>Ga0315320_10003877_pt1 | contig 12239 bp, 17 predicted proteins | sample M140m21515metaG_FD_203458 | JGI IMG/M metagenome (GOLD analysis project Ga0315320, IMG submission 203458) | Ammonia-oxidizing marine archaeal communities from Monterey Bay, California, United States - M1 40m 21515 | ecosystem: Environmental > Aquatic > Marine > Coastal | place: USA: California...
CTGCAAAAAAATGTTATTGGATGCATAATGATCCTGGAATGGTGCGTTATCATTTTGCTGTAGATACTAATGCAGACTGTTTTATTCTATATAGAGATCATGGTCATTATCATATTCCTGCTGATGGGGTATGTTATAAAATGGATACCGACGAACACCATACGGCTGTTAATGCAAGTAGAGATGATCGTATACATCTAGTGATAAGTGGCATATGATTAATTTTGAAAACTTTCATAAAACAAGACAAAGCCTTTCTGGATTTGAAGAATATAAAATTGTAAACTCTTTATTAAAATCGTTTGCTAATGCAAGAGCTAACGATACTTCTATTGCAGAACCTAAATTTAATAATTGCTATTATGATAAAGAATGGAAACTAGACTTTGTAAAAAAGCCTGTAGATATTTTTGAATATAGTTTTAATTGTTTAAGAATTTATCTTACTTATAACCATGAAGAACTAGAAAATGCAAAATTTTTTAGAAGTATAGATTTGTTTTACAAATACCTGTTACAGTATTTTCAATTAAATAAAAAAGAATGGTTAACTAAGATTTATGCATATGCAAAACAAAGTGAGCACCACAAAGCACCTGTGTTTATAAAAAATATGGATCAATATTTTGAAAAGCAGAAAATAATGGATGATATGAAATGTTTGATAAAATAACCTCACACTACGATCATATACATTTTACTCCAGATAGATTTGCAAAAGAATTACCGTTGCTTGTAATGAGTCATGGCTCTGGAGGTATAAGCGACATAGATATAGATTTTGCAAACATAGCATGTGCTAACGGATACCAAGTTGTTGTAGTTGACCATTTTACTAAACGTGGTGTCAAAAGTCAAATATGGCATGACGTAGATAATATCTATCCTACATTTGATGATAGAGCCGTAGACATTTATGATGTAAGTACAAAGTATAAATCTTACAAAAAAATATTGTTTGGTATTAGTGCTGGCGGAACATCATGTTTGATATGCAGTGCAGACTTTGATAAAACCTTTGTAGCATACCCTGCATTAGTTGGAATAACACAATCAATGTTAGAAGCACATAAAGTAACTATTGTAACAGGTAATGATGACAACTGGACACCGGTAGTACAAGCACATAGATATGCAGAATATGTAGACGTAGAATTACACACAGTTGACGGGTTTCATGGATTTTTAAACCCACGTGAAGATAGATTTTTAGAAAATGTTGTAAGCCTTAGAGATATTGAATTGCCTATACCTTTTAAAGGAACGTTAGAGAAACTTAACTATCAAAAAGGAGTAACCGTAAAGTACAATAAACAAAGTAGGTTACTTACTGAAGAATTGTTTGCTTTGTGGCTATCTTAGACGCTTTAAACGCTGTTTTTGTGTACTAGCATACGTATTATTATACTCCGCTATATTGATACTCGGAAGGGAAAAAGACGCTTGTATGACGCTCTTAAGCGGTGTAAAGCATACATTTTGCCAGCAGCTAGGGTCGTTGTTTACACCTATATAATTACCTTTATCGTTGTGTTGTCTACATGTATTGCACATATCTTTATGTAATATCCATGTACGATCCTTGCTAATATAATCTATTAAATCTTGCATACTACGCCTGCGCATCAATAGCTCAATACTAATAAAAGCATAGTCATATCCTAAGTCAATAGCCCGGGTTACTTCATACGGAATAAACCAATCTTCACTCCAACGTGCTGTCCTACTAGACCCTTTGTTTCTATAGTCAGGATGATAATATGTTCTTGTACTACACCTTACTGAATTAGAAGGATAATGTCCATTGTTCCAAAGACCACTAAAGGCAACTATATTGTTATCGTCGTATATAATTTCAAAACTATCAAACTTGTCAACAACTTGATCTAAGTTATAATAGTTCTTTGCGTTACGATGATTGTCGTTTTGCTCTATCCATGCACACACATTTTTTAAATTTTCCTTGTGCTGTGGATATTCTGGACTTTCAAGTATATTAATTATTTCCATCTAAACAGTTTCTTTGTTTAATTTTAAATTTTGAGATAGTGTTGATAATGTAGTCAATGGCCACCTAACCATATATCCTAAATCTTCACATTTTTCTTGGGCTAGTAATCTTCGTCTTACTCTTTCTTTAAAATCTAATGTAGGATTTTTTGTTGATATCCAGTTATTATTTTCGTCATACTCGATTCCCCAATGACTTAAATTTTCACCTATTGGGGATCCAGGCAGTACTACCATTGTTTTGCCTAGATTTACTCCGCTAATTGTTCCTTGCTCATTATAAGATGATAATCGATCTAACAGCAAAAGAGTTTCGTTAAAATCTTTTTCAGTTTCAGTTGGGTATCCTACTATCATAAGCATGTCGCATTGTATTTCATATTTTGTTAACATAGCAATAGTAAAATCTATATCATCATTAGATAGTTTTTTACCCATGTCGTGCATTACTGATTCGCTACCACTTTCAATTCCTATGTGTAATTGTTTTGCACCTGCAATTTTCATTTTAGCAAACCATTTTTCAGTAAATTGATGTATAGGTCTACAAATAAATTGTCCACTCCAAACAACACTTTCAGATAATTTACCACTTTGTTTAGCATCTACCATTGCATCTAAAAATTCTTCAAAGGCTTTTAGACTTCCATTAATAAGACTGTCAGTAAAATAAAATTCTTTACTACCAAAGTGTTTATGATGATGTATAATTTCATCTGCTAAACTAGTACCGCTTCTATATCTATAATGTTTCCATGCACTTTTAATATCGCAAAATGTACAATTACGTACACAGCCTCTACTTCCTGTAATTGCTACAGCCTGATTTTTATTTGTGTATTTGCTGAAATCAAAATCACTATAGTCAGGATTAGGCAATTCGTCTAAATTATCTATTTGTTGATAACCATTATATTTTTCGCCTTTAAGTAATGCAACAATACTACGTTCTCCTTCACCAGATATGTATGCATCTGATAGTTTAGTTGCAATCATAAACTCACCAAAATTACTTGCACCGCTTATTCCAAAGGTACTTACACCAGGTCCACCTAGCATAATTTTACAGTCAGATTTTTGTTTTAAAACTTCGCATAGGTCAACAGTATATAATACACTATTAACACTTAACACACTAACGCCTATCCACTCATTGTTTAACGACATTATATAATCTGCCCAGTAGTGTAAGTGACTCATATATAAGTCTAAAGCTGATTTTGAAAGAATATTTTTTTGTTCTAATAATGGAGAAAGATCTAATTCGTCTTGTGAAATGTAACGTAAATCTGTTTGAAAGTAAGAATCTATTTCTTTAAATTCGTTATAATTTTTTTTAAGATCGGTATAAAGTTCTATGTTAAGGTCTATTGTATTGCAAACAAACCCTGCTTTTTCTACACAAGGTTTCAATGCAGCTAGTGCAGGACTAGGCATATGGTTAGCCGTACGAGGTGATGCAACTAAAGTTAAGCTCATATAGTATTTAAGTAAGTTTTTTGAATGGTTAGATTAAGTTGGCCCAAGAGCCGTTTTCGTAACCTTGAAACTTGTTATCAGTTGTATTGTAGATAATCATACCGTTAGCCCCTGTAAGAGCGTCTCTAGCAGTTGTATCCATGTTACCTAGCAACATAGCACCACCTACATTAACTTTTGCATCTGCATTTGGTTCAATGCCGAGACCGTAGTTACCAGTTGCAGTAGCCATATGGAATGTTTCCGCAGTATTTTTATCACCAACAGCAACAATAAGTTCGTCTTTTCTAGCAATCATAACCGCAGGTGTTTCAGTACCACCTGCATCAACTGATCTAAAAAGTATACGTCCGATATTATCAGTACCTGCTAGTGTTCTAGTAGTATCATTTGTTGTAATCCATAATCCTGAACCATTTGTACCATTACTTTCTAACACTATTCGAGGTTGCGTGTTAGTAGTGTTGTCCATATTAACAAGTAATATACCACTGTCATTTCCGTCTAATACACTATTAGTTGTTACACTTGCTGTTTCAACATCACCAAGAATTTTATTATTAATTCCGTCAATAAGTAAGGTTGAATCATCACCAAACACACTACCTGATAATTCACCTTCAAGTGTACCTAAATGAGCACCTGTTGCATTACCAGTTACATTACCAGTTACATTACCAGTTACATTACCAGTTATGTTACCTACAAAATTAGTATTTGCTGTAATTGTAGTTCCTGTAATAGCACCTGGAGTAACATCTCCTACTGTACCATTAAATGTACCTGTATGATCTCCTACTGCATTACCTGTCACTGAGCCAGTAAATGTACCAGTTACTTGTGCTGCAGGAATAAGTCCAGTAGATGCATTAAATACTACTGTACTATCGTCAGCAATAATATCTGCTTGTACTCTTTCTGCTGTAATTTGACTGTCAACTGTTAATTGACTAATCCAAGCTGCATTCCAATTCTTTGCAGGACTACCAAGATTATGTGCTAAGTCTGCATCTGGAACCAGGTGTCCTTGTATTGCTCCGCCAATAACAAGTATATCACTTCCTACACCGTCACCTAAGTTAACTGTACCGCTTGCTGTAATTGTACCAGTAATGTTAATATTACCTGTACCAGTAATGTTATTGCCGTTTAAATCAAGTTCGCCACCTAACTGTGGACTTGTGTCTGCTAATAGTGAATCAATAGTATTTGCTATAGTGGTTGTTCCACCAGCAGTAGTTCCGTCACCAACATATAATTGTTTAGTATCTGTTACGTATATAAGTTCACCTGCTAAAGGTGTAATGCCTAATCGTTCTGCATTAGTGCCGCGTCTAACTTGTAAAGCCATCTATTAACTCCTGAGTGTTTGTTATATGTATTTATGCCAACTACTTTCTTTTCTTCATAAAGATAGCAGTACGCTTCTTGATATCCTTTTTAACTTTAGCTGTGTCTAATCTAAAGTCAACAGTATCTATTACACTCTCGTAGTGTTGTAATAGATCTTCTAGTGCCGTTTCAATATTAAGATTAGGTTTAGTTAAGGATTTTTTAACATCTATTTCCCATACTTTACCGTCCTTAAATCGTACATGTACGCTATGTAAGTACTCAATAGGAACTACATCTATCCTAACATCTTTAAAAATTTCAGGCCAACTATTTACTATTTCGGGATCAAGAGAGCGGCGTTTAGGCACTCTCTTTGGTCTTCGCTGACTTTTTAGTAGGAACAAGTTCTTCAGCTTGGCGTCTTAATTGTGCCGCTTCTTTACTTAACCTATCTGCTTGTGATCTATAAGACTTAGCTAGATCAGCATCGCTTAGTACACCTTCAGCTTGATTAGTATAAACATCTGTTGTATTTACAAGTGCATCTTTATCTTCTTTAGCTTCTGGTACAGTTTGTCCTTGTGCATTTTTAATAGCAAGGTCGTTTACTGTAACACCTTTTTGTTCAGCAATAGCATTGTTTAGTACAGACAATACAACAGTAGTTGTGTTATTAGGTGTCATTTCAACTTGGTCAGTTGCAATTTTTACAAGTTTACCAGTTTTATGAAACCCAGCTAACATATTTCTACCATCGGGTAGTTGTGCTCTAGCCATTGCTTCACCTAACTCATCTGAATCCTGAGCTGTAGCAGAATCAACTAAACTAATTAATGCATCGTGTTCACTAGCATCAAGTGATTGTGTTAATACAACTAACGCAGTATTAGGGTCACCTGGTAGTACTCTGTATACTACGCAACACTTCTTTTGATTTGTTATTAATCTTCCAACATGTTTTAATGCGGCCATATTATTCTCCTTTTGGCGGCTCTGCTTTTTGCTGTGCAGCACTTACAGCAGTCAAGAACGCCTCTAATTTTGAGTAGGTTTGTCCTACGGTAGTCATTTCATTTGGTTTGAAAGCACCGCGGCTACTTGCTACGTCAATTATTTGTTTTAGTGCAGTTAGATCTGTAATTGTTAGATCCGGAGCAGGTTGAGCTCCTTCTGCAGGGGCAGTAGTTGCTTCGTTAGCTGGTACTGCTTCTTTGGTCTTAGCTTCTTCAGTCATATTATCTCCTGTGTTTGAATTGCTATTATATTTAATTATATTTCAAATATGGACACGCCAAAGTGAAATAAGAAAGTTCTTTAGGATTTTCAAACCCTATTTTTAGAACTTTTGCAATAGATTTTGTTTCTTTTGTTTGTACTGAAAGGGCAGAACCTATGTAAAATCTGCCTTTTAAGTTGTCATATATCCATTTAGAAATACTAATTTCTAGATTATATTTTGTAGGTATTTGAATGTATTCAAAATACGGAAGAGGATGCTCAGCTCTCCGTATTTCAAAAAAGTTTAAATGATTGGGTTCTTTAAGTTTAAGCAACATTTTCCTCGTAATGGGCAGTCATTCCAAAAGGTGCTTCTAACGTTTTATCATGATTACTATGAATTACAAATACTGTATCACAATAGTCATCGTCTCCCCAGCTACCAAATGGATATCCGTCTGTAAACATTAAGAATTTTTTAGGTTGAATATCCTGTTCTTTCATATAAGTCCAGTTAACATCAAAGTCAGTGCCGCCACCGCCCATAACTTCGTACTCAGTAAGTTCTCTTCCGTCGTCTGCGCTAAAATCGTCTTCGTTGTAAACTTTTGTATCAAAGCACCATACTTTAATTTTATAATCTTTATATTCGTCCATAATGCCTTTAACTTCGCCTAAAAAGTCTTGGCCTTGTTTATTACTAATTGATCCACTCATGTCAATTGCTACACAAAGATCAATTGTTTCGTCAAAATTCATACCCGGTAGTATTGCACCAGTATGCCAACCTTTACGTGAAGGTCGACTAAATGTGTAATCATTTCGTATAGTTGACTGTATCTGTTGACGTAGTATTTCACGCCAGTTCATTTTAGGCTCTGTAAGATCTTTAATCATACGTGATATTTCGCCTGGCGTATTACCTGCACCTGCCGCTTGTGCAGCAGAGATCATTGACTCTTTAATTTCGTCTTTGATCTTTTTCATTTCATCTTTAGAGTACTTTGGTTTATTTTTACTTACGTTATTACCGTTAGCATCTTTTGTTTCACCTGCATCAGATGTGCCGTCACCGTCACCTTCTGCATCAAGGTGTTCGTCTAACATTTCGCCAAGTTGCTCTAAGAACTCTTTGCCGTTTTGTTTTGCTTGTTCATAAATGTCATCATATACTTCTTCTGATGTCCACTTGTCATATTTAAAGTCTTGGAAACAATCAATGAAGCTAGGTTTTTCACCAATACGATCACGTACTAATAAATTATTAACAATATAATCAGCGGCAATATTATATAACTTAGGATCACGTCCTTCTCTACGTCCTAAGTGATCAAATACACAATGTAAAATTTCGTGTGCAATAACAAACTCAATTTCTTTATTGTTCATTTTATTAAAGAACTGAGTGTTAAAATATAAATTACGTCCGTCTACAGCGGCAGTTGGGCACCAATCATCTGCGGCTAAGATGCGTAAACGTGTTGCCATATTACCAAAGAAAGGATGTCTTAGAAGTAGTCCTACACGAGCAACAATAATACGTTCAAAAACTTCTTCACGCATTTCATCTAGTTGTTCTGGTGTAATATCTGGATCAGGTGTCCAATGCTTAGTGCCTTCTACATTGTACAGTACATCATTAGTAAAGTCTAACATGATCATATTCCCTATTGTTTATACTTACAGTATACACTTATTTACGCTAAAAGTCAAGCGAAAATGGGCGTTTTGGAGAGATCGCCCAACTCTATATGCTATGCCTGTTGCGCCGCAGTAATATACTTACCAAAACGCTCATGGAATTCATCAAAACATTCTACTTCATCTGGATCGATTGGTAGTGAATATTGTGTAAGAGCAAGTTTGATACCCATTACAACCAATTCTGTTTCGAAGTTATCCATTGCAAAACGTAAAAAGTTATTAACTTTATCGTCAAACTTTTTATCGTTCTTATCCGAAGATTCTTTTAGCTCATAACAGAGTGAGACAGTCAAGGAATACATGGCACTGATTTCTTTAGTCTTTAGCTCTTTTACTTTACCTGCCAAAATATCTGTTGGATTAGGCATAGATGCCGCTACCTTTCGGTGCGCCATAAACTTTACAGCAAGCCCTTCGCCTACTGAACCACTTACTAAGTCTGTGGTTGTTTGTTCGTCATCATCATCTTCGATTAGTTCGCTAACAAATGACCAAGAACGAGGTGTTGCAAAAGAACGGCTTGGACTTTTAGGATCAAAGTCGTATAAGTCTTTCTTTGCAAAAGTCAAATAACCAACAACATCGTTATGTATACGGTTATCTACAGCCCACTGGAACCAGTCATCAAATGATACAGCAAGTTCTAAGTGGATAAAACGGTTTGCTAACGGAGCAGGCATTCTATAAGTAACACCTTTGTCAGCATCTCTATTACCAGCCGCTACAATTAAAACATTGTCTGGCAATTTGTATTGTCCAATACGTCTGTTAAGAATAAGTTGGTAAGCGGCCGCTTGTACAGCCGGAGCCGCAGAATTCATTTCGTCTAAGAACAAAACGATATAATCAAATTGTTTAGCAAACTCTTCCGTAGGAAGTTCTTGCGGTGGTGCCCATTGCATAGTACCTGAGTTAGAATCAAAGTACGGAATACCTTTAATATCTGTAGGTTCCCATAGCGACAAACGAATGTCAATTAAGTGTGAATTTTTAAGTTGATTTGTAATCTGCCCTACAATATCGGATTTACCAATACCTGGAGGCCCCCAAAGAAACAAAGGACGTTTCTTTTTAAATGCTCGCGTAATGCTTTTCTTTGCACCATTTGGCGATACAGTTCTAATTGCAGTAGTTTCCATAGTGTATTCCTCTTGTGTTGTTGTCAGTGCCATATCTAATTTCTTAGTATGTATATATAATAACACCAATTTTACAAAAGGTCAACCTATTTTGGAATCTTTTTTCTGTCTAGAAAGGGCCTTTGTTAGCCCGTATTTACGTATATCTCCGCTAAAAAGATGTAATTCCATGGCCTTTTTTTCGTCTGTAACAATAATACCATTGGATGCTAGGTAGTAAGGACAGTCAATAAATGCGTCCATCCATATAATTGTGTTAGTTGTAAGTTGGAAATCACGTGGATATGGAATATCGTATGTAGTTAGATCTAGTTCTTCTTTTATAAATTCAAATCCTGCGTCAGTTAAACGTAGCCCGCCGGAATTTTTTGTTCTTGTATTTTTCCACCATAGTGGCATATACTCTGCTATAGTTAAATCATTAATAGATTTTCCTGCTTGTTTTAAAAAGATTTTAGTGTATGTTTCTTTCCAGTTCATTCGTAAACTGTTTCGCCTGATGTAAGTTTTTTAACTGAAAACTCATCAGTGTCAAATAGATCGTTTAATTTTTTAGCAAGATTGTGAGCATGTCCAGGATTAGAAAAACTAGTTTTCTTATACTTAGGTCCAGGATAACTAGTTAATATATTAGATGATTTTAAATTGAACGGCGCATCTTGAAAGAATACTGCCCAGATAGCATCTGATTGTAAAACTTGTTCTGATTTATAAGTCTTTTTATCTATAAACTCTTTTAATACAGTTGGCTTAGGTCTACTCATATACGTTGTCCTTTAATTAACTACGTATATATTTAGCTCTTTTTTAACAACTTTCTAGTCCATAACCAATGAATAATTTTGTATACGGGCCAAGGCACTGGAATATTATGACAGTGTTTGCCTTTTACGACAAGAATGTCCCAAGTCCATTTACCTTGAATATGTGTAAATCCTACAATACCTAAACTAAAATTACCTATTACCAATTAGACCCACTATCCATATTGACTTGAATTACATCATCTGCACCGTTATTTTTACGTGCAAGGATTTGTTCAATGTCTCCGGTTAATCTAGCCATTACTTCACCTAGTGTAAGTGCAAGTCTTTTAGATTGCTCTATTGTTAGCTTAACTTCTTTTGCTTTACTAGCATCTGCACTTTTAACTTGTGAAATAAACTGTTGTATTGGAACAGTGTTTAATGGCTCATTTTGCGTTGGCACGTGATAACTCCGTTCTCATAATAATATCAGTTTTAAAAGGACCTTTCGAATCGTAACGATCAAGTGTAATCATTTTAGGACAAAAGCTCTTTACCCAACCTTTTTCAAAACGTATAATAAAATATCCTGCGGCATATAAACTTTTACTTTTTTTACTTTTTGTAAACAATGCAAGTTTTTGTTTTACATCATAAATGGGGTTGTATGGAGTAGTACTAGTTGGATATCCGTGAACTTCTTTTTCGTGTGTTTCTTTAATTTCTAAAGAACTCCAGCTAATAGATGAATTTAATGCATTAGATAACTGCTTTTCATTATTATAAAATTTAGTACCTTTAGGTGTACTTAGTATATATTGATCATCATTTAAACTGATAGTACCAAACTTTTCACCTTTTGTTTCAACAATCCAAAATTTATTTTTTATAATTTCTTTAGCATTTATACTCATTGTGGATACCTCGCTTGTAATGGTTCTGCAAATTGTGCCGCTTGATCTGCAATACGTTGCATATCCCATTTAGCACAGAACTTCATAAGACGCATACCAACTTGCGATACTTCTTTAGGTTCTACTTCTGCAATAGTGTTATTAATTATCTCTCTAATGTCTGCAGGTTGTGCAGTCAAATCACATAATGTAACATTACGTGTATAGTCATCTAGTACACGATGTTCTACACCTTCATGATCAGTCCAACGCTGTAACATCATATTATTCCAATTATAGCCTTTAGTGCCTTTGTCTTGAAATGCTTCAATAAGACCTACTTTGTTCTTAGTACCTTTCTTACGTACACCAGGGTATGCACTAAACACGTTGTCACTAGTGTCACCACGCATACACTTCTCAAACAACATAAAGTCAGGCTCGGGTGCAGGCTTTGCTTCTTTAGTTTTCTTATCAATTACAGGTGCACCTTTGTCATCAAAGTAACCTTCGTGTGTAATAGTAACGTTTTGTATACCGTTGTATTGCTTTACATTAGGTGCAATAAGTTGTGCAAAGTCACCGTCAGTACTAATAATAACATGATTATCGTTAGGGTGTGATTGTACCCAACCAGCAATAAGATCATCTGCTTCTAGTTGCTTGTGTTGCATAACAGTACAGTTAGTCTTTTCACTTACAAAGTTCTTAAATTCGTCAAAGATCTCCCAAAACACTGTATCTTCTTCACTCTCAGTTACAGTCATCTTATCACGTGCAACTTGCCTGTTACGCTTGTAAGGTTCGTAAAAGTCTTTACGCCAACTACGACCTTCTAAACAAAACACAACATGATCAGCATCAAAGTCTTTCCACGCTTTCTTTACACCTGCAAGTGTAATGTGTAGAGCCATGCCTACCTTAGTGTCAATGTCACCACGTACTACATGCCTTGCACGAAAGAATGTGTTAGCTGTGTCTACTAGAATATAATTTGCCATTAGTTTGCCTTTGTATAATTTATAGTACTATTGTAACACCAGATCTGGCTTGTGTCAACCATTACGATACTTCTGATTTATCTTTGTCAATTGGTACTACGTTAATATAGCCCATTTCTCTTGCAGTTTCTACACCTTGCTCACCAAGTATTTGTATAGCAATAGTTTTGAACCAACCATCTACAATTTCTTCGTTAGTTTCACCAGTGTATCCTGCATCAAGTAGTTCTTCAATAAACTGGTTATTCCAGTCGAGCTCAAAGAACCCGTTCTTAATGTTGTCGGGATTAAGTTGTGTATCCAACACAGCTACCCAAGGCTCCCCTTTTGCTGTTGCATCTTCTTTTTCTTTTGCAAGAATAGCTCTGCGTTTATCTTCAGTAGTTTCTTTTACTACTTCTTTTTTACCTTGTAATTTATTTACAGTGTTTTTTATTTTATCCCACATATTTTACCATCCTGCCTTTCGTATTCTATCTTCGTTAATAGGCGCCTTCATTGCCTTTTCATGTTGTTTGTTTTTGTACTTTGTATCAAGTGCCCCACGCATTTCCGAAGAGTGAAATGTGTAGTCTTGGGGTAAATCGCCATCCTTCTGCCATACACGCTTCCGCCACGTCTTTAACGTTGAGGGTGTATTCTTCACTGCGTCCACCCAACGGCATAAGATATACCGGACATTCCACCCCGGCACTTCTGTAAGCGTCCACAGCT
>Ga0315320_10003878_pt1 | contig 12238 bp, 28 predicted proteins | sample M140m21515metaG_FD_203458 | JGI IMG/M metagenome (GOLD analysis project Ga0315320, IMG submission 203458) | Ammonia-oxidizing marine archaeal communities from Monterey Bay, California, United States - M1 40m 21515 | ecosystem: Environmental > Aquatic > Marine > Coastal | place: USA: California...
GTCTGTCAGAGCTGGACGCTGACGACCGCGACGACTTCATGGATGGCTACACGTCCGGTCGATACGACGTGACCTGCGGTCACTGCAAAGGGCGAACCACCGTGAAGGGCTACGACCTTTCGGTACTTACTCCAGAGCAACGCGCCCAATACGAGCGCGACCTCGACCAGCACTGGTCTGACTTCGCCTTACAGCAGGCTGAACGCCGAGCTGAAGGGTACGAGTGCTAATCAAAACCAACACAAGGATAGTGATATGAAACAACGACGAGACATACAAGCCGAGATCACCGCCAAAGTGATCGCCCTTATCGAAGAGCACGGAGCCAATTGGACCAAGCCCTTTTCGGAGCTGTCCGGCGCACCGATCAATGCCGTAACGGGCAAGAAATACCGAGGCGTAAACGCGCTGTTCCTCGGACTGCTCGGGGTCCAATACGCCGCCGGATACAACCAGTGGCAGACCATAGGTGCCCAAGTGCGCGGTGGCGAGAAAGCGATTCGGATCACTGCACCAATCCCCATCAAAGACAAAGAGACTGGCGAAACCTCATTCATGAAATGGTCGTCTGCCAACGTGTGGAGCGCCGACCAAGTCGATGGCTTTGAGGCTCCCAGAATCGACGCTGTTGACGAGACCGAGGTGATCGAGGGTGTCGATGCCTTTGTCGCCAATACTGGTGCAGACATCAGATCAGCAGCGGCTGGGGGGTGCTTTTTTTCTCCCGCGAAAAATTTCATCCAGATGTTGCACCGCGAGCAGTTCACCGCCACCGGCACCAGCACCGCCACGGAATGCTTCTACTCGACTCTGCTGCATGAACTGGTGCATTGGACCGGGCACAAGTCGCGGCTGGATCGCCTCGACACGAAGAATCGCGAAGGCTACGCATTCGAGGAGCTGGTCGCCGAAATGGGTTCCGCTCTGCTCTGCGTCGAGCTGGGTGTCAGCGCCGAGCCTCGAGCCGATCACGCCACCTATATCGCAAGCTGGCTCAAAGCCCTAAAGGATGACAAGGCGTTCATTTTCAAGGCTGCGAAGCATGCCCAAGCGGCGGCTGACCTGCTGTTCGCGATGCAAGCGGCGCAGGAGGTGGCAGCATGAGATTTAAGTTCAACGACGGCGGCAAAGCCGAAGCATGTTTAGGTACTGCTCGATCCGGCGACTGTGCAATTCGAGCGACGGCTATCGCCCTCGGGCGGGGTTACCGTCAAACCAAGTCCGAGCTGAATGAGCTGCTGGTTGAGATGACCGGCGGCTTAGAACGAAGCTGCAATAACGGCACCCCAACGCCAGTCCTCCACCGATACCTGACGGATCGCGGATGGGCGCTAGAACTCACGCCAAAGGGCTATCTGGATCATTACACCTTCGCAGGTATGACCGTCATCGCCTGCCTGCCGCGACACTACATGGCGATCCTTGACAACGTCGTCAACGACACTTGGGACTCGCGGGTCTCTCGCAGAACCAAGAGCGGATCGCAGCGCCTCGAGGGGTACTACTGGCAGCCGGAGGCGCACTCATGAGCGCTCTCTACACCGACTTCGACGGCAAGTGGCACTCCGAGTTTATCGCCAAGGCGCGGCGCATGACCGATGCGGAGCTGCTCCACGTCATCAATGACTGCGAGGCAGCTATGGCTGCCCTCCCAGAGAACCCCAAGTGCGAGCAGTACGCCGACGAGCGCCTGTACTGCGGCATGGAACTTCACCGCCGAAAGGTATAGCCGAAACGCCGCGAGGCGTCCGGTTGGGACTGATCGCCCAGCCGCTGATGAGGCAGATCCTCGAGTCACAAGGATAGTGAAATGAACAAAGAACAAAGAGCAGATGCACGGCAGAACGGCGGTCATTACATCGTCAACCTGAAGGATCGAAACGATCCGTGGGGCGAGTGGTTCGAGTCAGATATCGAGGGCACCCATGACCACTGTTATTCGCAGGTGCGTGGGGGTTCGCTCGATATGCACTTCGACATTCAGATCGTGGAGGCGTAGCGATGAGCAACGAATTGACAATCGAAATGAGTTGGAAGGTTGCCGCTGACTGCATCGCCATGCTGTTGCAGGACGGCAGCGCCAAGGGAAAGCAGACCGCCCTCGAGGAGTTGCGCCGGATGGCTGAGGCTGCGGATCGCGCAGTGGCGGCAGAGAAGGCGCTACGGGAACGGTAAATCCTCACCCTACAGCCCATTCGTATGAGTGGGTTGGTGGGTGGAGATTTTTCCGCCGCAAAAAAAACTAGGAGCATTCAATGCAACCAGCAAAACTAATACCAGCGGTCACCAAGACCCTGACCAAAACGATGGTCGAGAAGGGCAACCCCGACTGCTTCGCCGAGCTAACCGCTCTAGCGCGATTGTTTGGAGTGGACTTCGAGTCGATCCCAAACGGCGTAAAGCAAGAGCTACCACTGCGGTTCACCGATGGCACCGAGTCGGTGATTCGGTTCTACCGAGTGAATGGCAAGGGTGGGCGCAAGGATCGCCGTTACAACATCCCAGCCAATGTCCTGCGCGATCAGGCGTCTATCGGCGACACCATCGCGTTTTCTTTTGTGATCGACAACATGGGTCAGTCTGTCCTGTGCGTGAACGTCACCCGCCAACCTGAACTGTCGAGCCTCGCTAGCGATGACCTCGATGTCACGGCTCTGGAGGTGCGGTCATGAACCTCGAAATCAAAACAGAAAAAGAGTTAGCCCTCCTGATTTTCGGGATGACACTGGGACATGACCTCAACTTCGTGGAGGAACACCTAACCTCCAACGCTATAGCCTTCGGGACTTTTGATGGCACCGAATTTTACGCTCATGAAAACGGGACTTGCTCAGTCGAATCTTACGAACCTTCTGAACAGTATTTAGCGATCTACGGCGCTCTGACCCTTGCCCAAGAGAGGGCGAAGGAAGTTTTCGCAGAGTGGGCAATCACGGAGGTGCAGTCATGAAACTAGAAACACTAAATCAGGCGTGGGCGTTTTACGAAAACGTGAAGGCGTACCCAGTCAAAGAAATCAGCATGGCGAACCGTAGTGAAATTTACTCAGTGGTTTACGACGAATCCTTCAGCGAGGATTTCATCGACTACTTAGACCCAGACGAAGAAACCATCCGACTGAAAAGTTTCGATTCTTGGGCTAAGTACTGTGCTGACGCTAAAGTCACCGGATATTCCGGAGGGTATCGGCACTTCTGGCAGTTGCCAGAAAGGTTGCAGCGCGAAGCTTACCTCGTTTCTCAAAACCACCCCTACTGCAACAGTCCTGCATCCTCAAAGTGGGCGCATCTGGAGGTGCAGTCATGAGCAAGCTGAATTTGTTGCTCACCCGTGAGCAGAGTGTCGAGACGACCGCGAAACTGACACTAATCTTGATCGACATGTATGGGTTGGATGGATCGCTGGACATCGAAGTGGATCAACACGGCAACGAGTCCTTAACCGAAGATTCCCAAGAACGATTTAATGCGTTCTACGCCGAAGCCGGACAGATCCTTTTCGCTCTCGGATTCACTGAGGAGGTGCAGTCATGAGCGATCTATGGATTGTGGCGTGGTGCGGCGACGAGATCCCCGAGCGGTTTGATGTTGTCGAGAGCAAAGAGAAGGCGCTTATCCGAAGGGACATGATCGTCATGCGGAACTCGACTGACCCTCAACTCGAGGTGTACGTCGCGCAGATGGACAAGAACGAAACCGCCTACGGTGACGAAGAGTTTGAAGATTTCAACGGTTGGGATCGCGTGATCCTCGAGCGGTTCGACAAGTCTGAAAAAGGAGGCGTGTAGCAATGATCAACAAACCTTTCAAAATCTCCGATCACCTTCATCTGAAGGTCTGCTACACGCTCGACACACCTTATCGGAACGCCAACCGAGCGCAACTCGCCGAGTACATATTGGCGGTGGCTTGTGACGGCAAAACGAGCTTCACGCTTGCTGAGTGGAACCAGATTCTCGAGACGATTTGCGGTTCGAGTCTGACCGTGGGCGAGTGGCTAAACCAACGGGAGGTGGCAAATGTCTCTTGATGCTTTTATGGATGAATTTCTCGGGGCGACAACCCCATTCAATGATTCGCCGAAACACAAAAACGAACGGTGGTGGAACGACACCGTCCATCTGGAGGTGCTAGCGAATAGGTACGCAGAATACGACAAAGCCAACATAGCCTTTATCGGCACCTATTACCCCAATCGAGGGCAAGGTCATGCCAAGAAATGTTTCTTGTGGCTTTTCGATCTTGCCAACAAGCATGGCGTAACCCTCACCGGCAAAGCTGCCCCTGTTGGATCAACAGGGTTGAGCAAGACAGAACTGAAACGCTGGTATCGAGGTCTCGGGTGGACTTTTGATCGAAACTCAAACGGTGTGTGGGAGCCTAAACAGAAGGAGGTGGTGTGATGATGCTTTTGCGCGAAAAAATTGTTTTCCAGTACGAGGCGATTGCCTGTCGTTTTGCCAATTCAGCCCCAGTGCTGGTCACCGGGCAAGTGTCAGTGCAGTGTAACGACAACCTGCTCTGGGCAATCCAAGCCGACTGCATGAATCACCACGAAAACGTGGACTGGGAGAGCCTGTCTGTTTCGGAGGTGCGGTGTGGTGACTGACGACCAAATCAAGAAATTTCTTGATGACCACCCTGACCTTGAGATCGAAACCTTGTATCGCATGCTCGATGGCGACCAGCGCGACAAAAGGCGGGGCAACATGCCTCGCCGTCAGATGGCGCTCGAGAACGCCGAGTATGCATCCAAGGCTGAGGGATTGAGGGTTGGTGAAGGCATCAAGACCTCGACTCGTGCGGAGTGCGTTGGCATCATCCGCGCACTGGATCGTCAAGGGCGAATGGGGTGCCAGCGAACCATCAACAAGGAGCTGTGGGCGTGGCGGATCAAATGACAACCAATCAGGAGTTCAGGAGGCTCAAGGAGCAACACGGTTTAACTGTGTCTCAATGCGCGTTGATGCTCGAGTGCAGTGAGGATGCCATTAAAGGATGGCTGAAAACCCGAGGTGTGGCTGGTCACACAAACACGCCTCGAATGGCGCTGAAGCTGTTCAAACTAATGCTGAGTTCGCAAACGGACGAAGGACATCCTTCGGAATAAGAAACACCATCTTGGGGTGCCGGTCATCAGGTCCATGGATCTGCACCGGCTTCACCCCTGAGAGCATCAAAGCCCTCAACAAACTCGCCCTGCTGAACCACATCTCCTCGTCTCCAAGATCAAACAGCCAGTGCGTTGCCTCGCTGGTCAAGATTCCGCTCGGCTTCATGTGGTGATACTCGACAACCACATTTCCGGTGTCCTGCGATCTTGGGTCGTACTTCACCTCGATGGTGACGTTCAGTTCCGGTACAGCAAGGTCAAACCGACTGTCTTTGCCAAACGTCTGGTAGGTCTCGCGAAAAGCCACCAGCATTTTGTCGAGCCACTTGCGCTCGATCTTGTTACCGATTTCCAGATCAGCGGCTAGCGTCACTGACGCGACTCCCAAAGCGCCATGATCCCGTCCTCCACAAACTTTCGCAGGTTGGGCGTAGGCGTGTTCTTGGGGATACTGTCGAGCGCCTCGCGACGATCAAGCTTGGTTGGCAGATCGAGGATGGCGGCAGGAAGGAAGAAAGCCACGGTGCTCTCACCCGCATCCCACCACTCTTGGGGCAGCTCCCGCTTGATCTCAGCGATGACCGTTGGGTAGTGAGTTTTTTTCGCCGCCCGTTCACAAATCCGGTGGAGCTGCTGGAAATTTCTAATAGCCATCGTCAAGCTCCCACATTTCAATGACGTGATCGTCGCAGTTATCGCATTGGTAACAGGCATCCCACCCAGGCGAGTACCTATCGCCATGCTCCGCTGGGATGTAGGTATGCGGAGTGTCGGTGTCGCAGACCTTGCAGAAATAGAACCTTGTGTCCTCCTCAAACCTCATCGATCAGCTCTTCACGCATGATCATCACCGCTGTGTCCCAGTCGGTTGTGGCGGTGTAATTTTTCTCTCTGGGGTAGTCGCCCAAAAGCGACAGAGGGAACTTCACCTTGATCGGACGACGATCAAACTTCCACACCAGCACAGGGATGCGACCCATATGCTCACCGGCTCGCCATGCTTGGTCCCACCAAGCATCAGGGGGATCAAACTTGCAGGCGTAGCGTTTGCACTCGATCACGAATGGATCGAGGTCAATGTCGCCCAGCTCACCCTCTCGGTACTGATCAAGAATCCGAGAGCAATCGACGCCCAGCTCATCCTTAAGCTTGTTGACGATGTCTCTCTCAAACTGATGCCCTTTACGTCGGGCTGATGCACTCAAGAATCTTTCCTTGGATCGTCATCATTGGCGAACCGCAGCCACCATGCAGCCTTCTTCAGATCCTCATCGGGTGACTCATGCTTGTTCATGCACCGAAACTGATATTTGAAAGCGTTGACAATCGCGAAGTCTCGAACCATCTCCCAGCCGAACACTTGCACCATGACATCGATGCACTCGACCTCACCTTGATAGTGGGCTGGCTGGTTCACTGAGTCGTGCTTCGCTACATACTTGCTGTCCGGTATCGACTGGTCAGCGAGCAAAGCCTGCGCTTGCTCATGAAAATCAGAATCTAAATGTTCCTTCATCGCTCTCGTCCTCCTTGTGTTTCTGTTATTGACGCTCCACTCGAGCGGAGTCACTTCGTCAATCGAAGAACCCCTCTTGTTGGTTATGGATTTGTCGGGCGACCCATTGGTGGATCTCGTGTTCGCTGCCATATCGCTCCTCGAACCTCGCCTTGTAAGGGTGGCGGCTGGTGTAGACGCTGGTGTCCTCACCGCCACGGTGGTGTTTCTGGCAGAGCGGGATCGTAAGAAGGTGAGAGCCTTCACGAACCTTGCCCTGTATGTGGTGAACTTCAGCGGGACTCCAGATACCCCACTCTCTGTGGCAGACAGCGCAACCGAATTCACTGATCGCATCCATCCAAGCCCGTTCTTCCTTTGAGGGTGTGTGGCTTTTCATACCGCTGCTCCAAGTTGACTAAAACTTGGTTGACTCGCAGACCATCGCCAGCGATCAACCCCTCCAACTCGTCCATGAAAAATTCATCCACGACCATCTCAATCGCTTTGTTCTCGAGCACCTCCAGCTCGATGTTGATCGTCAGTTTCATGCGCCGTAGACCCTGCGCTCAGCACGATGCGTTGCCATCTCTGTCTGCCAAGTCTTAAAGGCGATTTCCGCCGCCATAAGATTTGCCTTAGCTGCCGCCAAAGATCCTTTCGCTGCGCCGCGCTCAATTCTTGCCATCTCCATTTCGTCTTGGTTGTCAGCCCAACTCGTTTGAGCGGCTGCTGTTTTGCATTGGTGCTGCACCTGAGCTGTGAGCATCAGGCTCGCCATCGTTCTCTTTTCCTTGGCTTCCGCGACAGCGAGGTCAGCCTCAGCCTGAGCCACCTGTGATCCGGCATCGCGGATCGAGATCGCAAAATTTTCTTGGTTCAAAACAGTTTCTCCTTGGGCTTGGGTACATACGCCTTGGGTATCGCCGGTCTGCGCTCGAGGTACTGGCAGGAGCCTTCCTCGAAATCGAATCCGATTTTCCCCTCCCACATGCCGTGCCTGTTTTTCAGCACTTCGAGGTGGATGTCCCAGCTCTTGGCGATGTCCTCGTTCACTGGTTCATTAAAGATCCGGCAGGCTTCGAGGTGCTCGGCTTTGGGTTTGTTCTTCCAGACGGAAAAAGCGCCGTCGCAGAGATCCGAGATTGCGGAGCTGCCCTTGATATCGAATTTGCCGGGTGCCCTGCTCTCGTTCTCTTGCTTACGAGCGTGGGCGACAAGGAAGATCGTGACGTTAAATTTCAGCTTGAACTGGACCAGCGCCTCCACGAACTTCTGCTGACCCTCGTAATCGTCTTGCCTAACCATGTTGGTCAAACTGTCGATTACAAAGACGTTGATTCCGTAACGTCGGTATCCGTACTCAAATGTGCGAAGCAGGTCTGCTGGCTTGGGAGTTAGGTCATCAACGAAAAGCCAAAGGTTTGGAGCGAGCCAATCGAGCGCCTTCTTACGCCAGTCCTTCTCAGGCTTTCTCACACCACAGGTCTGCATAAGCATTCGCCCGAGGGTGTATCGGGGGGTCATCTCCATCGATGCAATCAGTATCTTTCGGTCTTGGGTGATGGCGTTCAGGCAAAGCTGGTTGAGCATCATCGACTTGCCGCTACCGGAGAACCCAGCAACCAGCCACAGGTCATGCTCGCGGAACCGGACATCGTTCTCATCGAACTTCTCAAAGCCAGACCGGAACCCACCGCTATCGTTCTCCTTAGCGTCGAAGAAAGCGTCCAGCTCATCCTCAAACTCAACCACCGTCCTGAGCTGCTCGGGAGCCTGCCACTTAGCGTCCTCATAGGCGGTCTTTAGGATCTTTTTGGCGTCGTCGTAGCCGCGCTCTTGGATTAGCTCGTTGATGTCTTTTGCTGGGAACCGCACACGAAACGCACGATCACCAAGACGCTGCTTGAGTTTCTCCGCGCACTTCTCACCCGCCTCATCATGATCGGTAGCGAGAACGATCTCCTCGAACCGAGCGAGGTTGTCGAACTCAGCCTCAAGCCACGTCAGATTGCTGGCACCACTTGGAAGTGACAGTGCAGGAAAGCCAAGCTCTCGAGCGGCGATGGCATCCAGCTCACCCTCTGTAAGCCAGACGGTTCTTGAAGTGTCTGGGATGGTGTGCCAGCCGTAGAGGATCTGCTGCATCCCCGACTGATTGCACATCCCAGGATTGCCGTCGTAGTCCAGCGGCTTGTTCTTGAGGAAGACAAGTTTTCCCGCCGGATCAAAGAACTGAAACACCAGATCGGAGCCTTGAGTCTTAAGTGACGCGGTCTCATAAATCTTGTGCCGGAACACCAGCTCACCAACATCTCGAAAGCCTCGACCCTCGAGGAAAGCGTGCAGCGAATCAGTGTTCTGTTGCTCGGGAGCCACGGGCTTCGAGTACCGCTTGATCTGAGCAGACCTGACCTTCATCGACGGCTTGATGTCGCGGATGTTGAATCGCTTCTTCGCCCAATCCATCGCGGCAGGAATGCCAACGCCCTTCGAGTGGCAAATGAGATCGATCAGATCACCGTGGTCTCCTGCCTCAAAGTCAGTCCACTGCCCTGCTCTGTCGCCGTGCAGAAATACGCTGAGGGATCGCCCCTTCTCGCCGTGTACGTTGCCGATCTTGAAACAGCCGTGCTCGATGACACCGTCCGAGAACAGCTCAGGGCACAGGACGGGGGCATGCTTGGCGAGTTCCAACTTAAGTGTTGCGATTTCCATCACTTCACCCCCATCAGCATTTTGATGTCGCGATCAGTACGGAAGTAATTCTTGATGAGCGCGTACTGGGGGTCGATGGATCGCCAGCCCTTTCCAACGGCGATATGCACCACCATCCCGTAGTCGGTGCAGTGAGCCTTCCTCAGAAGCTCAAACGTGCGTATCGCATTGTTGAGAAGCTTTGCGCCTAAGAATCCATCGCTGTCTGCCTTGTACCGCAACCACTCGTCAAATGCCTGAACAGGGATTCCTTTCGGGCATTGCTTGATCGCGTCAGCGAGTGCGGTCTTCTTCTTTGTTGTCTTCTTATTACTTTGTAAAGAATATTCTTTTCTTTGTGTCTCGATATCCAGATCTGGTTTTTGCCACATCTGGGTTTGGTTGCATCTGGTGAAGTGACCAGCCGTATCGGTCACGTCGTAGTCCCACTGCTTGACCTTGCCGTCGTCACTTCGCTTGATGTTGCGCTGAATGTAGCCAGCGGCTTCGAGAGCTTTGGTGATCCTGCTCACCCGCTCACGCGAGATCCCCCAGTATTGGGCTATAGATGCGTTAGTGACTTGCCAGTCGGTTGGGTGTGAGAGCAAATGGACAAGTACCGCAACGCTCTCAAGATTCAGTCCGTCTTCTCGTTTGGTGGCGTTGGAGCCGCCCTGTAGAAGTTCGTTCGATAGTACAGTGTAGTTTCGGTGGTGGTTGTTTCGGTAAATCATCAGCCCTCCTTGGTCAGGAAAGCTTCTTCACTTATTGATTACTTTTCAACTCTTTTCGTGCTAATCCGCATTTTTGTTTAATTTTCAGCGTCTTATGGGACAAGAACACTACCTATACTGTATGCATTGCCAGGTTTAATAATTCATTCGGTGTGTTAGCGTTTAATAGCTCGATAGGTTTGTACTTTTTAACTGGATCAAGCGATAAACAAGGAGTTACAACACAATACTTAACATGGAAGTTGAAATGTTAAAAACAGAAAGAGCCGAATGGCTGCAAGAAACACTTAACAACAAAGGCGTACCCCTCTATGGGCGAGCGTCAACAATCTCAAAAAACATGCAGTGCGCTAAAGCTGCTGCAACAGGGTGGCTGGCTGGAACTTTGCCGCGAGATATGGCGCTCGGTTTTCGATTTGCGGATGAATACGAGTTCGACGTGCGAGAGTGGGTGATGGGAACAAAGCAAAACCCCCAGACCGCGCAGTGGGAGAACGCCATCAAGACCGCACGCGCCTTCGAGAAGACCGTGGCAGGCATGAGTGATCAGCAATTCATGATGATCGTCAAACTGGCGATGACCAAAAAAGACGATGAATTAGGTGCGTTGATCAATCAATTAGGGACTATTTTAAAAGAACAATAAGGATAGCCGAATGGCACTAGCAGCATTTAAAAGGAAAGGAACAGATCGAGTAAAAGACGTAAAGCTCGTCTCCCTTTTCCTCAGTTATTTATCGGAAAAACATGATGTCACAGCGTCGGAGGCTGTTGAGTTTCAGCGTTTTCAGGAGATTCTCGACGGGGTGACCTTCGCAGAACCGGCATGGAAGTGCAACGACAGTGATGCAATCTTTCCATGCAACCAGCTGTTCTTTCCAGACAAGGTAGGAAGTCAACAAGACATACCTACTTGTCCGGGTGTGTGCTGCTGTAGCGCCGCAACTGAACCATGCTTGACATGGTATCCGATACTGGCGTTTATATAATTTTAAACTAATTTGTATCTATTGGTTGCAAACATCATTTAATTAATCCATTCTGAGACCTTCTGAACAAGGAGGTTTCAGACATGGAACAAGTTACCCCCGCCCACATCTGGGCAACGCTATCGACAATATCCAGCGATTCAGTGAGCACCGAGAAATTCGGTGGGATTACTTACGTCAAGTGGATGGCTGCTCACGCGATCATGATGAAGCACTTTCCTGAGTACACTTGGGAGTTTCTTCAGGATGAGCACGGAAAACACACCCACTTCTTTCCAGATAAGACCTGTGAGGTCCGGTGCCGTGTCGCTGTCGGCGACGTTAGTCATACCACCACCCTGCCGGTATACGGCAAGAGCAACACCGCGCAGCCAAACCCCAACGCGCATCAGGTAAATACCGCCAAGCAGCGTTGCCGTGTTAAGGCGCTCGCTGAGTTCGGCTTATTCCATCACATGTGGAGCGACCTGCCCCTCGAGGAGCCTGATGCCCCTACAGCGGCAGACCCAAAGCCCGAAGCCGTAACGCAAACCCCAGAGGAACGGCTCGCGGGTTACTACGAGTACCACAGGGAAGAACTGTTCTCTGCCACCAGCATGAGCGACGCGAAGGTCAAGTGGGGCAAATTCGAGAACTATGTTCGCAACTTGAAGGTTGATATATCGGAGGATCAGCTCGCTGAGTTGGCAAAGGAATACTCTGACGAACTGAAATCTCTGAAAGCACCTAAAAAGGCAGCGAAATGAGTGTCCTGATTCAGGGGTCACCTGAATGGCACGCCGAGCGAGCAGGAAAGATACTTGCGAGCAACTGCGCTGCGTGGGAAGGCTTGCACCCCTACACCAACGCCAAGAAGCTTGTTCGCGAAGGGGTGCGACAACTCGCTGGTGAGCCTTCCGAGATCAAGCTCAACGCCGCGATGAAGCACGGTCAGGAAACCGAATCCAAAGCCGTAGACTTCTATCAACGCAACGAAAGCAAAACCGTTATGGAGACGGGGAGTGTGGCTCACGCGAAGTATGCGTTTCTCAGAGCATCACCTGACGGTCTTGTGGGGCTTGATGGTGGGCTGGAGATCAAGTCTCCCTTTTACGTCAAGGAGCCTTACAGCGTTTTTGCACCAGACAAAGTGATGTATCTGTGGCAGTGCTACGTCGTCATGGAGGTTTGTGATCTCGAATGGATCGACTTCCTCTGCTACATCAACGACG
>Ga0315320_10003879_pt1 | contig 12238 bp, 10 predicted proteins | sample M140m21515metaG_FD_203458 | JGI IMG/M metagenome (GOLD analysis project Ga0315320, IMG submission 203458) | Ammonia-oxidizing marine archaeal communities from Monterey Bay, California, United States - M1 40m 21515 | ecosystem: Environmental > Aquatic > Marine > Coastal | place: USA: California...
TCACGCCAACGCGCGGCATCTTCATCGTCAGTAAAAGAGTCGAGCTCGCGCGCAAGTTGCAGTAACCACGCCCAGCCGTACATGCGTTCAAAACCTTGCGTGTCTTTGAGGTGAAAGTAATCGGCCTCACCCTGTAATTTTTCTTTGGTAAAAACGCCATTCAGATATCCACGGATATCGCTGGCAACCGTATTGTCTGGGTAAAGTTTAAGCAACCGCACTAATAGCCAGTGGCTGTGGACGGCGGAGTGCCAGTCAAAAGACCCCCAAAATACCGGATGCCGTTGCGCTGGCGTCAGTAAATCTTCGTCGCTGATTATGGTGTGCGAAGGCTTGTTGGGGTAGGCCTGCACCACTGCGCCAAGAGCGAGGCGGGCAAATTGTTCAACTTTTTCAGGCGGAATAATGGGCATTGCGGAAGCAGGAGTAGACGGTGTTTGCGCGAGGGACAAAATGAGTAGAGCGGTGCAGCTAAAAGCCATGGTGGTAGTTTAAGACATATGTGCCATCGATTAGATATACTATGTTCATGAAATTATTGTGCACATTAGTTTTTGCTACTTTAATCGCGTCGTGTTCGAATCAACAATACATTGCAATGACTGAAAGTAATCAAGCCACATTTGCCGCCGGATGCTTCTGGGGCGTAGAGTCCGTGTTTATGGCGACTGAAGGCGTGTTGTCGACTGAGGTCGGGTATACCGGTGGTGACAATACGCGCGCGACTTATAGAGAGGTATGCTCTGGCGATACTGGCCATGCTGAAGCGGTACATATAACTTTTGATCCCAAGGTGGTTAGTTACGCCCAGTTACTTGATATTTTCTTTGCTACTCACGATGCTACTCAAGTTAATCGTCAGGGTCCAGATTGGGGCACTCAGTACCGTTCTGCTATTTTTGTGCATGACGATGAGCAACGGCAGATTGCCGTTGCAGCTAAAAAGGCCCTAGACGATAGCAAGCAATTACCACGCCCCGTGGCAACGATAATCGGAGATGCCGTTGAGTTTATTCGTGCTGAAGAATACCACCAGCAATACAATCTCAAAAACGGAGTATCATGCCCGACTCAATAGATTGGCAGCTCATTTGGGATTACGGCTCTGAAGTCATCTTGGCGTTGCTAGTCGCAATTTTCGGCATGCTGGGCTCGAGTTGGGTTACGCGTATTGTGCGTAATGTCTGCGAACGCTCAAGGATAGATCAAACTTTAACGCGCTTCTTTTCAAAGCTGGCGCGGTGGGCAGTGCTTGGTATCACAGCGATGTTCGTTCTCGATACTTTTGGCATCGACGTTAGCAGTTTTGCAGTAGTTCTCGGCGCAATGGGTTTGGCGATAGGCATGGCATTGCAGGGTACCTTGGGCCATTTCGCGTCCGGTGTAATGTTGCTTATCTTCCGGCCGTTCAAGGTCGGTGACTCTATTAATGTCGCTGGAGTAAGTGGTATAGTATTTGAAATCGATTTATTCTCAACAGCAATCGACACTTTCGATAACCGTCGATTAATTGTGCCAAACTCAAATGTGTTCGGCAAGACAATAGAGAATCTAAGCTATCACGATACGCGACGCGCACAGATAGAAGTGGGCACCAGTTACGATGCCGATATCGATGTGACGCGCGCTATTTTCGAGAAGGTCGTGGCCGCGAACCCTTATCGCCTGCCAGAGAAAGACGGCGATGTGGTGTTGCTGGAACTTGGTGATTCAGCCGTGAATTGGTCACTTCGTGTGTGGTGCCAACGCTCTGATAACGGATCTTGTAAGCAGCAGTTGATACGCGATGCTAAAGCTGCACTTGAGGCGGCGAACATTGATTTGCCATACCCACAGCTGCAGATTCATAAGATTTAATGCTCATTCACAGTACGCGTGACGCGCATTGGCTTTCGAATTCTTGGATAGTTGCCGACAAAGTGGGTGGCGACGCAGTGTTGGTAGATGGCGGGGCGCCTTCGGCCGAAATCGACGCGTTCATCGCGGAAAACAATTTGACTTTGCGGCATGTGCTATGCACCCATCATCATTATGACCACGTCGCCAACAATTCACATTACCGTGAAACGTATCAGTGCTCAGTTTGTGCCCATCAAAATGAGAAGTCGCTAATTGATGGCGAGATTACGTCGCTTGCGGATAGGCAAATCATTCAGTGTGGTGATCTCGAGATAAACTGCCTGCACATCCCTGGGCACACGAGTGGTCAATTAGCTTTTTATATAAATGAGCAGGCACTCTTCACCGGCGATACCTTGTTTGCGGGTTCGGTTGGCGGCACTCAGGCACCCGACCACACTAGCTTTGACGACATTCATCATTCTATTATGAACGTGTTATTTAGCCTGCCTATGTCAACTGTGATTTACCCAGGGCATATGCAAGCGAGCACTTTGGGAACAGAGTGGGACGAGAACCCTTTCGTGCGTGCGTGGCGGGGTATGGATTATGTCCGCGAGCAAGATTGTTTGGTTGACAATCAACCTGCAAAATTGCTGTTGCGCGCTGCTGACTATGATTCGGGTACGAAATGCTGGGTGCGTAGCGATGATTCGGTATTAAACATCGTTGCAGGTTCTAAAGTTAAGACTTTAGCCTAAAGACTCATCTTACGGTGTTTAGCGGAGTTCGATTCTGGGGCCTCGCCAGCGTCAAGGCGGCGTTGCTCAAGCCACTCGGCATACTCAGAGTAGTTGCCGAAGAAGAATTCGATTTCGCCGTCGCCTTCAAATGCCAAAATGTGAGTACAAATGCGATCTAAGAAGTAACGGTCGTGACTCACAATCAGCATGCAACCAGCGTAATGCTCGATAGCTTCTTCAAGAACGCGAGTGGTGGGCAAGTCGAGGTCGTTGGTCGGCTCGTCGAGAATAATTAAGTTACCGCCGACACGCAGCATCTTCGCTAATTGCACGCGGTTTCGTTGACCACCCGAAAGGTTGCCAACTATTTTCTCTTGGTCAGACCCCTTGAAATTAAATCGCGAAACATAAGCGCGAGACTGAATTTCTCCTGAACCGAATGGCAAGAACTCTACACCACCAGAGATTTCTTCGTAGACAGTATTCTCATCAGACAGCTCGGAGCGACGCTGGTCAACAAAGCAGGCTTCAATAGTTGACCCTTGGGTGATTACACCAGAGTCGGCTTGTTCAAGCCCAACAATCATTTTCATCAAAGTGGTTTTACCGGCACCGTTGGGGCCAATAACTCCAATAAGAGCACCCGGAGGCATTTCAAAACTTAGATCTTTAACGAGGACCTGCTCGCCATAAGCTTTCTTAACATTAACAAAATCGATAACCTTATTACCAAGACGCGGTCCGGAAGGAATTGCCAAGTCAATCATGTCTGGCTTGAGGCTTTGCTGTTCTTCAACTAGCTGATCGTAGCGCTTAAGCCGTGATTTAGATTTAGTGCCTTTGGCTTTAGTATTGCTTCGCACCCACTCGAGTTCTGACTTTAAACGCTTGCGACGCTTCTCGTGCTGACGGTCGCTAAGCGCTAACTCCTTTTCTTTGGCTTCGAGATAGGTCGAATAGTTGCCTTTATATGGCGTGGCGCGACCCCGTTCAATTTCGAGCATCCAGTCGACCACATTGTCCAGAAAATAACGGTCGTGAGTAATCACAATAACGAGGCCACCATAGTTAGATAAATGATGTTCGAGCCACGCAGTAGTCGCCGCATCAAGGTGGTTGGTGGGCTCGTCGAGCAGCAAGATGTCAGGAGATTCGATCAGCGTTTTACACAAAGCAACACGGCGTGCCTCGCCACCTGATAGAACACCACATTCACGATCCATTGGAGGCAAATCGAGAGCCGTCGCGGATATCTCTAGCAAGCGGTCTACTTCCCACATGTTGTGCATGTCGATTTCAATCTGCAGTCGATCGAACTCGTTAGATAGTTTTTCTAGTTCGTCACCGTTAGTTTCGCCCATCAAAACACAAATCTCGTTATAACGATCGGTGATGGCGTGAATATGTGCAACGGAATCGTCGAGGACCTCCCTCACAGTTTTTTTGGCTTCGAGTACTGGCTCTTGAGAAACGTAACCAATCGACTTCCCATTCATTTGAATGCGCTGGCCGTCGAATTCGTCATCGGCGCCGGCAAGTATGCGCAGCAGAGTCGTTTTGCCAGAACCGTTAGCGCCAATCATTCCAATCTTGGCACCAGCATAAAAAGACAATGTAATGTCATGCAATATCTGAGTCCGGTCATAAAACTTATTCAGATTTATAACTTGCAGAGTGAATTCTTTAGTGTTTTCCGCCATGATTGCCACATATTCTAACCAAGCTAAAACGGCAGAGGGGACTATACTTCAAAAAAAGCGTCTTCGGTTTCATTAATCTGCTTCGCAATGTCGTCTGCCTTGACGACTGGTGAATCAACATTGCTACCCGGACAGAAATCTAGCACCTGTTTCTTATATTCAGCCTTAGAGGCCATTGCTTCCTCCCAAAATGGCCAGGTGCGGCATTGCGTTGGCTTAATGTGATGCATAGTGCACTTTTTATCCTCTAAGAAAATACAGTGCTGATCGACGAAGTTCAGATAATACTTCCCATCGTCTGCGCGGCGCGCGTAGCGCTTGGTGAACGTGGCGAGCGGCAGCTGCAATTCCTTAGCCATAAGCTGACGTTCGCCCTGGTTGACATAGACATAAGCCACATCATCACGGGCACTGCAACACTTCGCGCATTGTATGCATGAAAAAGCAACTCCGTTCTTCCACCATTTATCCATTTAGGGTATCCTTACAGTATGCAAGTTCCATTGGAGGTTATGCTCGAGCGCGACCAATTGCAACAGGTGATTAAAATAACCACTAATGTTGCAGTAGTGGGGCGTGGTCAAGACTGCGATATTCGTATTGACGATCCGCTCGCGTCGCGTCATCATTGCCGTATTGAAGTGGTTGGTGATCAAGTTTTTGTGGTCGACTTAGATTCGCGAAACGGCAGTTGGATTGGAGGACAACGTGTTTTACGTCAGCAGTTTTCGTTCAGTGATGTGCTGCGAATCGGTAGCACCACTTTGCAGTTGTATGGTGGGATTGAGCAGCGCCTTGACTCGGTCGAGTCCACGCAGACTCAACGCTTGACGCGCGAGCAACAAGTCCTTAACACCCTGATGTCGACGGTGAAGAATTTTCAGTTCGAAGAGCGCACCCCCCAACTTTCGGCGATGGTCATTGACGCTGCAGTGAGCATGTGTCGTGCTGAACGTGGTTTTATGTTTATTCTCGAAGATGGGAAAGTCGCATATTCTATGGCACGTAATTTCGCTCACGAAATAGTTGCTTCACCCGAAGAAAAGTTTTCGCAAACCTTAATTGAACGCGCGGTTGATTCTGAGGTGCCGGTGATCGTAGAAGACGCTGCTGCGGATAGTCAGTTCTCTGGCGTTGAGTCCATTTCTGACCTAGGGTTGCGGTCAGTGGTGGCAGTAGCTTTACGCTTTCAGGGTGAAGTCCTAGGCGTGCTGGCGATTGACCATCGATTAACTCGTGGCGCCTTTGGTCCCGGAGAAAGTGAAATGTTGCAGTCGCTTGCAGCAATATCGGCGTTGAATTTTGCGAACCTACAGCAGCACCAGCAATTAATTAATGTACGCCGACGTAATGTGTTGTTGCAGAAGAAATCGGCTAGCCACACTGAAACTTCAAATCTAGAACATCTCGATACCCCTCACTTCCCGGGCATGATAGGTACTTCGGTGGTGATGCGAGAGCTGTTCGAAAATATCGAAAAGGTCATCGCTAGTGACGTGCCGGTAGTTATTGATGGTGAAAGCGGAACTGGCAAAGAGCTTGTTGCTCGTGCCTTGCATTTTCAATCCGACAACGCTGCCGCACCCTTTGTTACTGAAAACTGCGGTGCACTTTCTGACACTCTGCTCGAGTCTGAACTATTTGGTCATGTTAAAGGCGCGTTTACTGGCGCAACTCACGATCGCAAAGGCTGCTTTGTCGAGGCCGACGGCGGCACTATTTTCTTAGATGAAGTCGCTGAAATGTCAGAGGCTATGCAAACACGCTTGCTTCGGGTTTTGCAGGAAGGCGAAGTGCGTCCCATTGGTTCAGATGAGGTTATTAAGGTGCAAGTTAGGGTGATTTCCGCGACCCATCAAGATTTGTTGCGTAACGTGAAGCGCGGTTCATTTCGTGAAGACTTGTATTACCGCCTAAAAGTTGTCGGCTTGCATGTCCCGGCATTGCGCGAACGCAAGGGCGACATTCCTCAGTTAGTAGAGTATCTCATGCGGCAAGTCTCCGACGAAGCAGGGCGCGAGCCACGCCCGTTTTCAGAAGCTGCGCTCGTGGCGATGCAGTCTTATTCCTGGCCAGGAAACATTCGCGAGTTACGCAATGAAATTCAACGCTTAAGCATGCTCGATCGTGGCGAAGTAGATGTCAAAGAGTTGTCCTCTGTGGTATCGCAGGCGGAGTCCAAAGAAGGTGTCCGTTTTGACGAGCGTGCCACATTGCCAGAGAGGGTTAGGGCAGTCGAGATTCAAGCTATTTTGCAAGTGCTCGAATTGGAATCAGGAAACAGAACTGCAGCAGCTCGCACATTAGGTATTTCGCGTTTTGCGTTGTTGCGTAAAATAGAGAAATACGAACTGGACATCCCAGAAGAAAAGTAATGGCTGATAACACTCAGCACCACTTGGCCGCATGTTTGCCAGAAGGCCTGACTTTTGTGCGCACCCTAGGTACGTCGCCGTTATCAGAGGTGTTGTTGGTTCGCAATCAAAAGGGACTGTTTTTTGCGCTAAAAGTTATGCGGGCCAGTGTGGCCAAAAACGAACGCATTGTCGAGCGCTGGAATCGCGAAGCACAAACCCTTATTGAGCTTAATCATAGTCATCTAGTTCGCTGCTATGGAGCGTGCACTGTAGATGAGCGTCCAGCATTAATCCTGGAATATATTTCTGGCGGCACCTTGCGTGAGCAGCTTGAAAACGGACAGGTCTCTTGGGAGAAGGCATGCCGTTACGGAATTCAAATCTCGCGCGCTCTAGAATGCTTGCACCGCCATGGTGCCATCCATCGCGATGTTAAACCTCACAATGTTTTACTGCATCCTGAGAATGGCGCAGTGTTGGCCGACCTGGGTTTGGTCTTGCGTGAAGAAGATCCCACCTTGACTAGTCAAGGTGCGGCATTAGGGTCTCCTGCTTATATGAGTCCTGAGCAAGCACGGAATCCGTCGGAGGTACATGAGCAAACCGATATTTATTCGCTTGGGGCGACTTTGCATCACGCGATTACCGGTCATCCTCCGTTTGTGGGCAAAGGGGTCGGTGAAGTTATTCATCGTTTGTTGCACGAAGCGCCTGAGCCGTTAGGGAATGATGTACCGAGTTCTTTGCAAAAAATTATTTCGGTTGCGATGTCTAGAGATGAAGAGCAACGTTACGACCGTGCGCGTAGTATGGGATCTGATTTGGGCTTGGTTTTGCTGGGAGACAAGCCTCGATTACGAACCTTGCATCATGGTCAACGATTGCGCAAGCGTTGGCTTACTGCCGCCGGAATTGTGTCAGCGGCAATACTGATGTATTCTCTCGTACCAATGATGAGATCAGTGACAGATTTCCCAGGCAGGGCTACGGACTCAAAAACCGTAGGTCTTGATGCCAGCGATACTGATGTCGCTTCGCGAGAAAAGATAGATTATGGCCAGGCCGATGCTAATACTTCTGCTCCAGGCGTGGTCTTTGCAGAATGGATATATAAAGAAGCGTCGTTGTTTTATTGGTATGTACAAAACCGAAAATTACATGCGGCCGAACGCTTGTTAGTCGATATTGAATCGCGCACTTGTCAAAACCCTGACGCCGACTTTGAAGACAATCGAAAAGAATGGATAACCGAGGCTAAAGTGCAGATTCGCGCTGCCGCGGAAGGCTTGGCTGCTGTCGCTTTTAATCTTTTAGAGCATGCTAATAGCGATGCACAACGCGCAGCTTCAAATAGAGTTTATGATGCCGTCGCATTTAATGATGTGGTGAATAAATTGTGGCGCGCTGCAAACGTCGATATTAATCAATTGTCGATTGCGGCAGGCCATCCTGATGTGAAGGAGCGCCTGGGTATTGTCAAAGGCCGCCTTGCGCAGTTGCGCCAGCAATCCTGTGAGGATTTACGTGACAAGATTATTGCCGATACACGCTCTTCGTTGTTGGCTGGCCACTTTACTGCCGCCAGCTTACAGTTCGAGTCGCTGCCCGAAGATTTTGTCGCAAATGATTTGCGCGCCAGAGGGTATGCCGAACAAGCTAGAGTTCTGAAAAACGTGCATGATAGGTTTAAAACGTATCTTTATGAGAGTATTGATCAAGAAGTTAGTCTCACGGTCAACGATGGAAGCAAGCTTGTTGGCGCCATTACTGTTGTTGATAATGCGAATTACCAAATTCATTATCTGGGGCAAGCTCACATCCCTTTTCAATTGCTTGACCTTGATGCGGCTGGGGTATTCAAGCTGGTGGGGAGTGATAGCAATTTCGAATGGGCTCAATTCCTTTATTTACAAGGTCGCCTCGCGCAGGCGCGAAAGAAGATGGGGCTTTTTGCCGCGGACCAGCCTAAGAAGGCGCGGTGGTGGCTGCGGGAATGGCGGCTCTCTCCTAAGTAAGCACTTAACAGAGTTGTAGTGCGGCTTAGATATATGCATTAAGACTAACCCTTGGTATCAACTAGTTTGGTAGTCGACGGTAGGCTAACCTTTAGCATCACGCACGCGCATGACATTACGGCAGAGGCGATAAGCAACAGGCCGTTGGCGTCGACGTTGATGTCTAGCAACCACGGGCGAATTAGCGCAGTGATTAAGATGAAGCCAAAATCGAGCATTTGGCTCAATCCAAGCATAGAGCCGAGCGCATAAGGCGGGGCAATGAATTGCACTAGGCTACGCAAGGGTATCAAGTAAAAGCCAGAGGCAAAACTTGCGAGTGAAAGGCTAAGCCAGATGCTTAATGGCGAATGTCCGAATAGTCCGCAGCAACACAAGCCTGTAGCGATGCCGACACCACCCCATAAAGGCACGTGTTTGTTGATTTCATTTTTGATAGAGCGTCCACAAATGTAGGCGCCTAGCCCCATGAAAACACTGAGGCTTGCCAGCCCAACGGACCACATGCCTTTACTTATTTCAACAACACTAACTCCTTCCGCATCAGGGATTAGAAATTCGTTCCAGGCGAGTAAAATCCAGCTGCCACATAGCCAAAATACGGCATGCCCCATCATCGCACTACATAACCCGCGGTATTGTTTAGCAAAGCGTAAGCCATCAATAAGCTTAGCTATAGGGTTAATGCGTAAAGGCCTTGAGCTAGGTTGCGAATGAGCAGCGACTAGTCCCATTTCTGCAGCCATCTTTGCGCCAACGATTGCCATGGCAGCCATCAGCACGCCAAGCAGCCACAGATAATGGTCTGCAAGATGACCGGCGCAGCCAGTGCCAAGCAAAATTCCAAAGAGCACCGAGGTCTGAAAAACACCGTTAGCGTGAGTCAAATGTTTGCCGTCACGATAGTCGCGGATGGCGCCGTATTTCGCAGGACCTAAAAAAGCGGACTGCGTGCCCATCAGTGCAACAGTGATTAGTAAAGCAGTGGTGCTTTGTAGGTAAAAGCTGATTGCTGCTAACAGCATGATTGCCGCCTCGACGTACTTGCAAATGATAATCAGTTTCCGTTTCGAATAGCGGTCGGCCAAGTCACCCGCGAACACAGCGAATACGAGGAAGGGAGCCGAAAAAAGTGCTTGCGCCCAAGATTGCATCTCTGGGAATGTCGCAGCCAGGCCGACAGCAATCAGCAACACACTTTGCTTAAAAAGGTTGTCGTTGAATACGGTTAAAAATTGGGTTGCAACTAAATGTTTAAAGCTGCGGCTATTACTCATTGTCGTTAAAAGTGTCGCGGATGCTGGCGACTAAACGCTGTCGTTGCTTATTGTCGTTAAACGAAAATGCATTAGCGGCGGCGAGAAGTCGGACGGCTGTTGCGCCGTGCCTCTTGCATGCCCTGACATGAGACAGCGCTTGTTGGTGACAATTACTAAGACTTAGAACTAGAATGCTAGTCATCTCGCGTTCTAGTAGTGAATAACTTGAAGTAGCGAATACGTCGCCATAGGCGTGATTTACTACCCATTGGTGAGTGATGGAGTCGGTGCTGGCCAGGTGCGCCAGTACAACTTCAGCATCGTCACCGTAAACCTCTGAAAAAAGTTGATGGCCGTTACCGACTTCGGCTGTTTGCAACTTGCAATGGAAGGGTGCGAGCAAGTTTAAACTGCGGATTAATTTAGGAATCCCACAGAAAAGATGGGACAAACGTAGGGCGTCGAGCAGCGCGAGCTCGGAATGTGAATGACGTAATTCGTCGGCAGCTAAGGTGAGCGCAATGTCGTCATCGTTATGGATTGCAGCGCCAAGTTGGGCGGCCAAAAAATATTTATTATTGTTCATCAGCAAAAAGGAAATCTTCAAGGGCGATGGTGGTCCCATCAAGTTGCGTGCGGCACTGCAGCTGTGGTGGCGCAAACAATACGACGGTTGAGCCCATTTCGAAGCATCCCATGTCATCGCCCTTATTTAGTTTGGCCGGCGGGTCATAAGTGCGCGCAGAGTGTTGCCATGGGCCTGCGCCGAGAGAGTCGTCAAAGCCAAACCTAATGCCGCCAACATTAAGTGCTCCTACATATAACAAAGCGAAAGGTCGCTGCTTGGCATCCACGCAATGCAGCAAAATGCGCCTATTAGTTTTCATGACACGCATCGAACGGCGCATTAGCGCGGGATCAACAGGTTGTAAATCACCGGGCTCCGTAACGGCAGAGATGATTTGCATGTCACAGGGGGCGTGATAACGATGATAGTTATAAGGGGCTAAATAAATTTGCAGCGCTTGATAACCAAGGTAATCGGCCTCACAACCGCCGGGCAGCATTTCGCTGACGGAATAAGGCGCGCCTTTCAAGATAAGGGACAGCTCGGGCGATACAAAAGCGTATTCGACTAAGCGTCCATCAGCTGGAGACACCCAATGCTCGTTTTTTGCGATAGGGCGGGAACCCGTAGGTAGCTTGCGGGTGAACAACTCGAGAAAAGTCGCGAAACTTTGTAAATCGTCGCCAACGGTGTCCTCGCTAATACCAAGCTTGCTAATAACCCGTCGCCATAGAGGCCGGCGCATGAACTTAGGTATGCGCCACTTACAAATAGCTCCGACTGCACGGGACATCGCGACACGTGGGAAAGCGGGAACAGTAAACAGGGAGCGGACTTCCATTATTGACAAGCTTTAGTGTAACGAGGTTAAATGTTAAGCAAAAGAGCAGATATACTCAGAGTCGAAATCATGGCTGACCTCCCATTGCATGTCCTCGTTCTCGCTGGTGGCAACTCCACCCGTATCCGCACCGGTGGCCCTAAGGCCCTGCTTGATTTGTGTGGGGTGCCGATGATAGAGCATATTTTTCGCACCTGCGAAGATTTGCCCGCTAAGTCTCGCACTTTAGTGTTGGGCCCGACTCATCGTTCTAAAATTGAAGCGTGGCTAGAAAAGAGCGAGCACGATGAATGGAATGTAGTCGAGCAAACGGTGGCTCGTGGCACCGGCGATGCTGTGTTGTGCGCTTTAGAAAGCATGCCGGCAACAGGCAGGGTACTTATTTTGTGCGGCGATACTCCGTTGTTGCGCTCATCAACCTTGCAACTTTTAGTCGAGCAAGGCAATGTTATGCTTACTGCTGAAGTCGATGACCCATTTGGGCTAGGGCGCATCTTGCGCGCTGAGAACGGAGAGTTGTTAGCGATTGCCGAGCAGGCAGATGCCACAGATGAGCAACTCGAAATATGCGAAATCAATTCGGGTGTGTTCGTGCTTGATATCGAAGCGTTGCGTGCCGCTTTAGCGGTCTCCGACGACAACAATGCGCAAGGCGAAGTTTATTTGACAACATCAGCCGTTAAGGTGCTGCAAGAGAGTGACGGAGCAACGGTCACTTTACCCGTCGAAGAAAGCGAACAAGTTACGGGCGTGAATGATTTGCATGAGATGGTCTATGTGAATCGCGTATTACGTGAGCGTATTTTGGAAGATCATCTTGACAGCGGAGTCATCATCGACGATCCCGTCTCGACATTTATTGAGGTTGACGTTGAAATAGCCCCTGGCACGCGCATTATGCCCTTTTGCGTATTGC
>Ga0315320_10003882_pt1 | contig 12231 bp, 10 predicted proteins | sample M140m21515metaG_FD_203458 | JGI IMG/M metagenome (GOLD analysis project Ga0315320, IMG submission 203458) | Ammonia-oxidizing marine archaeal communities from Monterey Bay, California, United States - M1 40m 21515 | ecosystem: Environmental > Aquatic > Marine > Coastal | place: USA: California...
ATGAACAATTAAGTAATCAGTAGTAATTTTCTTTGATCCCGTAGTTACAGCATTTCCCTTACCTTCATTATTGTTAGTCTTTATTGCAATAATTTGTAAGTGCTCTTGAGAAAAACTATTTGCAATTTCAAAGCTGGAATCAGTTGAGTTGTCATCAACTAAAATTATCTGAGAAAAAATACCCACCTTTAATAATCTATTTACAGATTCTTTAAGATATTTTTCTTCATTGTAAATTGGAACAATTACACCGAGAGTATGATTTTTATTCATTGGAGCTATTATATTCATTAACCTTTACAAATTAACTTGAAAAAAATTTTAATAGATACTAGCAATACCCATTGCTGTATAAATCATATACAACAAAATCGCTTGACTTGTACCCAATTGACATAAATTTATAGTTTTCTAAATTAATAAATTCAATCTCTTTAGAAGCTATAAGGTGGGTTGCCTGAAAGCTTTGAGTCAACTCACAAAAGTTAATATTGTCTAAATCAAATGTTGGGTATTTTGGGGTTATGAACAAATAAACAGTAGCAGCATAGTTGTCATAATATTTAGCACTGCTTTCACTTGCTAATAACTCTTTTTCAATAACCTTTCTCCATCGTAAGTTATAATCTTTTTCGTACATATTAAAATATCCATCTAAAGTATAAAGATTATTGTATGCAGCAATCATAGGATCTAAATCGTAGGTTACGAATCTAGAATTTAAATAATTAGGATTATTTTTTTTGTAATCATTGAAAGCATTTTGCATGTAATAATCTTCAGGAGAAAAATAAAATGAATCATACGTACTTAAAAAGGGTAGTTTCTTATTCCATTCTGTCATTAATAGGTAGTCAATATAATTTATTTTTTGACCAATATCAATTAAATTTACCGATAGATAATCTGGCATTTTATCAAAAGTAGAAGGATCAGTAATTTTCGCTTTAGCAGAACCATTTAGTAAAAAGCTTGATATGAAAATTGGCAAAATAAGAGCTTTTAATTTAATCTTATTAATTGCGAGCAGTAAAAGAAAACCATTTAGAAAATGTGTAAAAATCACTACTCTCCATAAGTTAATTCTAAGTCCAAATAAAGTATTAAAGTCAATAATGCTTCGATCTAAAGCAAAGAGAATATTGCAAACTTGGACTATGGAATAAACTTTTAAAAAAAGCAACTCATTATTATTTAACGAAGTTTTAGAAATAATTTTTATAATTATAATAATAAAAAAAACTGAGATAATTGGAAATATAAAATATTTTACTGAAGTACTTATATGATGATGTCCTTCTATATTTACCTTCAGAAAGTCTTGAAAGAAAATATTTAATTTAGAATAATCAACTATCCTTCCTGTGCTCATGCTTCTCACATTTTCTGCACCAAAGAAAATTTCATAAAGTAATCGGTAATTATTGAGAAAAATAAAGAGAACGTTTCCAAATATAATCAGGATTAACTTTTTTTTATTATCTGTAAAGCGATAATTGTTGAGCAATATTAAAAAAGAAAAAACAGCGACAAAAATACCTCCCAGCTGGATTTCATATAAAAAAGGTAGAACTAATATTAAAAAAATTGTATTACTGTTTTTATTTTCTTTTGTTTTTGTGAATATAAAAATACTTAAAACCATAGCCAGAAAGGACAAAGTTATAACTGGCCATGAAAAAGAAACTCCTATAAATGTAGAAGCGGTTATATTAGCAACTGGATTATCAGAATACTTCTTAAAAATTAGAAAAGAAAAGTAGATGATTAGAAGTCTTCCAAGTGTATGGGAAAGTAATTCAGAATTTTTTACACCTAGTAGGTACTCGAAAAAAGATGATAGATGGAACTCTGAAGGTGTGAGATAATTGTACCTGTACCCATCTAAAAAGTTAGGTATTAATAAATCAATATCAAAAAAGTTATAGTATTCTCTTTTTATTGTTTTCCAAACATAGTGTTGATTCAAATAATCTGTAGCTGGTAGATAAATTTTATTATTAAAAAAATAAGTAAATGAAAAGAAAAGAAAAATAATAAATTTTTGAAAATTTTCAATATTAATAATTTTCTTTGTTTCCACTATTTTTTAGGAGTTTTCAGTTTTGAAGATGAGTGCTGCACTTTCTAAGTCACTCAAATTTCCAATATCTGTCCAATATTCTTGAATTAAATATGGCTTTACTCGTAAGTTTTTTTGTAAAGTTAATATGTCTGGGAGATCTATATTTTTCTTCTTTATGCTTTTTAATAGTTTGGGTGAAATAATATTTATTCCTGCACTAATAAAAAATGGCAGATTAGGTTTTTCAGTAAATTTATTAATTAGACTTCCATCAGTTTCTATTACACCGTATGGGATATTTAATGTATATTCCTTTATTGCCATTAGCATATCTATGTCTGCATTCATAAATTCATCAATAAAAATATTGAAACTCATGTTTGTTAATATATCAGAATTGATTAACAAAATGGGTTTATCTTTGTTGCTGTCAAGTTTTGATACTGACCCAAGGGTTCCCATTGGACTATCTTCAATAATATAATTTATATTTGCTGAAAAATTAGACCCATCCCCGACTTCTTTTATTATCTTTTCATACTGGTAGTGAACTGAAATATTTATAGTATCAATTCCCGAACTAACTAATTGATTAATAATCCTAAAAATCATTGGCTGTCCTCCGATTGGTATCAAGGGTTTAGGGGTTTTAAGTGTTAATGGGTTTAATCTTTTTCCCTCACCACCAGCAAAAATTAGAGCTTCTATATTTTTTCTCTCCAAACTATTTTTTTCGTTAGTAATTACATCGATGAGCTCAAAATTTCTACTAATTACTGGTAAAACATTTCCTGAAAATTTTTTATTATTTTGAATTATTTTTAATCTTTTAATTTCAGTATTTTCATCCTCAAATATATAGATATAGTCAGTATTTACTGCTTCTTCAATATGGGAATCAAGTGAGGACCCCTTTATCAAATGTCTACGTATATCCCCATCAGTTATTGTTCCTATAACTTTATTATTGTCCATAACTATAAGACACTTGTGCTCTGCGGTATCTAAGGTTTCGAGTGCTTTGAATATAGTTGAAGTATTTTCTATAGTGAAAGTATAAAATGTACGATTCATTTCTTCCTTTGTAGTTTTTTAATTAAAATCCAACCAGGGTGGATTTCCTGAAGCCCAGTATTTATTAATCTCAAGATATTCTCTATATGTATCCATAGGTTCAAAGTAACCATCGTGCTTAAAGGCATACAATTGCTCATCTTTTGCCAAGTTAATTAAAGGCTCTGTTTCTAAGGTACAATCTTCGTCTAGGTAGTTGAGAACTTCCCTATTGAAAACAAAGAAGCCAATATTTATATTTACACCTTTTAATAAAGGTTTTTCAATAAATTCTTTTACTAGATTATTTTTTTCAAACTCTACAAGACCAAATCTTGAAATAGGATTTGTAACAGTGATGGAAGCTAAGCCATTATGGTTGTTATGATGATTAATTAACTTTTCAATGTTTACATTTGCAAGACCATCACCGTATGTAACAATAAAATTATCATCAAGTTCTTTGGATAATTTGTGAACTCTGCCACCTGTCATGGTGTCAATACCTGTATTAATTACTTTTACATTCTTGTAATTCTGAAAATACGACTCAATTATTTCACTTTTGTACCCAGTTGAAACTAAAAATTCAAATTTACCAAAATAATTAAATATATTCATTAGGTGCTCTAAGCATGGCATGTCACCAATTTCGACCATTGGTTTAGGTATTGTTTCTGTTAGCTCTCTCATTCGAGTACCTTTTCCACCTGCTAATAGAACTACTTGGGTCACCATGTTGTTAGTTTACTGAAAGTTAATTCTTTTTAACTACTAATTAAATAATTTCATTATTAGAGATAATTTGATTTTCTTGATAATCCTTTTTAGCTCTTTTTTTAATTAACCTATTTAAATTTGAAGGGTCTAGGCCACCAGCTGGTCTCAATAGCTTTACATTTTCTAGAGTAAACTTCTCACCTTTCTTAATGGCTTTAGTCGAATATATAGACTTTTTAACAACCTTTTTAATTTTCTGAGCATCACTTTGAATGTTCTTCTTACCGTTTCCTAGCATCAATTCAGCATGTCTTATTTCATTAACAAAATTAGCAAATTCTAAAATGTCTAAACTTGCTTTGTGATCAGGACCCTTTAATCCTTTGTCCAATGTCACATGCTTTTCAATAACTGTAGCCCCCAAAGATACAGCCATTACTGAAGCAATGGAACTGGTAGTGTGGTCTGAATATCCAACCTTTACATTGTATCTATTTTTTATCGTTGTTACTGATTTAATATCTACTTGATTTTCAGGACATGGATATGCTGATGTTGAGTGCATTAAAGTAATTCCTTCTAAATTTTTTCTTTTCTTTTTTAATTTAGCTACTACATCGTCAACTTCTTTCAAGTCTGATAAGCCAGTCGAAAGTATCAATTCTTTATAATTGTTTAATGAAAAGTCAATTAATTCATGGTTAGTAAACTCGCCGCTTGGAATTTTTATAATTTTTTTTGATAAACTACTTAATTTTTTAAAATCTTGAATAGAGAAAACAGAAGACATAAAACTAATTCCACATTCTTTAGAAAATTTACTCAACTTTATAATCTGTTTTTTAGAAAGTTCATATTTTTTTAACATCTCATATTGATTGGAGTATTCGAAATTACCATCCTTCTGATAATCTGCAAGAATCGACTTTTTAGAAACTAAATTATCTGTACTATAAGATTGGATTTTTACAGCATTTATATCTAACTTGGATAATTGTTTGATTAACTTTTTAGCTAAGGTAATCGAACCATTGTGATTGACCCCTATTTCAGCAATTATATATACACTATTTTTCATATCTAAAAACCTTCCTAAACTCAGGAGGATTTGCTAATTTTTCATTAATTTTATTAGAGATATTTGCAGCAGTATTGCTTTTGTAATATTGAGAGGAGGCAACAGTATTAGATTGTTGTAGTTTCATGTATGAATTATTTAAACTTTTCTTAGTAATTTGTGCTGGGAGAACATGTGGACTTAAATTTCTCCCTTTTTGGCGATTTGTAATTAGAATACTTTTAATATTTTTAACTGGTAGTTCAAAAATGAATGAGCTTGAATTACCGATTACTAAATCTGAATGTTTTGCAAGCGAAATATATTTCTGAGCCCCAAGAGTTTCCAAAAACTTGTAAGATATTTGCTTATTTACATGACTAGAAAAATAGTTTCTTATGTCTTTGCCACCTGGATCTGAATTTACATTTGAAACTAGTAATTGATTAAATTTATTTTCTACTAAAAAGTTGACAATTGTATCTAGATTTTTATTTGTGTCAAAACTAGTATTAGTCATAGGCTGCAATACTAATAAACATGTCTTTAACTCTGGTTTAGTTTCTAATAACTTAAAAATTTCATCTTTTTCTATAATTGTCAATTTTTTGGTATTTTGAGCACCTAGCGAACCATAGTTGAAAATATTATTACTTTGCTCTCCCATTTTTATTAGTACTTTTTTTGCTTGGCTCGAAGCCACAAAATGTATATGAGATAGTTTTGAAATTGAGTGTCTTATAGAATCATCCCAAGAATCTTGTGTTATTTCACCGCCATGCAAATGAATAATTATCCTTTTTTTTAAATAGATTTGCTGTACTACAGGTAATAGTTCATAGCGGTCACCAAGCACTACAAATACTTTATGATTACTCTTTATTAATATTTGACCGAATTTATTTTGTATCTTCTGTAAATCTTTAGTTATTGATTTAGTATTATCTGATTTGTCAGACAAATTTAAATTTTCAACTTTTAAATTAATTTTATGATTTTTTAGTTCTTCTATATCAATTTTATTTGGTTTGAAAAAACATAAGAAATCAACTTTTTGACTCTTAGATAATTCCATACTTAAAGTTTTCAACATGTGAAAATCTGAAGATGATGTACTTATTATGAGTAAATCTGACACTACAGCTTATCCTTATGTGTTTGCTTTTACTTTAGTTACTATATAGATTAATTATTAACTACGTTTACTGTAATAATATTATTTTAAAAGAAAAGTGGAATAAATATGGAAATTAAACCTATTAGTAGTTCTGATATAGAATCACTTTCAAGAATATTCTTTGCTGAAAAAAATGAATATATAAAATACTTTTTACCTTTTAAAAGTAAAGAAGAGCTTAAAAAACTTATTTTACAAGCCCGCAAGGATAAGTTTTTTCTAATCATCCATGAAAAAGATACGGTTGGCTATGTGAGTTTGAGAGGATTAGATGATGGCTATAAAAATCCGAGGTTTGGAATATTTATAAGTGAAAAATACAGCGGTAAAGGCTACGGGTACTCTGCATCAAAAGAAATTATTAAAATCGCGGTTGATTCTGGGAGCTATGAATATATCGACCTAAAGGTTGACCCGAAAAACTATAAAGCTATAAAGCTATATGAAAAACTAGGTTTTGAATTTTACTGTTTGGAAGGACAGGAAAATGTTATGATTTTACATATTTAATATTGACTATATCTCACTAACTTGTTCTTCGAGTAAATCAGCTATATCTGATTTGTAGTTATTAACAGTATCTTCTTGCACAATAGATCCATATACTTTATTACAAAATTTATTTAGATTTAGTCTCTCTGCGTCATTCTTGAAAATATTGTTAAACGATTTTTTGAAAGCATCGAAGGTTTTTGTAATACTTATATTTTCATTTATAAGATATTCAGTAAGCTCATAACCAGCCCACCTAGTGGGTACATCTACAAACAGGATGGGTCTTTGGAGCAGTAAGTAATCAACAAAAACTGACGAGTAGTCTGTTATTAAGAAATCACTAACAGTTAAGAGCTCATTGAGTTCTGTTATCTGAATATCCTTAAAATAAATTAAGTTTTTGGAATTATTTATACAATGTAATACATCTTCTTCAATTTCGTTGTATTGATAATTATTGTAATGCGGTTTAAATATAGTTTTTACGTCCAAGTTAGTACTTACCTCATCGAGTAGTTCCAGAAAATCAATATTTCTGTAATAAAAAGATTCTTTGTTATTATTTTTGTAATTATGTACAGCTGATGGCGCAAATAAACCTACTGTTTCAGTGAGATTATACTTATTTTTTAAACTATCTTGACTATAGTTTTTAGTAAGATTTTCATTTCTTAACCAACCTGTAACTTTATAATTGGGTACTTTTTGCTTATAATATTTTTCTCTGATATCTTTTTCAAATTTTGTAGGTAACCAAAAGCTGTGATAATACTTTTCAGGCAGTATTGGGTTTTCTTTATCAACAACATTGTAAATTCCATGTCCGATATTAATGAATTTAATACCGGTAAATAAATTAAAAAGGGTGTGGAAAGGTATTCCATGAGAGGCTATAAAAATTCTAGAATTCACTATTCTTAAAACATCTTTAAAGCTATACACATATAGATGTCTTTCTTTTGTGTTATCTTTATAATCTTCATAAGAAAAAGATAAATAGTATATATCATGCTTAAAACTTTTGTTTTCTTTATATAAATCTAAAATATTACCATCGAGTTGATGTCCAAATAAAATGATCCTCTTCTGTGGTTTTTTACTAAAGAAAGCAAAAAAGAAACTAATCAGCAAATTAATGAAAAAAATAAAATATTTAACGTAATCAAAAGGTCGCTTTATGTTAAATTTCATTTTTTAATTTACTTTTATGAATCATTTTAATGCTATTAAAGTCTTTTTATTGATATAAAATAAATGTTAGTGAGTTTAAAAAAATTATCAGTAGAAATAAATAATTGGTATATCAAATCAGATACACCAATACACATAAACGAACCCCTCATAAGTAATGAAGATATCAGTTCTGTAGTTGAAACTCTAGAAGAAAAATGGGTTTCAACCGCTGGTCCTATAGTTACAGAATTTGAAAGAAGCATTGCTTCAGCCTTTGACAATACTAATGCTGTAGCACTTAACTCTGGAACATCTGCACTACATTTAAGCTTGCTGTCCTTGGACATTACAGGATCAGATTTAGTAATACTAGCTCCTTTAACTTTTGTAGCTCCACTTAATGCAATAAAATACCTTGGAGCTACTCCGTTGTTTATAGATATTTCTTTAGATGACTTATCAATAGATATAGCGAAACTTAACCATTATGCAGAAAAATACTTTTCTACTAAAAATAATAAAACAGTAGACCTTAAAACAAAAAAAATTGTAAAGGCACTCATAGTAATTGATGTTTTTGGACACCTTGGAAACATGAAAGCTTATAGGGAATTTTGCAATAAATATAGAATAAGTCTCATAGTCGATTCCGCTGAATCTGTTGGAAGCAAAAGAGGGGGTCTTACTTCAGCATCCTTTTCAGACATAACAACTACAAGTTTCAATGGTAATAAAATTATTACTTCAGGTTCAGGTGGTGCTGTGATAAGTAAAAAAGAAGACTTAATAGAAAAAATAAAGCACCTTTCAACTACAGCAAACATAGGTTCGAAAGATTTTTCATATTATCATGATCAAGTAGGCTACAACTATAGACTTCCAGCAATTAATGCTGCACTAGGGAATAGCCAAATTAAAGAACTTAAAAATAAAGTGTCGAACTTCAGAAAAATTCACTCTAAATACAAGCAATTATTGAGAAATATGGACGAATTAAAAATTTTTTCAGAAGTTGATGATGCTCACTCAAATTATTGGTTAAATTTATTTTTATTAAAAGATAAAGCTTCCAAGGAAGAAAAAAATGAGTTTATTAGAAAATTAAATAAATCTGGAATAGGAGCTAGAAATGTTTGGAACCCTTTATATGATTTGCCTTATGTCAGCAAAGATAAAGAACTAAATTATGAGAATGCGGACTATGTTTTCAACTATGGATTCAACCTTCCATCAACAAGCAAATTAAACGTCTCTTAAAGGGGTTGGCGGTATTTCATAATTACCAAAATAATTCGTCAAAAGTTCAAAATTGACTGCTAAACCATATTTATCATTTTTTAAATTAGCAATAATCTCCTGAATGCCGTCTTCAATTGTAAATCGTGGCGAGAATCCTAAAATATTTGACACTTTTGAAAAATCAACAATATAATTTCTTTTGTCTTTTGAATTTTCCACAAGCGTAAAATTACTTGCACCAGTTTTTTCTGAGATGATTTTAATAAGATTTTTTTTTGATATATTGTTCTGATTAGAACCAACATTAAAGATTTGTTTATTCACTAATTCTTGTTTGGAGGAGATTACTTTCTCAATTATATTTGCAAAATCCATTACATGACAATAAGGTCTTGATGTTTCATAGTCGTAAACTTCTATATGTTTATTGAAATATTGTAGGGCCGTAAATTCATTTAAAGTCAGATCAAATCTCATGTTATTTGAATGACCAAATGCTGTTGCAAACCTTAATATTGTATAATCTTTTTTGGAATCAATCAAAAAGTTTTCTACTGCTACTTTTGATTTTGAGTATAAAGATATAGGATTTAACGGATCATCTTCTGTGAGGGGATGCTGAGATTTGCTAAGTCCATAGTTTGAACATGTTGAAATAAAAATAAGTTTTTTATAGTTTGTAATTCCATTAATAAATTTTACGATTGAAACCTCATTTATATCCTTACTTTCATTTGGATATTTTTTAGTTATAGGGTCCCCAACCAAACCTGCTAAAAAGACTATATTTTTGTCAGAAAAATCTAGATTAAGAATTTTTTTATGGTCTCTAATGTCATAATTTAAATACTGATTTTTACTGTTTGTAGTAATATTTTTCTGATAAATGTTATTGTCGATTATTGTAACTGCTTTATCTTTGAAGTTGAAATATTCGGAGACAACAGATCCTACATATCCAGTCCCGCCAATAAGAACTGTTTCATTTTTAATTTGATTCATAAAAGTACTATATGTGCTCTTTGAGATTAATTCAATCTTTGAGGGTTATAATCAAGTTTTTTAAATCAATTAAAAATTAATAGATAAAGTAGAATACACAAATAACATTTAAAAGGTAACGAAACTTTTTATGATAAAAAAATATTTTGGAATAATAGTTACTACAGTTTTTTTATTTCTGTTTGTATATTATTTAATCGAAGAGCCTAAATTTTTAGAAATACTATCTACAACCAAACCATCAATAATTTTTGCAATATTGTCCTTAAGTTTTATTCGTATTTGTTTGATCTCTGTACAAAATATTTTCTTATTTAGGATTTTAAATATCAACTTAACATTTAAAGAAGCATTTAAAATTGTGTACATAAACAGAGCAGGTAATCAACTACTGCCTTTAAAACTGGGATCTGGCTACAAAGCTCACTATTTTATAAAAAAATTAAATGTGCCAACAATTCAATATTTGTACTTAAATGCTGGTCAATTTGCAGTTAGTTTGATTGTCACTTTTATTATTTTTTTTATCTCTGTAAATCTTTCGAGTAACTTTTATTCAGAAAATTTTCTTAATTTAATAAACATCTTATTATCTTTTTTAGTATTTTTGGGAATATTTACTTATGTTCTTATCTTTTATTTAAATACAAAAAATAAGCTTGATGAAAAAAGTATTTATTATAAAATTTACTCTGGCTTGAAGATTCTAATTACAGCAAATAGAAATCAGTTCTTATTTTTAATTACAACAATTTCAATTATTTTACTAAATATTTATATGCTTTTTTATATTTCTGATATGTATGTGCTAAATAGTTCAATTTATGAAGCTTCAAAACTTTACTCGGCTGGAGTCTTATCTACATTAGTACAAATAACACCTGGAAATATAGGAGTTTCGGAGGCTGTGTTAATATATCTTCAAGATTTATACATATTCAAAACCTCAGAAATCTTAGCGATTTCTCTCGTTGGTAGAACTACTGAATTATTATTACTAATAATACTTAACTTTTTTGTTAAAAAAGATGATCAATAATATGGCAAAGGAAACAATCGATATAAACTTATCAATACCGATTGTATTTACCTCAATTAAATATTCCTGAAAATCAGTATTGTCGACTGGTAAACCTAATTTTGTTAATAAATTATTTAACTGAGGTATGCTACTAAAAAATAGGAATAATTTAAAACAAATAGCCCCTAAAAAGCTAGTTGTAAAAATTTTTAAATAAGCTTCTATTCTAAAGAAGGAATCTACAACTCCTGTCAGATAATATCGTTCTGTATATCGTGATAAGTTACCCCAAGAATTAACTAAGGGGTCTAGAGATAACTGGGTAGATACGGTAGTTTCGAAAAAAAGAACTGATAAGATGGAGAAAAGAGATACAAGTAAAGCAATTTTATGAATGAACCTATTATGCAATCTTTCATCAATAGAAAAATATACAAATATCGAAAGAGGAATTAGGCTGTAAAGATACCTTAGACCATATGAAGAACCTGATGATTGCCATACAAAATATATAGAAAATACTTGGAAATAAGAGGCAATAATCAACCAGCGACCATCCTTGAAGGTATTAGAAATAGGTAAAGTTTTATAAATGAAATAGAAAAAACTAAATATTATTATTGGTGAAAAATAAAGTATTCCAAACTCCTGAGAAAAAAAGATAATTCTAAGATTATCAAAAAATTCAAAAAATAGATTGGAATCAGGTGAAGTCAAATTGTTACTTAAATTAATGTCTCGAGTCCCATTCGTGTATACAAATCTTGGATCAATGGTGAATTCTCCATAAATGAGCTTTGTATGCAGTAAAAATAAGATTGCCGAGAAAATATAAGAAGTAATGAAAAAAATATTTGTTCTTAAAAGTTTTACTCTATCTATTTTTTTATAAAATAAAAAATAAAAAATAGCTGGTATAAAAAGGAAGTAATAATTTACCCACCTAATTAATATCCCCAAAAGTATCGTTACTGGGATCAAAAAAGCTACTTTGTTACTTTGCTTTTGCTCAAAATAATATCTAGTTGTTAAGTAGAAAATTAATGTCCCTGTAAAAACTTCGTAGATATGGCTCATACTATAACGTTCAAATGCATAATAAAATAATCCAGACCCAGAAAATAAAATAAATACATCTCTAGATTTGTAGTTGATACCAATTTTGTCAAAAGATCGAATAATTAACTCATAAGTTAGAAAAAAGTAAAAAACTGGTGACAGTGAGTAAA
>Ga0315320_10003883_pt1 | contig 12230 bp, 14 predicted proteins | sample M140m21515metaG_FD_203458 | JGI IMG/M metagenome (GOLD analysis project Ga0315320, IMG submission 203458) | Ammonia-oxidizing marine archaeal communities from Monterey Bay, California, United States - M1 40m 21515 | ecosystem: Environmental > Aquatic > Marine > Coastal | place: USA: California...
TTCTGGTGGAGTATCTTCGATTGATGACGTTAAGAAAGCAAAGAATTTAAATAAAAATATTGAGGGCATTATAGTTGGCAAAGCTATTTATGATGGTGATATTAAACTAGAGGAGTTAGTAAAAGAAATAGATGCTTAAAAATAGAATTATACCGTGCTTAGACGTTAAAAATGGTCGTGTTGTAAAGGGTATTAATTTTGTTGATCTCAAAGATGCTGGTGATCCAGTTGAACAAGCTAAAATTTATAGTGATGGTGGTGCGGATGAAATTTGTTTTTTGGATATTACGGCTTCAAATGAAAATAGAGAGACAATTTATGAAGTTGTTGAAAAAACATCCAAGAAGTGTTTTGTACCATTAACAGTAGGTGGGGGAGTTAGAAGTGTTAATGATATTAATAAATTATTAAACTGTGGTGCAGATAAAGTTTCAATCAATACTGCTGCAGTTCTAAATCCAGAAGTGATTATAGAAAGCTCAAAAAAATTTGGATCCCAGTGCATTGTTGTTGCAATAGATGCAAAAAAAATTGGTGATAAATGGGAAATATTTACACATGGAGGAAGAAATAAAACAGAAATTGATGCAATAGAATTCGCAAAAAAGATGGAAGATGGTGGAGCAGGTGAGCTACTGGTAACTTCTATGGATAGAGATGGTACTCAAGTTGGGTATGACATTGGACTAATGTCAAAAATATCTTCAAAAGTAAATATTCCAGTAATTGCTTCAGGCGGTGTAGGTAGCTTGGATCATTTAGTAGATGGTATAAAATTGGGACATGCTAGTGCAGTATTAGCTGCATCTATATTCCATTATGGAAAACATTCTGTTAAAGAAGCCAAGGAATATTTGGACTCAAAAGGAATCCCTGTTAGAATTTAATATGCTAACCACTTTAGAAAACTTAATTAAACTTGCAAGAAAAAGAAAAAAAAATCCTATTGTGAATTCTTATACAAATAAATTACTTACAAATAAATCGTTGAGTAAAGCAAAAGTTTTAGAGGAAATAGATGAGTTAATAGAAGCAATAGAAGATGATACGAATAAGATTCACGAAGCAGCTGATGTTTTTTATCATTTATTAATGTATTTAGAGGCTAATGAAGTTAAGATTGAAGATGTCATGTCTGAATTAGAAAAAAGAAAAAAATGAAATATGATGATGATAATATATTTGCAAAAATTTTAAGAGGAGAAATTCCTTGTAATAAGATTTATGAAGATGATTTTATTCTTTCTTTCTACGATATAAATCCACAAAAAAAAATTCATGCTTTGGTTATTCCCAAAGGAAAATATATTGATTTTGATGATTTTAGTTTAAATGCCTCAAATGAGGAAATGGTTGGATTATTAAAAGGCATTAATATAGTTGCAAAAAAGTTAGGAATTTCAACAGAAATTGGTAAAGGTTACAGAGCTTTAACCAATACCAGTGATCATGGAGGTCAAGAGGTCCCTCATTTGCATTTTCATTTGTTTGGAGGCGAAAAAATTGGAAAAATGGTTACGTGACAGATAAAGTTTTTAGGAAATATTTAGAAATTAAGTCATTACAAGACTTGAATGAAGTAAAAAATCCATCACAAAAATATTCAATTGAACTAGTCAATCCAAAAGATTTTCATCTAAATAAGTTTTTTTATAAAAATATAGGTAAGAGCCATCAATGGACTGATAGACTTGTTTGGAGTGATTTAAAATGGATGAACTATATCTCAAATGAAAAGCTATTTACATATGTGCTTAAAGAAAAAGATGAAATTGCAGGATACTTTGAGCTTATTTATAAAGAAAATATTAAAGAAGCTGAAATTGCATACTTTGGAATTTTAGAGGAGTATTATGGAAAAAGGTTAGGGGGATATTTGTTAAGTGAAGGAATTAAATTCTCTTTTTTAAGGGGTGCTACCAGATTATGGCTTCACACATGCTCATTAGATCACAGGAATGCCTTAAATAATTACTTATCTAGAGGAATGAAAGTTTTTAAATCTGAAATTATAGCAAGATAAAATTAATTTTTTTTAAAATTAAACTAAAGTATAAGTAAAGCATAAAATGAAAAAAATTAAATCGGCATTATTAAATTTAATTACTTTAGGTGGGTATAAAAGAAGAAAACGACCAAGCAAATCTGAAAATTATATAAAAGATTTGAGGGAATTAACACTAAACTATCAAACTCAAGAATTACAAAAAGAACACAAAAATCCATTAAATAAATTTGGTAAAAAATGCTTTTCCCAAACAGATGAAGACGGAATTACTATTGAGATTCTTAAAAGACTTGAATGTCTTGAAAAAGGTAATTTTGCTGAATTTGGACCTGGTGATGGAATGGAAAACAATACTTTGATATTAAAATCTTTAGGCTGGAAAGGCTTTTGGGTAGGTGGAGAAAATTTAATAATTAATTCTCAAATAAACGAAAAATTTTCTTTTATTAAAGATTTTGTTACTCTAAACAATATTATTGAATTGGCATCAAAGGGTAAAAAAAATATTAATTGTAATAATTTAGATGTCATTTCCTTTGACTTAGATGGTAATGATTTATTTTTAGTGGATGAACTATTAAAAAATGATTTTAAGCCAAAACTTTTTATAGTTGAATATAATGCTAAATTTCCTCCACCAATTAAGTGGAGTATTACCTATAATGAAAAACATGTATGGGACGGAAGTGATTATTATGGTGCATCACTTGCATCGTTCAATGAATTATTTGAACGAAATAATTATAAGTTAATTTGCTGTAATTCTCATACAGGCTCAAATGCCTTTTTTATTAAAAAAGAATATGAAAAATTATTTGATGATGTTCCAAACGATATTAATGATATTTATGTTGCTCCAAGATATTTTTTACATAATGTTTATGGCTCTAATTCTTTTAGTCATCACCAATCTATTAAAACTGTAAATAAATTATTTGAATAATAATTAATTATTTTTTGGAATTTTGAAAAAATTCTTAGTAATAAGTTGATTTTTTCTTATTGAAGAAAGAAAAGTAATATTAAAATTTTGGTATACATCTTTTGTTTGCCAGCCGATTAAATTGTATGTTTTATTGTCAAAAAAAATATTTATTTCATTATTATCTTCTATAATTGTGAAATTTATATATGCATCATCTATGATTCTTTCTTTTAAATTATAAATTTTATTTATTAAAAATTTTTTATCTAAAATTAAATTTAGAGGCGTTTTATTGAGCGGATATCTGTAATAGCTAGATTTTGTTTTGATAATAAGTGATTTACCATCTGACACTAAAATTTTATTATTACTTTTTGAATATTCACAATATATTTTTTTTGGATATTCTATAGTACAATTTCCATTTTCTATTTTTCCATTAATATTTTGTTCAAATTGAAAATTAAAATTTTTTATATTTTCTAAGTTTTCTATAATTTTTTCTTTATTTTCTGCATTAGTATTTGTAATTAAAATCAAAAAAATGATAATTAAAAAATATCTGAGCATTAAAGAACATCTCTTTTGCCAACATGATTTGCTTTACTAACAACCCCATCTGCCTCCATCATGTCTATTATTCTAGCAGCTCTATTGTAACCAATTTGTAATTTTCTTTGTAAAAATGATGTTGATGCTTTTCCCTCAGATTTTATGATTTCTAAAGCTGGCTGATAAAGCTCATCTTTGTCACCTTGGTTTCGAGTATCTCCAATTTCTTTTTCATCTGCAAAATTTAATATTTCGTCTATATAATCAGGTTCGGCTTGTGATCTCAGAGAGTTGTTTATTTTTTCAATTTCATTATCAGATACAAACGGCGCATGTATTCTAATTATTCGATTTGCTGATGACATGTAAAGCATATCACCTTTCCCTAACAATTGTTCTGCCCCCTGTTCTCCAAGAATTGTTCTACTGTCAATTTTAGATGTAACTTGAAATGAAATTCTAGTTGGAAAATTTGCTTTAATAGTACCAGTAATTACGTCAACACTAGGTCTTTGAGTTGCCATGATAATATGAATTCCAGCGGCTCTTGCCATTTGAGAGAGTTTTTGAATATAATTTTCAATTTCCTTACCAGCAACAAGCATTAAATCAGACATTTCATCAACAACTACGACTATGTAGGGCATTGGAAGTTTGTGTTTGGAATTATATCCATCTATGTTTCTAACACCTTCCTTGGTCATTAATCTGTATCTACTTTCCATTTCTTTAACCACCCAACCAAGTACGGAGGCTGCTTTCTTGGCCTCAGTAATAACAGGACATAACAAATGGGGAACACCTTCATAAGTTGAAAGTTCTAGCATTTTTGGATCAATTAAAATAAATTTACACCTGTCTGGTGTATGACGATAAAGTAGAGACAATATAATAGTATTTATACAAACAGATTTACCAGAACCTGTAGTTCCTGCAATAAGAAGATGAGGCATAGAAGCTAAGTCACCCACAATAGCTTTACCAGAAATACTTTTACCAAGAGCAATAGGTAATTTTATATCTCTTTTTTTAAAATCAGAATTATTTAAAATTTCACTTAAGTAAACATTTTCTCTAGAAAAATTTGGAAGTTCAATCCCAATTGTATTACTTCCTGGTATTGTCGCAATCCTTGCTGATTCAGAACTTGTATTTCTAGCTATATCATCTGATAAATTAATAATCTTAGAAACTTTAACTCCAGCAGCAGGTTCAAATTCGTTAAGAGTTACCACAGGTCCATGACTAACCTTTTTAATATTACCACTTACCCCAAAGTCCATTAAAATTTTTTCTAAGAATTCTGGATCATGAGTTTCATTTTTGTTGTAATTTTCTCTTTCTTTTTTTGTTGGAATTTTTAATAAACTCAAATTAGGTAGTTTAAATTTAATTTTATTTTCAGAATTACTTTCACTTTTTATAAAAGGTAAATCTTCTTGAATAAGATTTTTAATTTCATCTTGCGGAATATACTCATTAATTATTTCACTTTTATCCGTATAACTCTTTTCACTATTTTTAAATAATAAACTCAAAGTTTTTTTTAAGTATATATAAAAATTTGTTAGACTAAAATTAATACTAATTAAAAATAAAAATAAAACTAATAATATTAAAATATAATAAAATATATTTTCACTAACAAGAATAAGTGAGTTAAGAAATGTATGATTTAAATAGTTACCTATAAATCCACCATTACCATTTATGTGAAGAGTAAATCCATTATGATAAAAGTGGGATAAAAAAAGTGCACCAATTAAAGAATATAGAATCATAAAAAAAATATTTTCAATAACTAATAAAAAATTTTTACTTCTAAATAAATTTATACCAGTCGCTAAAAATGTAAGTGGAACAAGATAAGAAACTAACCCTATTGATTGAAAAAATAAGTCAGAAGTAAAACTACCCTGGAAACCTAATAAGTTTTTAATTTTAGTATTATCAGGAAAAATAAAATTGGGATCTTCGGGTGAATAAGTTATCAGTGAGACCAATAACATTGTCGCTGCAAGAACAACGATAATACCAAAAATCTCTGCAAGTCTTTTAATGGCGAAATTAAGTAATAAATTAGCTGTTTTTGTAATATCCATTTAAATAAATCAATTTAATCACTTTGTATCATCTAATTTTTATTGTTAAAATTAAAAATAATATGACAGTTTGTATACTTGGCAATGGTTTATCAGCTTTAACTCTAGCTAAGGCTTTAACTAACAAGAATATTAATGTTGATATTTTATCTAAAACCCCCCGTTTAGAGTTTGATAAAACTAGAACAATTGGAATTACAAAAAGCAATGTAGATTTCTTCAATAAAGACATAATTAAAATAGAAAAACTTCTTTGGAAATTAAATAAGATAGAAATTTTTTCCAATAACTTAAAAAAAGAAAAGTTAATTAATTTTGAGAACGATAGCAAACAACTTTTTTCTATTATTAAAAATTATGAATTGTATCGAATTTTAGAAAAAAATTTGTCTAGAAGTAAATATTGTAAAAAAAAACTTTATAATGATAAAAGTTTATCTTTTATTAAAAAATATGATCTCGTTATTAATTGTGATATTTCGAATTCCATTACTAAAAAATTTTTTAGTAAAAAAATTGTAAAAAAATATAATAGTTTTGCATATTCAACTATTATTAAACATGATAATTTTTTAAATAATACTGCAACTCAAATTTTTACAAAAAAAGGTCCTTTAGCTTTTTTACCAATTTCTAATACAGAAACTTCAGTAGTGTATTCCGTTTATAATTCTATTAACAAAAATATTGAAGAACTCATTAAAGATAATAATTTTAAATATAAAATTAATAAGATCGAAAAAGTTAGTAGTTTTGAGTTAATATCCTTAAATCTGAGATCCTATTATCATAATAATATTTTAGCATTTGGAGATTTATTACATAAGATTCATCCTTTAGCTGGACAAGGATTTAATATGACTATTAGAGATATAAAAACTCTTTCAAAAATTATTGGAAATAGACTTGATCTAGGCTTACCATTAGATAGTTCAGTAAATGCTGAATTTGAAAATAGACTAAAACATAAGAATTTTATTTTTTCAAATGGAGTAGATTTAATTCATGAATTTTTTAATATTGAAAGAAAGACAAAAAGTAAAATCTTAAGTAAAACGATTCAAATAATTAGTAAGTATCCTTCAATTAATAGAATATTTACAAAAATTGCTGATAGGGGAATTTTATCTTAGGTTACTGTAAAGTTGTATTATCGAAAATATCGTAGGTGTATGTACTTAAAATCTCAGCTATTTTATTTTTCCTTATATTAAGATTTTCAGCTTCTAATAAAACCTGTTTTTCTTCTAGAGAAAAAGGAGAAGCCATTGCTAAAGCATTTATTATTTCATCTAGACTTTGTTTTTCAAGTTCTTTCCAATTAATTATAAAGCCTCTTTTTTCAAATAAGGATTTTAAATTTTTGAAAATTAATTCAAGATCAGAAAATTTAAGTTCTTCTTTTTTTTCATTTAGATCATGATAAAAATTTTTAAAATCAACCTCATAAGACCTATATTTTTTACCAGTTTCAATTTCTTTAAGTACTTGAAATCTAACTAATCCTTTTAATTCAATCAAGTATCTCCCATCTTGAGTTTCTTTAAAGTTATTTATTTTTCCAAGACAACCAATGTTATGTAGCTCAGGGACATTTTCATTGTTGTTTGAGTTTTTGGGCTGAATCATTCCTACCAATTTGTCTGATTTCATACTGTCGTTTATCATGTCAATATATCTGGGCTCAAAAATATTTAATGGAACAGTTGTTTTTGGAAAAATTATAAAGTCGCTTAATGGAAAAACGGGTATTTTTTTTGGAAGATCTTCTTTTTTCATAATCTAATCAAAATATATCACATCTAATATTATTTTGTATTGATTGAATTAAAAAAAAAGTCTAACTATACACATTATATATGCGGGCATAGCTCAGTGGTAGAGCGTCTCGTTGCCAACGAGAAGGTCGAGGGTTCGACCCCCTTTGCCCGCTCCAAAAATTTACTATGAGTGATCTTTTAAATAAAAAATGTAAACCATGTGAGGGAGGTGTACTACCTTTTGATATTTCTGAAATTCATAAATATCAAAAAAAAGTAGATGGCTGGGACATCACAAAAGACAAAAAAAAAATATTTTTTTTACATAAAAAGTTTAATTTTAAAAATTTTTTAGAAAGTCAAAAATTTATTAATAATGTTGGAAAAATTTCAGAGGAAGAAGGCCATCATCCAGATATTTTATTTGGGTGGGGATATGCTGAAATTAAGATTACCACTCATGCAATTGAAGGACTTTCTGAAAATGATTTTATATTAGCTGCAAAAATAGATCAAATAATTAATGTCTAAAATGTCTAGTTTTTGAAAAAACTAAAATTGTATTTGTTTGATTTGCATAATTAATAATTTCTTTATCTCGCATTGAGCCATAGGGTTGTATAACTGCCGTTACACCTGATTGGACTAATTTTTCTATACCATCTACAAATGGAAAGAATGCATCAGATGCTGCAACAATCTCTTCATCCGTGCTAATAAATTTTTTCATTTTATTTATTGCAATTTGACAGCTATCCAGTCTGCTTGGCTGACCAGATCCAATACCGGCTGTCGTTTCGTTTGTGACCAAAACAATAGCATTAGATTTTACATATCTACATATATTGAATGCAAAAATAAGATTTTTCATTTGTTGTTTATTTGGTTTTCTTTTAGAAACAATCTTGAAATCTTTGCTATTGAATTTATGCATATCTTCTGATTGAACTAATATTTCATCATTTACAGATACAAATCGTAAGATTTCTTTAAAAGAGTAACTTGAAGCATCAATTAGTCTTAAATTTTTTTTTTTTTTAAGTATTTTAAGCGCACTAGCATCAAAGTTATCTGCAATAATAACTTCTAGAAATAATTTATTTAATTCTACTGCTAAATTTTTTGTAACTTTAAAATTACAAGATACGATTCCCCCAAAAGCACTTACAGGATCACATGCTAATGCAGATTTGTAACTTTCAAGATGATTTTTTTTTATCGAAACACCACACGGATTTGCATGTTTAATAATAACTGTACCAATATTTTTAGGTAATGATTTAGAAATAGATAGCGCTGCAAAAATATCATTGTAATTATTATAACTAAGTTGCTTTCCATGAATTTGCTTAATATTGATGTTTGTATTTTTGGAGTATATGGCACTTTTTTGATGTGGGTTTTCCCCATATCTTGGTGTTTCTATCAAGTTTCCATAAAAAACTCTTTTATTAGGAAAAATTGTATTGGAGATTTTATTAAAATAATTTGAGATGACAGAATCATAATAAGCAGTTTCAGTAAAAGCAATTCTTGATAATTTCTTTCTAAATTCTAAAGTTGTAGATCCTTTGTTTTTTTTTAATTGATTAATTAATTCTTCATAACTATCTGATGAAGTAATTACTGTTACGTCTTTATAATTTTTAGCTGCTGATCGTACCATTGTTGGTCCACCAACATCTATATTTTCAATTATTTTATTTTGATTGTTTGTATTTTTTAAAGTATCTTCAAAAGGGTAAAAATTTACTATTACTAAGTCTATATTTTCAAAGTTATTATTTTTTAAATCTCTTAAATGAGATTTGCTATCTCTTTTATTTAAAATTCCAGCATGTATCTTTGGATGAAGAGTTTTAACTCTTCCTTCTAAAATTTCAGGAGAATGAGTAAATTCTGAAACTTCTAAACATTTAAATTTTAATTTTTTAATCTCTTTGTATGTTCCACCAGAACTAATAATCTTTATTTTGTATTTAGTTAGAATTTCCAAAAGAGGCTTTAAATTTTTTTTATCTGAAACAGATATTAGAGCTGTTTTAATTTTCTTCATTATAATTTAGTAATCTCCCACTTTATAACATGATCTTCTTTATTAAATATTCCAGATATAAATATATTTTGATTTTCTTTATAAGAATTTTTATTACCGAAATACAAACCATTATCAATATTTATATCAAAGTTATCACAACTAAATTTCCAACCTTCATTATCTAATTCAATAAGTATTGATTTATTATCCTGTGTTTTCATTACTTTAGAGTTTGGATCAAGATGAAACCTAACATCAAATTTTATGTCTTTATTTAGATTTTTTTTTAAAATTTTATCTAAACCAACAAACTTCATTTGTTCAGGATAAAATTCTATTTCTCTTTCATGTATTGCACCAAATTTCTGAAGGTATCCATCATGAGAAGATGAAATCTTCCAATAATTTTTCTCAAATATAATATTTTTTTTTATAACTTTTAATCCCTTGCTGATAATATAATATAAATCTTTACTTTTTTGAAAGCTACATGATGAATGATCCTCAATTACCAGTGTACTTTGAAGAGCTGTACTTTTAGAGAGTCTATTTAATTTATTTTTATTATCACTATAGTATCCTGAATTACTTAATAGTTTTTTCCCATTTGAAATTATTTCAAACGACAAACATCCTGATTGATAATCTATTGAATAGTTTTTATTTGGACTTGATCCTACATCCATTGTCAATATAATCTTTTTATTTTTAAGAATTGCATACCCTGCAAGTTCTTTATTCTCATTTTTAAACTTATAGCCAAATCTTTTTAAATATTGATCAAATTCGATATTATTTGAAATATAGTTTCCATTAAATAATATGTCATGATTTATATTTTGCCAAACAAACGCATAACTGGACCCCAAATGATATATAGTTTCATCAATATATTCTGGAACTATGTTTTGTGATTCTTTGTACCATTCTCTAATAATAATAAAGTATTTTAGATAAAAGATGAGTTGTTTGATGCTTCTTGACCTTGTAAAACCTTGATCATCAATTGATGATTTAATAATTTTTTTTAAAAGATTTAATCCATTATTAAGATAATTTTTATCATTCTCATAAGCTAACCCAGTTAAAATAATTGCTGCACACCCTATCATTTTATTTTCAACTTCGTCTGAATTATTGATTTCATTTAAAATGTGATTAGCTTGTTTTTGAATCATATGATCAAATATTAATTTATATTTTTGATTAGCATCCTCATATGTTAGTCGGTGATTTGACAGCCAGGATATTATTCTTTTTGAAGTTATATCAAAATCCCAACTCTTTGAATTATATTTATCATTATTATTAATCCAATTTGTTATTATTGATTGTGTAGTTTTCTTTGATGATTTTAAGTCTAAACTAAAAAACCAAAAATAATTATTTAACTTTTCAAAGTCTTTTAAATTTATACTATTTTGCCAAATAGACTCTAAAACAAAATCTTCTATTTTATATTTTTTATTTTTAAACTTAATTATTGATGACAATATGTAAGGACTAGGCCTGTATTCAAAATGATTATTAAAAGTTTTTGAAATTTTTTTGTTATAGAAATTTGAATTTCGATAAAATTTTTTATAACTATTTTTTAAGTTAAAATAAAGAGCACTTAAAGTGCCAAAGTAATTTGTGTAATTCATTAATTTATTTAGCTTTTAATAAATTAATATTTTTTTTAATATCTCCATCATTACTTTTAAATATTGTTGTACCTGAAACCAGAATATTTGCACCTGCATTAATTGCTATTTTGCAGTTTTCAAAGTTTATTCCTCCATCAATCTCAATATCAAAGTTTATTTTTTTTTCGATTTGAATTTTCTTTAGTTTTTTAATTTTATCTAAAACCTCAGGCATAAATTTCTGACCTCCAAATCCTGGATTTACACTCATAATTAAAACTAAATCAATTTTATCAAGAAAATTTAAAATTAAATCTATTTTTGATTCAGGGTTAAGTGAGACACCTACTTTTTTATTTAATTCTTTGATCTTCAATATTGATTTTTCTAAATTATCAGTGGCTTCAGGATGAATGGTAATAATATCGGCTCCTGCATCTGCATAAGCCTCAATATATTTATGAACTGGAGAGATCATTAAGTGTACATCAAATTTAAGAGAGCACTTTTTTCTTAGAGCTTTAATTACCGGTGGGCCAATTGTTAGGTTTGGAACAAAATGACCATCCATTACGTCAACGTGTATCATATCAGCCCCACCTTCCTCGAGTCTTTTAATTTCCAGACCTAATTGGCTAAAATCTGCAGATAAGATTGATGGTGAAATTTGTATTTTTTTCATCGATTACTAGATCTACTAGTATCAATTTTTAAAATTTAATTGAATTAAATAATTGATAAATTTGCCTAGAAATTTCGCTTTCTAGAGGGAAAGATAACATACCCATTACAGAATAACCTAGGACATATGGCATTAAGTAAAATCTAATCATGAAAAAGAACCAAGCTACATATAATGGAACTAATGGTCCTATGATAAAAGATGGGGTTATTGGTTTAAAAATTTTTAGTAAAGGATTGGTATATTTAACAAATATTTTCATGAAAAAGAATTCAGAGTCTTCTCTTTGAAAAATATTCATCGCAACTCTTCCAATTAAAGTCCACATAATAACACCAAGCAGGTAATCTATAAAGTAAACTAGAGGATGAAAGTTTGCTGACATTAGAAAAATTATATTAGAAAAAAAATTAAATTAAAAGGGGCGAAATTAATCGCCCCTAGAATTAAGATTTAATAGTTCTATCTACCTGTAACGGTTCTACCGCTTGGTATACGAACTTCATCAACCATTTTTTGAGTTGCAGCATTAGGA
>Ga0315320_10003893_pt1 | contig 12216 bp, 11 predicted proteins | sample M140m21515metaG_FD_203458 | JGI IMG/M metagenome (GOLD analysis project Ga0315320, IMG submission 203458) | Ammonia-oxidizing marine archaeal communities from Monterey Bay, California, United States - M1 40m 21515 | ecosystem: Environmental > Aquatic > Marine > Coastal | place: USA: California...
ACTGCCAACTTATTCTTAGGGGTGGTTCCTCCGGTCCTAACTATGCCGCGGAGCATGTAGCGGTTGCCGAAGAGATTCTCAACGCCGCCGAGGTGCCTGCCTCAATCATGATTGATTGCAGTCACGCCAACAGCGGAAAGGATCCCCAACGACAGCCAGTCGTGATGGAAGAGGTGTTGAGTCAAGTTTCCAACGGTTCGGGCTTCATCCATTCCGTAATGATCGAGAGCCACTTGAATGCCGGTGGTCAACCCTTCCCCCGTCCACTTGAGGATCTCGAATATGGCGTTTCGATTACCGATGGTTGCATCGACTGGTCTTCTACGGAAGCTCTTCTTCGCAGAACCGCCGAGGTGATTGATAAGGCTAGGTTTTCCTGATTTCTTTCTCAACAATCCTTCAATTATTAAAACTGAACATCAATGAACGCCCAACAACCCATACGCATAGCCGTTACCGGCGCAGCCGGTCAAATCGGATATTCTCTTCTCTTTCGCATCGCTTCGGGGGAACTCTTCGGACCCGATCAACCGGTTTCACTCAACTTGCTTGAGATCGAACCCGCGATGAAGGCGTTGGAGGGTGTTGTCATGGAGTTGGACGATTGTGCCTTTCCGCTGCTCCACGACATCCGTCCGACCTCCGATCTCGACCAAGGTTTCGGTGATGCCAACTGGGCTCTTCTCGTAGGTAGTGTGCCACGCAAGGCAGGTATGGAGCGTGGTGACTTGTTAGGGATCAACGGCAAGATCTTCACTGGACAGGGTCAGGCCATTCAGCGTTCGGCTGCTTCCGATGTTCGCGTCCTTGTCGTTGGAAACCCTTGCAACACCAACTGCCTTATCGCGATGAACAATGCTCCCGACGTGCCGAGAGAACGCTGGTTTGCCATGACAAGACTCGATGAGAACCGGGCCGCCGCTCAGCTCGCCGCCAAGGCCGGTGCCCATGTTTCCGAGGTGAGCAACGCTACCATTTGGGGGAATCATTCCGCCACTCAGTATCCCGACTATCACAACGCCCGAATTGGAGGAAGGTCTGCTTCGGAGGTGATCGACGACGAGGACTGGTGTCGGGAAACTTTCATTCCCACCGTTCAGCAACGCGGAGCCGCCATCATTCAAGCGCGTGGTTCTTCTTCTGCCGCTTCCGCTGCCAATGCCGCCATCGATACAGTTCGCTCTCTCGTAAATCCTACGCCGGAAGGCGACTGGAATAGTGTGTGCGTGGCCTCCGATGGTTCTTACGGGAGTGTAGAAGGTCTGATTACTTCCTTTCCCGTGCGTTCTGACGGGACGAACTGGTCCATTGCCCAAGGGGTGCCGATCAATGATTTTGCTCGCGAGAAGATTGACGCTTCCGTTGCCGAACTTTCCGAGGAACGGATAATGGTACGAGATCTCTTGCCTAGCTGAAGCACTATTCGAAACGACGTTCGTAAATTCTGACGTCGTGATATCGATCGAGTTTGTATCCAGCCTCGTGCAACACTCCTGTTGCCTGAAAACCTAATTTTTCGTGTAGCTTGGCGGATGCCGGATTAGGAATCACTACGAGGGCATAAGCTCGATGTACGATCCCCGTCTTTTCCAACGCCGCCAGTAAGACTCTGTACAGAGTTTCTCCTATGCCTTGGCCTAAATGCGTCTTGCTCAGATAGACGCTGGTCATGACGGACGTTTGGTAGGCCGGTCTCTCGTGAAAGCGGACGCTCGATGCGTAGCCAGCTAAAGCACCGTCGGCTTCAGCTACGATCAGTTGGTGTCGCCCTGAAGGATCGAATTGCTTGAACCATTCCTGACGATTCTCCAGCGAAGCCTCCTCCATGTCGAAGGTTACAGCTGTTTCGACGATGTAATGGTTTATGATGTCCCTTATTGCGGGAATATCGGCTTTAACGCCCTTTCGAATCGATAGGTTCATATGAAGCCTTCCCTTTAATTCACCACATTTCGCGGTGGCAACCCCTTAAGCGCTCGCAGGCAGTTGTTGCTTCCCCTTATGCGCATGTCGTCGATACCCTCCTCTGAGTAAAAGGCGGCATGTGGGTTGAGGATTAAGCGATGATGGGCAGGGTGATTCGGATTGCGCCATGCCTGCAGAAGGGGAGTGTTTTCGATTGGTGGTTCTTTGGGGAGAACGTCGATGGCGGCACCCGCCAGTTTACCACTTTGGAGCGCTTTGGCTATCGCTTCTCCGTCCGTTACGGTTCCGCGGGCTGTGTTTACGAGGAACGAACCTTTGGTCATCAAGGAAAGGGCTCGGTCGTCGATCAGGTTTTCCGTTTCATCCGTTCCCGGACAGTGCAGGCTCAGGATGCGAGATTGTCGCAACAGTTCGTCCAAGTCCTCCACTCGATGGATGCCGAGCGCCTTGTCTCGACCATCGGGCGCGTATGGATCGTAATATGCCACTCTCATCCCCAGGGACTTAGCTCTCAGGGCCGTGGCCGTGCCTATTCGCCCTACGCCTACAATGCCGAAGGTTTCCCCGCGCAAACGGTGAAGTGGCTTGGCTGTTTCGTGCGACCACGGCGCACCTGAATCGTCTCGCAGTCGATTATTAAGGAAGTGAAACCCTCTGGCCAAGGCCAAGGACATGCCGATGGCCGAGTCTGCAACTTCTTCGCTTCCGTAGTCCGGCACGTTGGCAACGTCGATGCCTCTTTCTCGAGCGAAGGCATGGTCTATGTTATCGAAACCCACGCCGCAGCGAACGATTAGGCGGCACTTCTTGAGGCGCTCGATTGTCGGGCGAGTGATGGTTACGTAGTGGTAGAGCATAATTGCGTCGGCCTCCTCCACCTTGCCGACCAAGTTGTCCTCGCCTATCGCCTGCAGCGTCACCACTTCGGCAATGTGGCCTAGGATCTTGCGTTCGAAAGTTGCGGGTTCCTCCACGAAATCCGTTACCACTACCTTGAAAGGATTGCTCATTGTAGGCGAAGAATGGAAGGTTTCCTTGTTTTCGGCAAGATATTCACCGACCGGAGGTAACCACTGTCGCAAAAGTTTTCGAGTAGTGAATCTCAGGCGGCTTTTCGCGAAGTCGCTTCCTCCAAATCAGCCTTTTCTTCTCTCAGTTGTCTCTTCAACTGTCCAAAACCGATCATTTTTTTCGAGTCTTCGTCCCAGAGACGAGAATTGATAGACTTAAGGCTACTCCAAAGCGTCATTGCCTTCACTTCTTGAAACATTGGGTCGGACCAGTGGCACCTCTCCAGATTGTAATTAGGGATTTTGGGGCTTAGATGGTGGATATGGTGAAATCCGATATTACCCGAGAACCATTGGAGTACTCTGGGCAATTGATAGAAGGAGCTGCCTTGAATAGCTGCCGTGGTATAGTCCCACTCCTCGCCCTCCACCCAATAAGCATCTTCATACTGGTGTTGCACGTAAAACATCCAGACTCCGCATGAGCTGGCCATTACCATCGCCACAAGTTGAAACACCAACCATTCCAGTGGTCCGATGATACCAATTAGGCCGGCAGCCACTGCGAACAAGGAGAAATTCATGAACCATACGGATCGTTTCTCCCGCGGTTTCGCGTTTTTTGAAGGAAATCTTTCAAGTACCAAAAACAGGAACATAGGAGCGATTAAAAACAGCACGATTGGATTTCGCACCAATCGATAGGAAAACTTCTTCCATCTAGAAGACTCTAGGTATTCCTTTACCGTAAGCGTCCAGATGTCTCCCATTCCCCTACGGTCCAAATCTCCGGATGTGGCATGATGGACGGAATGTTCCCAGCGCCAGTGAAAATAGGGGGTGAAGGTTAGGAATCCTGAGATGAAGCCTAAGCAGTTGTTCGCCTTTTTTGACTTATAAAAAGAGCCGTGACCACAGTCGTGAAAAATAATAAAGACCCGAACCAAAAACATTCCTGCAAGGAGAGCCGGTGGTAGTGCCCACCACAACGAAAGAGAAAGGCCAAGGGACATGTACATCCATAACCCCCACAGCGCGAAATAGGGGCCGATGGAATTAAAAACCTGCCAACTGGCTCGAGCAAAGTTTGGCTTCTGGAACTCGGCGACGATCCCCTTCCACTTGGAAGTCGCTTCCTTGTGGCTCGCCTTGGTTAAAAGTTTGATCTCCTCATCCATCCCTCTGTCCTACAATCAAGTAATCTTGGAATATGTTCAAGGTAATACGATCAGGGATAGTCATTTGGTCTCCTTCTCCCTGGGGGTTCCCGCTTTGGTTTGTGCGCGTCGGTCGGTAGGCAGTAGGCTTGGCTCACTTGTTTGATGGTGTGACACGCTTCAACGAGGGGTTTAGGTAGTTCGCAATCGCTTGGCCCAGGGCGGCTCCATAGGTTTGGTAGCCGTCTTGGGTGGAGTTGGAGGAGTTCCAGCTGGTCTCGAGAGTCAGATTCACGGAGGAGGCGGCAGTGTTTTCAGCAACCCAGTTTTTGCTGATGCTCCTCCAAAGCGTATGGTATCCCGGACCTGTGACGCGAATTTTATTAGATAAGCCGAGGGGGTGTTTGCCCAAGGTTCCCAGGCAGAGTGTGTGGAAGCGCTGCTGATTCATCTTGCGGGTGGCATCGAGGTGTGAATCAGGTGAGCCGAAGAAGAAAGGTGTGCGGTCGCCGGGCGCGGGATTGTGAAGGTCGAGGAAAAGGCTGAAGGCATATTCCTTGTCGAGGCGACGTATCCACTCTTGGGCGGCGGCGACTTCGGGGTAGCGCGGTTGGTCGCTCCAGTCACGGTTATGGTCGTGGGGGATTTGGTTTTTACCTCCCGCTCCTCGTTCGACGTTGTCCACGTCCATGATGGGGACGATCTGGATCCGCGCATTTTTGCGCAACGCCTTGGCGTCCTCGTGATTCGAGGTCAGCCATTCGACGAGACCTCGGCAGACCCAGCTGGATCCGGCTTCCCATGCGTGCTGGCGAGCCTGTATCCAGATGGCGGGCTGCTTGCGCTTGCCCTCGCTCTTGGTCGCCCAGCGGAGGGTGGGCACGGGATGGCCCTCCTTGCTCTTGCAAAGCTCGAAGGCTTCCGCTCCGACCTTCGCTTCAACCGTTTCCTCGACGAGTTGAAGCGCATCCGCGAGCGTGAAAGGTGGTCCCCACGCGAACCAAGTGGTTTCCGCATCCACCTTTACCTCGTAGGTGAGAAGTTTGCCCGACCGCTTGCCCGGGGAGGTGTGCTTCCAGATCTTGTCGTCGGAGCTGACGGAGGCCTGGCTCGGGGCCGCGAACCCCGAGCCGTTCAGGCTCAGTTTCCAGATCTCGTCAGGAGTGAGGCCGGACATCTTGAAATACCACCAACATGCCCATCCCTTGCCTTTGTGGTTCATGGGGTGGAACCGAAGTATTCGCTTTTCTGGATCCAGTTCCTCGATCACGACGGAACCGCCTGAAAAGTCGGCTTCCACTTGCACCTCGGCTTGCAAGGCGATGGATCCGATGGCGAAGGCAAGAAGAATAAATGGTTTCATGGAAGCTAAACATATATATGCGACCTTTCCGTTTGCATTCAATCCCTACTTGTTGCGGAAACCCCTGTTTGCCGTGGGAGGGTTTTCCCCCAAGGGCCACGCTTTGGCTTGAGCCATTGGGGAAATTGCTCAGAAGATGATAACTATGAAGAAACCAAACCTCTTTTTCCCACTCTCGTTCGTCCTTCGCCTTGTCCTGACCATATCGATGTTTCTCTTGGTCGGTTTGGCGGGGGCCAAGACGCGATCGCCGAACGTGATCCTGATCCTCGCCGATGATCTCGGCTACGGCGACCTTAGTTGCTTTGGACAGAAGACGTTGAAGACGCCTCGCCTCGACAAAATGGCTGAGGAGGGCATGAAATTCACCCAGTTTTATGCGGGCTGCACGGTGTGCGCACCGTCCCGCAGCGTGTTGCTTACGGGCAGGCACATGGGCCGCACCGTGGTGCGAGGCAACTCCGCCCAACCGATTGTCATCCAACCGGGCCAGCCCACCTTGGCCTCTGTTCTGAAGAGGGCGGGCTATGCCACCGCCTGCGTGGGCAAGTGGGGGGTGGGAACACCGGACAACTTAACCAACCCCATCGACGTCGGGTTCGACCACTTCTTCGGCTACGTCAACATGTGGCACGCCCACAATTTCTATCCCGAGTTTCTTATTCGCAACGGCAAGTTGCAGAAGCTGCGGAACAAGGTGGCTCCGAAGTGGAAGCGTTGGCAGGACCCGAAGCTTCCGCAGGCGGGCCGTGGGGTGGCGGTGAAAAAAGTCGATTATGCTCCCGACCTTTTTGCCGAGGACGCGCTCCGCTTCATACGGGAAAAGCATAAGCAGCCCTTTTTCCTTTATTTCGCCATGAACGTGCCACACGCCAACAACGAGGCCGGCAACCAAGGCATGGAAGTGCCCGACCTCGGCGAGTTCGCCAAGAAGCACTGGCCCGAGCCCGAGAAAGGGTTCGCCGCCATGATCAAGAACATCGACCGCGACGTCGGCAAGGTCCTCGACTTGGTGACCGAGCTGGGCGTGGCCAAGGACACCCTAGTCATCTTCACCTCCGACAACGGCCCTCACCAGGAAGGCGGGCACAAGGCGGACTTCTTCGACTCCAACGGACGCTATGTGGGCATCAAGCGTGACCTCACTGAGGGAGGCATCCGTGTCCCCACCATCGCGTGGTGGCCGGGTTCCGTTAAGGCGGGAAGCGCCGACGACCATCAATGGTACTTCGGTGACTGCATGGCCACCTTCGCCGAGTTGGCCGCGACCAAGGCGCCCGAGGATATAGACAGCGACAGTTTTTTGCCTACCTTGCAGGGCAACCCGCCCGAGAAGCAATGGGCCCGCAAGAGCCGCCTCTACTGGGAGTTCCTTGAGCGCGGTTCCGCCCAAGCCGTACGCTTCGGCAAGTGGAAGGCCATTCGCCAACCGATGTTCACCGGCCCGATCCGGCTCTACGATCTCTCCTTCGACCACGAGGAGAAAAAGGACCATGCCAAGCGTCGGCCAGATTTGGTCGAACATGCCGCCCACTTGTTGGATCAGTGTCATGAGCCCGACCCAAACTGGAAGACGCCTGGGCGCAAGAGCCCGCCGAAAAAATCGAAGTGAGGTTTGTTAAAGCGAGAGGGGTTGTCACTTCGCCTGAATCACGCCGATGTCGGAGGCGGAGGCCCAAGGTTGGCCGTTGATCTCGTTCAGCACGCGGATCAGTAGGTAGCGTCCCTCGACAGGTTTCTTGAGCTTTGCGGTCTGGGGGGTCCTTACCTTGGCGAAGGTAGTCTCGAGGACGGGTTCGCCGAATTCCTTCGGTGAATCCGATAGGAAGAACTGGGTCTTGCCAAAGGAGCCGTTCCAACCGCCATCCTGGCGGGCGAGGTAGTGGAACCCGCTCACCCTGCGGGTGGATCCGAGGTCGATGACGAGCTCGTGCGGATGCTTGTGGAGCTTGGGGGCGAACTGGGAGTGCCAGATGGTGCGCGGGCTGCCGTCGATGGCGTAGGCTGCCAAGCGGTCGTTACCGAAATTCTCGCTGCTGAAGCGCACCAAATTGGTTTTCTTGAGTGGTATGAGGTTTTTGTCTTTCAGGTGGTTCATCTTCTTCCCCGGGTTGTTGGAACCAGTTCGGGTGGATCCCCACTTCGCCTGACGGTCGCGCTCATGGCGCTCGCGGGTTGTGAAGCTGCCGGCTTGGACGGGCTCGTGGGAGGTCACTGCGAAGGCTTTCATCTCGGCTAGGATCTTTGGGTGCTCGTCGGACACGCTGGTTGTTTCACTGACGTCTTGGTCGAGGTCGTAGAGTTCCCAAGGGCGTCCCTTGCCTGGCTGGATGGCTTTCCAGTGGCCTTTGCGGACGGCGATTTGGCTACCGAATTCCCAGTAGAGCATGTCGCGCTTCTTTTGCTTGTGACCGACGGCTTTTTCGCCGAGCAGGGTGGGCAGTATGGATATGCCGTCGACGTCGTCGGGGGCTTTTCCTTGGCAGAGTTCGGCGAGGGTGGGGAGCACGTCGGGCTGGTAGAATATGAGGTCGCTCACTTGGCCGGCCTTTATTTTGCCCGGCCAGCGGGCGAGGGAGGGTATGCGGAGTCCTCCCTCGTAGAGGTTCCCCTTGGCCCCGCGGAACTCGACCTTGGTGCGCGGGTTGACGTTGGGGCCGAAAAAGCCGCGGGGGTGCTCTTTGCTGCGGAAGCGGTCCTGCCCGCCGTTGTCGCCGGTGAAGAACACGATGGTGTCGTCCTCCAGCTTGAGTTCACGAAGCAGTTCGAGCACATGGCCGAGGTTGTCGTCGACCATGGTGACCATGGCGGCGTAGTTCTTTACGTCTTGGGGAATCTTGTCGTCCTCGATCCACTTTTCTCCCTTGTAGCGTCGCCAGGCGGGGTCATTCTCGGGGATGTCGTACATGCCGTGCGGCGGTGTGACGGGTAGGTAACAAAAGAAGGGCTTGTCCTTGTTTTCTCGAATGAACTTGAGGGCTTCCTCCATGATTGGGTATTGGGCGTGGGTTTCACCGGAACGTCCGCCGAGGTTGCCCTTGAGGGGGACCTCCTCGCTGTTGCGTATGAGGTAGGGAGTGTAGAAGGAGTGGGCGTGCACTTGGTCGTAGTAGCCGAAGAAAACGTCGAAGCCGTGTTTCTCGGGCACCCCGGTGGAGTCGCGTCCGCCGCAGCCCCATTTGCCGAAGCCGCCGGTGGCATAGCCAACTTCCTTGAGGACGGAGGCTATGGTGGCTTCGCCCGCTCGCAGGGGGGTGCCGCCGTCGTTGGCTCGGACGGAGGCGTGCCCGGCGTGCTTGCCCGTCATCAAATTGCAGCGCAACGGGGCGCATACGGGGGAGCCCGCGAGCGCTTGGGTGAAGCGTATGCCTTCCTTGGCGAACTTATCGACGTTGGGCGTTTTGATATAGGGGTTCCCCATGTGGGAGAGCTCGTAGTAGGCGAGCTCGTCGGACATCAGGTAAACGACGTTGGGCTTCTTATTGGCGTTGAGGCAGGTCGCGGCGCTTGCTAGGAGCAGGAGGAGGATCGTTGAGAACTTCATGGGGTTTGTTTCTTGGCGGAGAGGTCGATGAGCGTGAGGTCGCGAAACTTTATCCACCCGGCGTGGCCTTCGGCCCCGTAGGTCTGGAAGGCGATGGAGCCGGCTGCCGGTAGGTCGACCCTTGGCTTGAGGTCGGTGTAGTCGACGATGGGTTGGTCGTTCAGCCAGGCTCGAATACGGTTGCCGACCACCAGCAGGCGTACCTTGTTCCATTGGCGGGGCTTGCGGATTTCGTCCTTGTCGTCTCCCTTGTCGAGCCAGTCGTCGAGGAAGAGGCCGACGTATTCGCCTGCCAGCCCGCGTCCCAGGTTCAACTGGTAGGGGCTCCCTAGGCGCTTGGTCTTGGAGCGCCTAAAATAGATCCCGCTGTTGTACTTGCCGTGCTCGTCGATCTTGTACTCCAACCTTAGGTCGAAGTCCTTGTAGCTTCCTTTGCTGATTAGTATGCCACTACGCTTGGGGTCGCCATCCTGCCCACCGACGATTACGCCGTCCTCGACCCGCCACTCGGCCTTGCCGGCTTGCTCCCACTGGCTGAGGTCATTGCCGTTGAAGATTTGAACGAGGTTGTGCTTGGCTCCGTCGCAGAAAGCAGGAGTTAGACAAAGGAGAATGCTTAAGGTTCTTATATACATGCTTTGAGAGTTAATGAGTCACGAAGGATCGCATTGCGATGACTCAGCCAACCCGAGGTTGTCCCATCAGGCAATTCCGATTCTGCACGAGGAAGAATTTCAAGGGCATGATTCAAGGCATTCTCAGAGATGCGGATGGGCCAAAAGCCTTGAATTAGTTCCATGCGAAAGCGGACCCTCCCTTTCTCCCACGACTTAGCTGAATAGTGGTAGGGGATTGCCGTCGGATATGGGTAATGGACGATCATTTCGGTCCATGATCATTTGGCGGGGGTCGATGCCAAGGGCATGAAAGATAGTCGCGTGCAGATCGTGCGGGCCGCATGGCTTGGTTGCTGGTTTTGCTCCGATGGCGTCGGAACTCCCGTATACCTGACCACCCTCGATTCCACCGCCTGCGAAGGCGACCGAATAGCAGTCGGGGAAATGGTCGCGACCTGCCCCGCCGTTTATTTTTGGCGTGCGTCCAAACTCGGTCAACAGGACGACCAAGGTCTCTTCCAGCATGCCACGTGCCTTCAAGTCCCCGATGAGGGCAGTGGCCGCTTGGTCGAGAGGGGGGAGCATCTTGTTCTTGAGGCGGTTGAAGTTGTCGCCATGGGTGTCGAAGTGGTCGCCCTTGGAGCCGTTCAGATCACCTGCCGCGCAGTACACCGTAGACACGGGGACGCCCGCTTCCGCCAGTCTACGTGCGGTGAGAACACTTTGGCCGCAAATGTGCATGCCGTAGATTTCCCTTGTCTTCAAGGATTCCTTTTCTAGGTCGAAGGCGTCGCGCGCCTTGGGGCTGAGCAGCATATCAAGGGCTTGTTCACGTGAGCGCAAAACAGCCTTGCTCAGATCGTTTTCGGTTCCCTCCAGTCCGTCCTCTAACTGATGCAGTAGACCGCGTCTTTCGTCCAACCGATCTAAATTCAAGCCCTCGGGTAAATCCAGTTCCACACGGCCGGAGGATGGTGACTTTCCCCCGTATTCGCGAAGTTTCCTTTCCGCCGGACGCAATACCACCGGGTCTCGCCCGAGGCCAAGGAAGCCACCGTCTTGTCCGTTTGCCACTCCACCGTCGAAGAGCGTGTAGGGTAGGGAAGCAGCGCCGGGTACCGGCCCTCGCCCGTCGCCCAGAGCTTCCCATATCAAAGATCCGATGCATGGCCAGTCGTCTCGCGAGGCGGGCCAGTTGCCGCCGAGGTTTGGCGGTTCGTGTCCTGTCAGGTTCCAGTAGGCTCCCGAGCGATGACTGGGCGCGTTATGCCGGGCGCTTCGCACGATAGCCCACTCCTTCATCATTCGGGCGAATCCAGGGATATGCTCTCCCACGCGGATTCCCGGTACGGCCGTGGAAATCTCCTTGAATTGCCCGCGAACGTTGGATGCCGCGTTTGGCTTCATGTCAAAGGTATCTAGATGACTCAAGCCACCCCATGCGAAAAGCACGATGCAGGACTTGGCCCCACCGAAACCGTGCGCCCCTTCGTCGTTTCGCCTATCAGCAGCTTGAGAACGTAAAGCCAGAAATTTCGGTAACGCCAAACCCGACACGCCCAGTTTTAAAAAATTTCGACGACTCCACCGATTCATTTGACCATTAAATATTCCCTTAAAGATGAGATTCGTCAACGGGGTATGAGGGCAATTGGAAAATCTTGTCTCCCTGGTTCCGGCAGCAAGGGAATGCCCTCACCCATAGACCTTTTCTATTCTTGGCTGAGCACACCGATAATTCTCAGAAGATCTCCTGCGGGAATCTTTTGAATGTAGCTCTTTTTTGTCCTCTTGAAATAAAAGACCTTGTCCTTCCCGGAGGGCTCTACCCAGAAACATTGCCAGCGTTCGTTTCCCAGTTGGTTGAGCGCTTTTTCCATTTTCGTGGTGGCTTTGTCTCCGAATGCGACGATCTTATATTCCCAGTCGCCCATGTTCTCTATGTCCTCCTTGACCCACTCCTTGGTTTGTTCGGTGAGTCCCTTGCCGTCCCCAAAATTCTTTTCATAGAGTTTCTTGCCACCCTCGACGTTTTCGTCATACAGCTTCTTTCCGCTTTCGACTTTCTCGTCATAAACTTTCTTGAGGCGGTCCAAGTACGATTTTTCCTTTTCCTTTTCCTTCTTTTCTTTCTCTGCGGGATGAAGGTAGAGAGGGATTAGGCAGAGCGTAAGGAATGCAGTGAGTATTTTTTTCATGATCGAGTTCTCTATTATGTGTGGCACTTCAAGGCCAATGCTTTGAGTGGTGAACCTAAATTCCTTATTTCTTGGAGGAGTTGGCCGCCTTTGCAAGGAATTTGACGAATGGATTATTTGATAACGTTTGTTCGCAAGTTTGATAATCTTGATAAATTATCGATGCGATGAACCTGACCACCGATCCGATTCCCGGCCTCGTCCGGAAAATCGCCGTGCCTGCGAGCATTGGTTTTTTCTTCAATACCATGTACAATGTGGTAGATACTTACTTTGCCGGCTTTATTTCGACCGAGGCTCTGGCGGCATTGTCGATTTCCTTTCCCGTGTTCTTCATCATTATCGCGATGGGCACGGGCATATCCCAAGGCGGCACCGCCCTTATGGCCAACGCCCTCGGC
>Ga0315320_10003894_pt1 | contig 12214 bp, 12 predicted proteins | sample M140m21515metaG_FD_203458 | JGI IMG/M metagenome (GOLD analysis project Ga0315320, IMG submission 203458) | Ammonia-oxidizing marine archaeal communities from Monterey Bay, California, United States - M1 40m 21515 | ecosystem: Environmental > Aquatic > Marine > Coastal | place: USA: California...
AAAGAGCAATTAGAAATAAAGATAAATATTCTGGTTGTACTGTGCATTATGTAAATTCTAGACTTGATTCTGGTAAAATTATTAATCAAAAAAAAGTAAGAATTAAAAAACTTGATACTCCTAAAACCTTAGCAAAAAGGATCTTAATCCAAGAGCATAAGCTTTATCCGCTAGCTATTATGAAGATTCTTAGTCTTTAAAAAAGAAATCTATTTCAATTTTTGCGTTATCAACACTGTCAGATCCGTGTACAGAGTTTTTATCTATAGAAATTCCATATTTTTTTCTGATAGTACCCTCTTCTGCATCATTTGGATTGGTTGCACCCATTAATTCTCTATTACCTAATACTGCATTTTCTTTTTCAAGAACCATTACTACAATTGGTCCAGACGCTAAATATGCACAAAGGTCATTATAAAATGGTTTTGTCTCATGAACCTTATAAAATTTTTCAGCCTCTGATTTTTCAATTTGAATTTTTTTTTCTTTTACAATTGAAAACCCTTTGTTCTTAAACATTTCCTTTATTTCATTATCTAAATTTCTTTCAACAGCATCTGGTTTAATAATTGATAATGTTTGTTCTGTATTACTCATAATCATCCTCTATTAGTTTATTTAATAATCTTACACCATAACCTGTTGCACCACCTGAATTTAGTGCTCCACCATATTTTGAAAATGCCATACCAGCTATATCTAGATGTGCCCAAGGTGTTTTATTTAAGACAAATCTTTGTAAAAACTGTGCAGCAGTTGTTGATCCTGCTCCACCAACATAATTAATATTTTGCATATCAGCATTTTTAGAGTCTATTAATTTATCAAAATTTTTATGAAGTGGCATTCTCCATAGTTTTTCATCAACTTTATTTCCTGCTTCTGTTAATTGATTAGATAGTTTGTCGTCGTTTGAAAACAAACCAGCATATTCTGATCCAAGAGAAACTATAATTGCACCGGTAAGTGTTGCTAAATCAACTATAAATTTTGGTTTGAATTTTTTTTCAGTAAAAGTAAGAGCATCAGCTAAAACCAATCTGCCTTCTGCATCTGTATTTAATATTTCAATTGTTTTACCACTATACGATTTGACAATATCTCCAGGTCTTTGAGCATTTCCACCTGGCATATTTTCTACAAGCCCTACAACTCCTACAGCATTAATTTTTGCCTTTCTTACAGCTAAGTTTTTCATTAAACCAACTACTGTAGCAGAGCCAGCCATATCATAAGTCATATCTTCCATAAATTTTGCCGGTTTCAATGAAATACCACCCGTATCAAAGCAAACACCTTTTCCAACAAATGCTAATGGTTTAGAGTTATTTTTTACACCATTCCATTCCATTGTGACGAGATACGATCCTCTAATACTACCTTGGCCAACTCCAAGTAAAGCATTCATTCCAAGTTTTTTTAATTTTTTTTCATCGTATATATTTATTTTTAATCCAAATTTTTTAAGTGAATTTATTCTTTTTGCATATTCATCTGGGTGTAAAATATTTCCTGGTTCAGAAACAAGATCTCTTGCAAAAAAAGTTCCTTCTTCTAATGCTTTAAATCTTAATTGATCCTGTGAAGATATTTTATTTTTATTACCAATTACATTTATTGAAACTAACTTTTTATTTTTTTTTGTTTTGTAGGTATTAAATTCATAAGATTTTAATTTTATTCCATGCAAAAAATATCCTAAAAAATTTTTTATTTTACTGCTAACAGTATCTGAGTTTACAAAGTAATCATTTTTCTTATCATAATTTAGATAACTATGAAATTTAGCACCTAAATTCTCTATATCAGAAGATTTAATATCTTTCTTGATGGATACTAAATATATCGTTTTTTTTGAATTAATTTTAAAAACAAGTAAATCTTTTTTTAGGTCACTATTCTTTAATAAGTCTGAAATATATGAAAATTCAGAATTTGTAATATGTTTCTTTAATCCATTAGTATTGAATTTTTCATCAACAAATATAATAAGGTTTGATGAAGCCTTATTTGAACTATTAGTTTTATAATTAATTTGAACTGTCATAAATTTTAAATACAATCTCTACGAGTTGAATGCTATATATGAATAAAACTATCATATTTCAATGAAAAAATTAATTTTTAGAAAATTTTTACTAGATCTTTTTTGGAGTTTTTGTGTACTAATAATTTCTTTTTCTGTAATTGTTTGGGTAATACAGGCAGTGAATTATCTTGATTTTGTCTCAGAAGATGGACACGGTTTTAAAGTTTATTTTTTATATACATTGTTTAATTTTCCTAAAATTTTTTCAAAGTTATTTTTAATATCTTTATTTATTTCTTTATTTTATATTATTTTAAAGTATGAAAATGAGAATGAATTAAATATTTATTGGTCTGTTGGGATTTCAAAAATTAATTTTATAAATAAAGTTCTTAAGTTTTCAATATTATTATTAATATTACAATTTATTTTAACATCATATATTTCTCCTAAATCACAAAGTATGGGAAAATCATTTATTAGAATGTCTAACATTGATTTTTTTCCCTCGCTAATTAAAGAAAAAAAATTTATTGATACTTTGTCTGATTTAACAATTTATGTAGATAATCAATCAAATAATAAAAAACAATTTAAAAATATTTTAATTAAAGATCAAAAAAAAAATATTAATGAGTATCAAATAATAGTCGCGAGTGAAGGTGAAATCATAACAAAAAATGATACAAATTATTTAATATTAAAAAAAGGGGAGATTTTTAGCAGTAGTGATAATAAAGATTTTTCTAATTTTAAATTTGAAAATTTTGAATTTAACCTTTCAAAATTCAATAGTAAAACAAATATTATACCTAAAATTCAGGAAAATAATTCCTCAAATATAATAAAATGTTACATGAATAATTCCAATTTAAATAAAAAATTTTATATTAATTACGATGAATTAAGATGTGATGAAAAAAGTAAAAAAAATATTATTCAGGAAATGTTTAAAAGATTTTATCAACCTTTTTTTATCCCAGTTTTGTGTCTAATTGCATGCGTGCAAATAATGAATAACAGATTTAGTAATTATTATTTATTTTACAAAATAATAATTTTTGTATTAGGTTTTATCACATTATTTACTTCAGAAATTTTAATAAAATATACTGGAAATAATTTAACCCAAGATATAATTATTCTCGTATTTCCAATTATTACATTTTTATTTATTTATCTATTTGTATTAAAAAAAAATTATAGCTAATGAAGATATATATTAAATATATTGTTAATAACTTTATTAAATTGCTCCTTATAATTAGCTCTATTTTTTTTCTTTTAGTTTTATTGCTTAACTTATTTGAAGAAATAAATTTTTTTAAAGATACTAATCAAGGTTTATATTATCCATTATTATTAAATATTCTTAATGCCCCTGCAATTTTAATTAATATTTTCCCATTCATCTTTTTAATATCTGCGCAGTTTTTGCTAATTAATTTAATTGAAAAAAATGAACTAATTATCTTAAAAAATTTTGGAATTGATAATATTAAATTAATTGCAATCCTATCTTTTGTTTCATTTGTTGTGAGCCTAATAATAATAATTTTTTTTTATAACTTTTCAGCAAAATTAAAACATTTCTATCTTGAAATTAAAAATGATTTTGCAAACGACAATAAATACCTTGCTGTCATTACTGAAAATGGAATTTGGATTAAAGATGAAATTGAAAATAAAAAAGTCATAATTAATGCTAATTTAATTGAAGGAAATATTTTAAAAGATGTAGTGATTACTCAATTTGACAATAACTTTTCCCCAAAAAAATATATATATGGTGAAAATGTAGATATTAGAAAAAAAGAATGGATAGTTAAAAAAGCAATCATAATCGAAAATAATGTTAGAAAAGTAAAAGATAATTTTTTATTTCAATCCAATTTTAATTCTGAAAAAATTAATACTCTTTTTTCAAACTTGACATCTTTAACAATATGGGAGTTATATAGTCTTAAAAATGAATATATTTCAGTAGGCTATTCGGTAAAAGAAATAAATTTACATTTGCAAAAAATTTATTCTTTTCCTATCTATTTAACAATATTAACTGTTTTTGCATCAGTGTTAATGTTAAGTGTACCTATTAATAAACCAAAATTTTTTTATTTATTAATGGGTATATTTGTATCTGTATTAATATTTTATATAAATCACTTTTCTTCTTTGCTAGGAGAAAATGACAAACTTCCAATTACACTATCAGTTTGGCTACCCCATGTTATTGTTTCTATCTTAACTGGAATTGGTATGGTGAGGATTAATGAAAAATAAAAAAAGATTTATATTTTCTTGTTTTATAATAACATTCTTTTTTAATATTGGTTTAAGTAATGAAAGAATTGACTATTCAAGTAATAAAATAAAAATTTTAGAAAATGGTAAAATTATCTCTGGTGAAGGGGATGTGCAAATTGTAATTGACGATAATATATTTATTAGCTCTGAAAAATTTGAGTACAATCAAGAAACTGGCTTATATAGAATTTATAATGATGTTAAATTTAAAGATAATGAAAACAATATAAAAGCCTCAGGACCAGAATTTATTTTTTCTACATTTGAAAATAAGATTTCATCAAAAAAAAAATCTAAAGTTATTTATAATAAAACTTATAATATTGATCTAAATAACTTTGAATATGATATCAATGATCAAAAAATAAACTCTGATGGTTTTGTAAAAATTAAAGATAATATAAATAATTATTTTGAACTTTATGAATTTTTATTTAATTTAAAAACAAATAAGTTTTTAGGTAAAGAAATAAAATTTATTGATAATCAACAAAATAGATATTTTTTAAATAAAGTTGTGTTTGATATTGATAATAATAAACTTTATGGTAAAGAAATAAAATTTCTTGATAATCAGCAAAATAAATATTTATTAAATGAGGTAATAATTAATACTGATAGTGATAACCTTTATGGTAAAGATTTAAATATAGAATTTAACAAATCCTTATTTGGTAATAGTAACAACGACCCAAGATTAAAAGCAAAAAGTGTTAAAATTAAAGATAATTCTTCTTTTTTAAAAAAAGGAGTTTTTACATCATGCAATAAAGATAATGATTGCCCTCCATGGAGCATATTTGCTGAAGAAATTAAGCATGATAAAATTGAGCAAACAATAGAATATAAAAATGCTTGGTTAAAAATTTATGATATACCAACTGTTTATTTTCCAAAATTTTCTCATCCAGATCCAACTGTTAATAGAAAATCTGGTTTTTTACCTCCATCATTTAGTAGCTCCAAAAACATTGGGTCTTCAGTAACTGTTCCTTATTTTTATGTGTTATCTGAAAATAAAGACATCACATTTAAACCAAAACTATTTTTCAATAATGAGGTTGTTCTTCAAAACGAATATAGGCAGGAAAATAAAAATAGCAGTCATATAGCCGATTTTAGTTTCTCTTCATCAGATTTTCTTTCCTCCAAAAACACAACAAAATCTCATTTTTTTTCAAATTCAAAATTTGAATTAAATAATGACTTTTTTTACCGAAGTAATATTGAGGTAAATCTAGAAAATGTGACAAATGATGAGTATTTAAAAATTTATAAGATTGATAATGATCAAATTGATATCGATACAAATACATTGCACTCTTATCTATCACTAGATGCTGAAAAAAATGATATCGAATTTTACACATCATTAGAAGTTTATGAAAATTTAACAAAAGATAAACAAAGTAGACATGAATTTATTTACCCGAACTACACTCTTAAAAAAAGAATTTTATCTGAAAAAGGTAATGATTTTGTTTTAAAATCATATGGAAGTCAGAGAAAGTATAATACCAATGTATATGAAGGAATCATAATAAATGATTTAGAGTTTAATACTTTCTCAAAATTTTCAAATAAAGGGTTAGTCACTAATTACAAAGTATTATTTAAAAATACTAATATTGATGCAAAAAACTCAAATAAATATAAGGATAAATTTGAACAAAACTTAGCTTCAGTAATACAATACAATATGAAATTACCTTTAAAAAAAGAAAGTTCAAAATTTATAAATAATTTCACGCCTAAAGCTGCGATCATGTATAGTCCAAATAAATCAAAAAACTTAAGGTCAGATAATCGAAGAATGGATGCTACCAATATTTATTCTATAAATAGAATTGCAAACAATGAAACTGTTGAAGGTGGGGCCTCTTTAACTTATGGAACAATTTTCAATAAAATAAATAAAGATACTAATCAAGAATCTTTAAATTTTGAAATTTCATCACTTTTAAGAATAAAAGAAAATCCTGACCTATCAAATTCTAGTACAATTGGAAAAAAAATGTCAGATATTTTTGGAAATATAGAATTATACCCAAATGAAAATTTGTCTTTAAAATATAATTTTTCTATCGATAATAATTTTGATAAAACTAATTATGATAGTATATCAGCAGAATTTAAGATTAATAAATTTGTAACTTCATTTGAATATTTTGATGAAAAAAATAATTTGATAAATGAAAGCTTCACATCAAATTCATCTTCTTTTAAAATCGATCAAAATAATAGTATTGATTTTAATGTAAGAAGAAATAATGAAAAAAGTGCTACTGAATTTTATAATTTAATATATAGCTATAAAAATGATTGTTTGGTTGCGTCAATCAAATTTAACAAAGAATTCTACAAAGACTCAGATCTTAAGCCTGAGAAAGAAATATTCCTTACATTAAGCTTAATACCATTTGGTGGAGTGACAACAGCAAATTAATGAAAATAAAAATTTTTTTTTATATTTTATTTATTTTTCAATTATGCTCACAGCAAGTATATAGCTTAGAAAATAGAATAGTCTTAAAAGTAAATAATAAAATAATAACAGCTTTTGATATTAAACAAGAAGAAAAGTATTTGATAGTTTTAAACCAAAACTTAAGAAAGATAGACCAAAATAAGTTAAAAAACCTAGCAACAAATTCTATTATTAAAGAAAAAATTAAAGAAATTGAATTAATAAAATATTATCAAATAGAAAAAGCTTTAGAAGAAGAAAACTTAAAGAAAATAGTAAAAAATCTTTATCGAACTATTGGGTTTCAAAAAGAAAAAGAATTTAAAAGTTATTTAGAGTCTAAAAACCTTAAATTTTCATCAGTAAAAAGAAAATTAGCTATTGAAATGCTGTGGAATAATCTAATTTTTGAAAAATTTAACAGCCGTGTTGTTATCGATAAAATTGAAATTAAAAATAATCTAGATGAAGAAATAAAAGATTTAAGTCGTTCAAAAGATATATTTTTGTCAGAAATATTAATAAGAAATTCAAAAGATTTGAAGTTAGATTTAATTTATTTAGAAATTTTAAAAAGTATTGAAAATGTTGGGTTTGGTGCTACTGCAAATATTTTTAGTATTTCAGATACTGCAAAAATTGGTGGTAAAGTGGGATGGGTAAAAGAAACTTCTTTATCAAAACTAATACAGAAAAGTGTAATAAATTTAAAAAAAGGTCAAATTTCAAAACCTATTAAGATTAACGAAAATTTTTTAATACTTAGAATTGACGATATAAAAATTACTAAACAAAAGATTGATAAAAATAAAATCTTATCCAATAGAATCCTATATAAAAAAAATCAACAACTTGAACGGTTTTCTTTAGCTTACTTTAGTAAAATAAAACAAAATATCCAGATTAATGAATTTTAAACCCATACTAATTGTCCATGGAGAACCTAATAGTGTTTTTTTAGAAATATTTTTTAAATCACTTAGATATAAGAAATTTAAAAATCCTTTAATTTTGATCTGCTCTCATAAAATATTAAAATTTCAAATGAAAAAATTAAAATTTAGAATGAATATCAAAATACTTAATCAATCATCACTTGATAAAGTAAGATTAAATAATAAAGTAATTAATATTATTGATATTAATTATAACGAAAATCTAGAATTCCAAAAAATTAGTAGTAAATCAAATATGTATATAAAAAATTGTTTCGAAACATCTTTTAAAATTTTAGAGTCTGGAATAACTAATAAGTTTATTAATGGGCCTATTTCAAAAGCCTCTTTTTTAAATAATAAATTTTTAGGTATTACCGAATACTTGGCAAAAAAAACTAAAGCTAAACAAAATGCAATGTTAATTTACAATAAAGAATTATCTGTTTGCCCAATTACAACTCATTTACCCCTAAAATTAGTTGTTAAAAATATTACCAAAAAAAAGATTGTAGAAAAAATAATTTTAATAAATAGTTTTTATAAAAAAAATTTAGGTTTTAAGCCTAAGATAGCTTTATTGGGATTAAATCCACATTGTGAAAGTATTGATAAATTTAACGAGGATAAGAAAATTCTAAAACCTACTGTTCAATATCTTGTCAATAAGAAAATCAACATTAAAGGGCCATATTCAGCAGACACTGCTTTTTTAGAAAAAAATAGAAAAAATTTTGATGTAATAGTTGGAATGTACCACGATCAAGTATTAACGCCAATTAAAACTTTATATGAATATGATGCTATTAACATAACATTAGGTTTACCTTTTATAAGAATTTCCCCAGACCATGGGCCTAATCAAAAAATGCTTGGGCAAAATAAGTCAAATCACTTAAGTTTAGTTAGAGCGATAGAATTTTTAGAAAAAAATTGATTAAAGCAAAAAAAAGTTTAGGTCAGAATTTTTTAATAGATAGAGATATTTTAGAAAAAATTACCGGTATAGTTCCTATAAAAGATAAACAAATTCTAGAAGTTGGACCTGGTACGGGTAATTTAACATCATTTATTTTAAAAAAAGATCCAAGAAAATTAATTGTTATAGAAAAAGATGATAAACTTGCACTAAATCTTGAAAAAATATTTATCAATAAGTTAAAAGTAATAAATAAAGATATTTTAGAGATAGATGAAACTGAATTATCTAATGATAAAATGACAGTATTTGGCAATCTTCCTTACAATATATCTACTGAAATACTTAGCAAATGGATACATGGTATTAATGATATATTTTGGTTTGATCACCTTATTTTAATGTTTCAAAAAGAGGTAGCTGATAGAATAATTGCAAAATTTAATACCTCAAACTATGGTAGATTAGCTATTTTAACAAACTGGAAACTAAAGGTAGAAAAAATTTGTGATATTAAACCAGCTTCTTTTTCTCCTCGTCCAAAAATAGAGAGTTCTTTATTATTTTTTTCACCAAGACAAAACTTCTATAAAATCAGAGATCCAAAAAATTTAGAAAAAATTACAAGAATTTTTTTTAGTCATAGAAGAAAGATGTTGAAAAAACCATTTAACCAAATATTTAATGGAAACACTGACTTGCTTGATAAATTTAATTTAGATTTGAATTTAAGACCTCAAAACTTAGATTTTGATACTTATTATAAAATGATAATTGAGTATGAAAAATTAAGAAGTTAATTTTTCAACATGATTTCGAATATATTCCAAATCATAATCTTTAGAACCATTAGAAATTTCAGCGTTAATTAAATTTGTTATTTTTGAATAACAATTTTCTAAATCATCATTTATCACTACATAATCATAGTTAATCCAATGCAGAACATCTCTTCCAAATTGTTTCATTCTTTCTTCAGCAATCAATTTATCTTTCATGTCTCTGTTAGACAATCTTTCAAATAAAACTTCTTTACTTGGAGGTAAAATAAAAAACGTTATTAGTTTATAATCTAACTTTTTATTTTTAATCTGATCTGCACCTTGCCAGTCTATATCAAATAAAACATTTTTACCTTTATTTAGTCTGTCAATCACAGGTGTTCTGGTCGTCCCGTAAAAATTACTAAATACTTTTGCGTATTCAAGAAATTCTTCATTATTAATTAATCTCTTAAACTCATCTTCATTTACAAAATAATAGTCTTTATTATTTATCTCATTAGGTCTTGGTTGGCGGGTTGTGTGTGAAATAGAGATTTCGTAGTTATCTGTTTTGGATAACATCTTAACTAATGTGGTTTTACCCGCTCCAGACGGAGAGGATAAAACAATCATTACGCCATCATTTTCTGAGGGCATTTAAATTATTAATTTGCTTTACCTTCGATAAACTTAACTGCATCTCCAACAGTTAAAATTTTCTCAGCTTCACTATCTGAAATTTCAGATCCAAATTCTTCTTCAAAAGCCATCACTAATTCAACTGTATCTAAGCTATCAGCTCCTAAATCATCTATAAAACTTGATTCTTCAGTTACTTTTGCTTCATCAATACCTAAGTGATCAGCTACAATTTTTTTTACTTTGCTTGAAACGTCTTCTGACATATTGATCCTTTTTTGTTATAAATTCTTAATAGTTTAAAAAGCTATTTTGTCAAGCCATATACATGCCCCCATTAACATGCAATGTTTCCCCATTTATATAATTAGATTTATCAGAGCTTAAAAATAATACAGCATTTGCAATATCATCAGGCTCTCCTAGGCGAGCTGATGGTATTTTTGATACTATAATCTCTTTAAACTTCTCATCAATTTTATCTGTCATTGCTGTTTTAATAAATCCTGGAGAAATACAATTTATATTGATGTTTTTTTTTGCATATTCTATTGCAAGACTTTTCGACATAGCAATAATCCCGGCTTTTGATGCTGTATAGTTAGCTTGTCCTAAATTACCGGTATGACCTACAACTGATGTAATATTTACAATTTTTCCAGATTTATTCTTAAGCATTTTTTTTATAGCAAATTTACTCATCAAGAAAGTTGAGGTTAAGTTAATATTTATAACTTTTTGCCACTCGTCCAAGCTCATTCTGATTGCAAGATTATCTTGAGTTATACCAGCATTATTAACTATACCATCCAAACTTCCTCCCAATTCATTTGTAGCATTTTCAATAAATTCTTCAATTTTATCACTTTGTGATATATCAAATTTTAATATTTTAATTTCTTTAAAATTTCTTTTAAGTTCTTCTAGTTTTTCAATTCTAGTTCCTGAAGCCAAGATATTCGCTCCTGCTTCATTTAATTTTTTAATTATAGAGTTGCCTATCCCACCTGATGCACCAGTAACAATAATATTCTTTTTTTCTAAATCATTCATATTTTTAAATTTTCAATATCTCCTTGATTGTTAATAGTATGTATTTTTACTTCTCTATTAATTCTTTTGACTAAACCTGACAATACTTTACCTGGGCCTATCTCAATAAAGTGATTTACATCACTATTAATAATATTAATTACACTTTCTCTCCATCTAACTCTATTTTCAATTTGTTTTATTAGTAGGCTCTTCAGCTCATCAGTATTTGATATTTCTTTAGCAGTAACGTTCGAAATTAATTTATTCTTACCTTCAACGAAGTTTAATTTATTTAATTCATTACTCATTACATCTGTTGCTTTATTCATTAAACTACAGTGGAAAGGTGCACTTACGGGTAGCTTTATGTTTTTAATATTATTTTCTTTTAAAATTACTATCAACTTATCTAAATCACCTGTTTTGCCACTTAATACAATCTGACCTACTGAATTATCATTTGCAATTTGAACATTCAAATTTTGCTCATTATCTTTTAATACTTTTTCAATTATTTCAACTGTTGAACCCAATACTGCAATCATCCCGCCCTCTCCTCTTGGAACTGAGTTTTGCATTGCATCACCTCTTATTCTTAAAATTTTTAAAGTATCTGAAAAATTAAGGTAACCTGCGCAAGATAAGGCAGAATATTCACCCAAAGAATGCCCAGCAAAATATTTTGCTTTGCTCAAATCTATATTAAATTCTTTTTTGATTACATCAAAAATCGAGTAGCTAATTAAAAAAATTGCTGGCTGTGTATTGACTGTTAAATCTAATTCTTCTTTTGGACCCTCTAATACAAGCTTTGAAAGTGAAAAACTAAGCGTTTCATCAGCTTCTTTAAATAGGTTTTTTACAAGATCAAACTTATTATAAAACTCCTTGCCCATACCGACCATTTGCGAACCTTGACCTGGAAAAATTACTGAAAACATATAAAAAAAAGTATTAATTTTGCCGTTTTAACTATTGTAATTGAACACTTATAATAGTATATCCTCACTTTTTATTAAAGAACTTAAATGAATTTATACGAACATACTATAATAGCTAGACAAGACACTTCACCAAGTGAAATTAAGCAATTAACAGAAAAATATTCTAAAATTG
>Ga0315320_10003895_pt1 | contig 12214 bp, 11 predicted proteins | sample M140m21515metaG_FD_203458 | JGI IMG/M metagenome (GOLD analysis project Ga0315320, IMG submission 203458) | Ammonia-oxidizing marine archaeal communities from Monterey Bay, California, United States - M1 40m 21515 | ecosystem: Environmental > Aquatic > Marine > Coastal | place: USA: California...
CCCATCCTCACCTCCAGAACAAGTAACTAAAACATTAATTTATATAATATAATTTACTAAGATAATCATTATTTTACCCCAATATGTACCCCATATAGTCACCGCTAAGCTATAAAAGTAGTATCTTAATAGAAGTATTCTGTGGTAAAATATCCCCATACCGGACATTAGCCATATGGTGGGTACAATGTGATACGGCGCTGGTAGAACGTCTTTACATTCGAATGCGAAAATGCTACTATAATGCTTATTCAGAACTAAAAATAATGAACTGTAATGCATGTTAACTCTAATAACTCATTTCAGAAAATAGAGTAATTCAAAGCCGTGACTATATTTTTGGGATGTATCGCAGATGACATAACAGGCGGAACTGATCTCGCCCTGGCATTATCTAAGAGCGGTTTAAGGGTCGTACAAGTTTTTGATCTGACGTCACAAGAGGTTCCAGAGGCAGAAGCTGTCGTTATATCGTTGAAAATTCGAACAGCCCAGAAAGACGCAGCCGTTAATGAGGTTTTGAAAGCCTATGAGAGGCTTGAAGCCTGGGGCGCAGAACAAATTTACTTTAAATATTGCTCAACCTTCGATTCAACACGCGACGGGAATATCGGCCCCATCGCTGAGGCTTTGAATTCCAGAATAGGTGCCAAGGCCGTGCCTTTTGTGCCGTCATTTCCTGAAAATGGTCGGACGGTGCGACAAGGCAATTTATATGTAAACGGGCAGTTGCTTTCAGAAAGTCCGATGAAAGATCACCCGCTCACCCCTATGACAGAATCTAATCTGTGCGCGCACTTAACACCGCAACTTACGACAAACCAAGCAGGCCTCGTTCCACTGAGTATAGTTGAACAAGGGCCGCAGGCCATCTCCGCTCAAATGCAGGATCTTGCCCAATCCGGCCAGAGGTTTTTAGTCATGGATTGCACGGACGACACGCATTTGGACCGCATAGCGAAAGCCTGTGAATCCATTCCATTTTTGACGGGTGGATCTGCTTTTGCAGGAACCTTGGCCGCTAACTTTAATAGCTCAAAACACGCTTCAATAAATAAAGCTGAATTCCCTTATCTAAATGGCCCCATAGCCATTTTTTCCGGCAGTTGTTCCGCCGCGTCCCAAGAGCAAGTCAAACGGGCTTCAGATACTTTTCCTGTTATGACTTTGGCAATGGATACTGACCCCAAAGATGTCCTTTCGACAGCCATCAAAAAACTGGATGACGGTGTCGTTTTTATCTCCTCAACAGCTCCCCCGGATGTGGTTGCCCGCAATCAAAGCAACAATGGCTTTGATGCGGGTGAAGCCATTGAACAAAAGTTTTCAGATATTGCTATGGGGCTTTACCAGGCTGGCGTTCGTACATTCATTGTCGGTGGCGGGGAGACATCCGGCGCCGTTGCCAAAGCGCTAGGGTTGCAGTGTCTGAAAGTTGGGCCAGAAATAGCGCCGGGCGTTCCGTGGATGACAGACTTAGCTGGCAAGGGTATAAATACCACCTTCAAGTCAGGTAATTTTGGCAGTCCTGATTTCTTCACTCAGGCCGTAAATAGTTTAAAATTACCGCAAGGCGGAATATGAAACTCCTCACAGAAAACGCAGCACGTGATGCTATTGTAAAACGCGGGCACATGCTCCGCAATGCGGGGCTCACACCCGGATCCTCCGGTAATATCAGCGTACGATTGGAAGACGGAATTTTAGTCACGCCTACAAATTCCCGCTTAGGTGAGCTCGAGCCGAATGACATTTCCAAACTGAACTTTGACGGCCACCTATTGTCAGGAATGCCGGCCTCTAAGGAAGCCTATCTGCACCTGAAAATGCTAGAAGAACGCCCCTCAGATACCGCTGTTGTGCATTTGCATTCTACCCATTCTGTAGCTCTGTCCTGTATGGGAGGGCTAGATGTAGACAATGTTTTACCGCCTCTCACAGCCTATTACGCTATGCGCGTGGGGAGTTTGCCTCTTATTCCTTATTTCCCGCCTGGTGATCTCGAACTTGCGGAGATTGTCGCAAAGTTTGCAACACGACATTATGCGCTTTTATTGTCCAACCACGGACCCGTGGTAAGCGGTTGTGATTTGAACGCCGCGAGTTGCGCCATTGAAGAGATCGAAGAAACAGCCAAGCTACATATGCTACTGGAAAACTATAAAACCCGTCCGTTAACAGCGAAACAAGTGGCCGACATAAATGACCGATTTAAGTCTTAAAACAGCGGTTGTCTTTCTCCCTGGGTCTATGTGCAATGAGCGGTTGTTTACGCCGCAAGTCGAAAAACTCTCGCAGCAGGGTTTTGAGTGCCATATAGCGGACTTAACAAGCGCATTGACCTATGAAGGACTCGCTGAAAACATCCTCAATGTGGCCCCGGATAAATTCGCTTTAGTTGGACTATCAATGGGGGGAACATTAGCCTTGGAAGTTTTCAAGCAAGCCCCTGAACGGGTCACGCATTTGGCATTGCTCAATACAACGCCAAAGCCAGACAGAGCCAAAGAAACCCGGCTAGAACATATCGAGCGGGTTAAGGCCGGCGAGCTGGGTCAATTGATGCAGGAAAATTATTTTCCAAGATATTTATCCCCCGCTAGCGACTCCGCTAAAATATTACCGATCGTCAGACGAATGGCCGTTGATCTTGGCCCTGACGCTTTTGAACAACAATCAAGGGCGATGATGTCCCGAGCCTCAATGGAACCTGTCCTTGAGACCATAGAGTGCCCGACGCTAATTCTGGTCGGGCAAGATGATATTATTTGCCCCGTCGCCCTCCACCAAGATATGGCGGACAAAATTCCCCACGCCGAATTCAAAATACTAGCAGATTGCGGCCATATTTCCACATTAGAGCGGCCAGAGCTCGTAAATGAAGCCTTGTTAAGACTGTTAGAGACTGGAGGTTCAAGCCTTTAAACCATCCCAATATATTCACGCTCAGCATCTATATTAAGAATAATTCCCGGACGTTTGTAACCCGCCTGCATAGAATTTGTGAGACGTTCAAAATATTGGATAAAAGAGAAAACCCATTGACGCCGCGCGTCCGGCAACTCGCTTAAATCCACGTTCAAATTCGTGGCTTCTTGCTCCAGTCGCCACTTTTGAACGGCGTCAAACCCTGGCCCAACGATGTGAATAAAATGATCTACATGGTCCCAAAGGTCGGCATAAGGGCCGGAGAGTTTTTCATATTGCTCACGCCGCCAAGAATTATTCATATCTTGGTTTTCGATTCCATTCATCGGCGAAGATGTCAGAAAGTCTGGTGGGAGTGTCGCACCGATCATCCAGCCCTCCAAAACAATCGCGTCCGGCCTTCCTTGAAATCGATCCCACTTTTCAGGCGGTAGTCGATCATCGGAGGGCTTATCAAATTTAGGGATGAGATGCTCTGTTGCCGGAGCCGCATCCAACAAGTCATCCAGTGTTGTTTCCAGCAAAATTAGGTCATGCGTTCCAGGTGGCCCGCGTGTTTCAAACAGAGGGTTTACATTTTCACTCAGAGTCATGCGTTCTGATTTGGGCAAATAAAAATCATCCAAGCTGATGCCGGCGATGCGAAAAGAAGACTGTTTCAGCACATTATCCAATGCCGTTGATTTTCCGCTACCTTGCGGGCCGGACAAACCAATAATCGGTATGGATGTTGACGCGCTTATCAAATCGTCAATTATTTCAGTTAATTTGCTAGACAGCGTGTTCGGGATCATGGCTTAACGTCGACCGGCAACCACTACGTTTGGCAATTCGCGGCCAGAAAAGAAGGCCTCCAAATTATCAGCGGCCAGCATGCCCATTGCCGTGCGGACCTCTATGGTCGCTGAACCAATATGCGGCAAGAGCGTGACATTTTCCATGGCGAGAAGGTCGTCAGGGACATGAGGTTCGCTCTCGAACACATCGAGCCCTGCCCCCGCAATTTTACCGGTTTTCAAGGCAGCAATCAGGGCGTCCTGATCAAAACTGTCACCGCGCGCTGTATTTATGAGATAAGCTGAGGGCTTCATGCTGGAAATATGCTGCGCTGTAACAATAGGCGCTGCGCCCCCGCCAGGCACATGCACAGAGACAATATCTGCTTCTGACATCACATCACTGATACTACCTTGTCTTTTAGCTTCAAAATCTAATTCCTCAATCGGTGAGCGGTTGTAATAAATGATTTTCATGCCAAACCCTCGCGCAGCCCGCCGCGCTGTGGCTTGCCCGATCCGCCCCATACCGATAATGCCTAAAGTCTTCCCTTGTACCGATGTGCCAAGACCCTCTACGATCGAAAAACCGCTCCAGCGCTTGTCCCGCAACTTACGCTCCGCCGCATAAGCGCGGCGGGTGACGGACAGGATAAGGAGCATGGCAATATCAGCTGTGGCATCCGTTAAAACGTCAGGTGTATTTGAGACCGCAATGCCTTCTTTGCGAGCGGTCTCGATATCAATATTGTTGAAACCAACCCCGACATTGGCAATCATCTGGACGCGGCGTTCGGGCGTTGTAAGGATGCCCTCATTCAGCTTGTCACTCACCGTCGGCACAAGAGCATCAAACTCTCGCATAGCGGCGTACAATGAAGCCGCGCTCACAGGGCGATCCGAAAGATTGAATTGCGCGTCAAAATGCCGAGCGAGCCGGACTTCAACAGTCTCCGGTAGTTTCCGGGTTACGAGAATTCGCGGCTTAGTCATTGCTCTCAGTCTGCAATAAAATCTGCTTCCAGATTTCGATTTCGTCGAAAAGCGTGATTTCCCTGCGAAGGCCCCACGGGCCAAACTCGGCATGACTCACGCCCATGACATGAACATCCACACCTGTTGGCGCGCCGAAACGGCCCCAGCCTTCATGACGCCCCGTGAGAGACCAACGTATAGCACTACGAGGACTAAGGAGTTTATCTTCGCGGCCGATCTGATGTTCAATTTTAAACTCTGCCATAGGGAATGCACTGCGAAGTTCCATCCAGAACTTATCGGCTTCATTCCACCCGTGACCGTCCTGCCCGCAAGGATAAAACAGATGGCAGGCGCGGTCATATTCTTCGGGGATTACCGAAAATTCCGTTTTCATGATTTTATGCAAGATGGAGGCGTGACGTTCTCCCCATTCATTATCATTCCCCGTGCCGGTATATAGGCCGACAATATTCGCTTCGGGTGTAAACGGAAAACTATCATTCCCTCCGGTAATCATTGCGGCAGCCATGTCTTTGGGGCTTGTTCCAATTTGAAGGGCAATCGCCGCATTGTCCCTGATAAGCCATTCATCCCAAATACGGTTTTCACGGCAAAATGTATCTGCAACCGTGCGGAAGACGACACGCTTTCCTGTAGCAGGGCCAAAGGCCCCGCCGCGATGGGTCGCCGTTGATAAAAGACGATGGGACGACAGAAATCCCGACTCGTCATCGCCGCTCCAAATAACGTCTTCTCCGAATAATTGCCGATCCGGAAATTCAGCGAGCGTGGCCATGGTATTGGATTTGCCCGCCTGATTGCCACGCGCAAAACCGGAAGGTGTGCGAATGAATATGTCATCTGCATAGTGCCAGTCGAGTGAGGCTATATCGCGGCCTTCCCAAATCTGGTTCGTGCATTTCAGGATATAATCTGGAAGGTCGGAATATTGTTTGTCAAAACCTTTCATCATGTTCGGGCCTCTTCGAATATTTTCCATGCCTCAACCAATTTATCGATGTTGAAACCCGGCTCTCGCGCCGGGGCGATAATTATTTGTTCATTCCGCAGGAGAGTTTTGATGGCTTCGCCCAGTGTTGGCATAACATCTTCGGGAATAATGACTGCGCCATGCCGGTCGGCATGTACCAATTCACCAGGGTTAATCGTCATGCCAAAAATGCTTACAGGAGTATCAATCTCGGTGATATGGCTAAACATGTGGCTTGGTCCGATTGAACCTGCCACGACCGGGAAACCAGGTTCATGGTCATCTAGGTCTCGTACAACGCCATTGGTGAGTGCGCCAGACATTCCTAACCCTAAATGAACGGCCGTATGCACTTCACCCCACCAGGCGGACACACAATCCGGCGCATCTATGTCCTCAACAACGCATACTGTGGGCTCATCGCCTTTTGCCATATATTTGAAATAATCCAGTCGGCGAGCCTTGATAACTTCGGGACTTTCGGTTGGCGGCCTGATGCCTGATAGTTTAGCTGTCCGGGCATAACCACACATGGCCTTAGTCCCGTTCATAACTGAAACGGGTGTGCCACGGGAGAAGCGATCATAACCGCGTGTGCCTTGAGCGACCTCAATCGCGTTAGAAATTGTCGGTGTATCAAATTGTGTAAGGCTTTTAATGAATTCACTCATATTTTTGTCCTTTAGTGGCTAGAGTTAGGTTGTTGCGTTCATTTTGAATCCGCTTCATGGGTGTTGTTTATAACGCCCCGACTGATTAAAGTTTCAGTGATGTTTCCGAGGATTTCCGGATCATCTATTGTGGCTGGCATGGCCCACTCATCGCCATCTATAATTTTTCTGATGGTGCCGCGTAGGATTTTTCCGGACCGAGTCTTTGGCAGACGTTCGACTTGCAAAATAGTTTTCAGTGATGCCACTGCACCTATTTTCTCCCGCACCAGTTTCACGCATTCATCCTCGACTACGGACGTTCGTTTCTTCGTACCGTCTTTGAGAATGATAAATCCGATGGGGATTTGCCCTTTAAGTTTGTCAGCGACGCCCAAGACTGCACATTCCGCCACATCAGGATGGGCCGAGACGATTTCCTCCATGCCCCCTGTGGATAGGCGGTGTCCGGCGACATTGATGATGTCATCCGTACGGGCCATGATCGAGATATAGCCGACCCTATCTATAAATCCCGCATCAGCCGTTTCGTAATAGCCTGGAAAAGCACTAAGGTAACTCTCGTGAAAGCGCGCGTCTTTCTCCCACAAGGTCGGCAGGCAGCCCGGGGGCAATGGCAATTTTATACAAATTGCGCCTAACTCACCAACGGCAAGTTGTTTACCGTCCTCGTCCAATATCTGAACATCATATCCCGGCATTGCGACGCACGGGGAACCATATCTAACAGGCAAGCGTTCAATTCCCATAGGGTTGGAGGCTATCGGCCACCCGGTCTCAGTTTGCCACCAATTATCGATGACAGGAACATCAAGCTTGTGCTCCGCCCACTGGATTGTATCCGGGTCGGCGCGTTCACCCGCTAAAAATAGTGTTTTCAAAGATGAAATGTCATAGCTTTCAAGGAATTTTCCATCAGCATCTTCTTTTTTAATCGCCCGTAGGGCCGTGGGCGCGGTAAACAATGTTGAGACTTTGTGATCGTCAATCACCCGCCAAAACGTTCCCGCGTCCGGCGTTCCTACCGGCTTGCCTTCAAACAACACGGTCGTGCAACCCTGCAGCAACGGTCCGTAAACAATATAGCTATGGCCAACCACCCAGCCCACATCTGAGGCCGCCCAATACACTTCGCTAGGATGCGTATTATAAATATTGCCCATACTCCACTGCAGGGCAACCATGTGACCACCATTGTCGCGGACGACGCCTTTGGGTTCGCCTGTTGTACCTGACGTGTACAAAATATAAAGCGGATCAGTTGCGTTGACAGGAACGCAGGCGACAATTTCATCTGTGCTGGCCGCTGCTAAAAGCTTGTCCCAATCATGGTCTATGTCCTGAACAAGTTCGGCCCGTTGCTGCTCACGTTGATAAATTACGCAGGCTTCAGGTTTGTGATCTGCTAGAGTGACGGCCTCATCCAAGAGGGGCTTGTAGGCGATGGTGCGTTTCGGCTCGATCCCGCAAGAGGCACTCAATATGACTTTAGGTTTGGCATCATTTATTCGCGTTGCGAGCTCTTTTGGAGCAAACCCGCCAAACACCACGGAATGGATGGCCCCGATCCGGGCGCAGGCTAGCATAGCAAACGCGGCCTGTGGGATCATTGGCATATATATAATTACCCGGTCGCCTTTCACAACGCCAAGTGACTGGAGACCTGCCGCGACATTAGAGACTTCTTTTAAGAGCCGGTCGTAGGAATAGGTTATCTTTTGATCTGTGACGGGGCTGTCATATATTAACGCGGCTTGCGGTCCGCGACCGGCTTCAACGTGACGGTCCACGCAGTTGAAACATGTATTGCATTTAGCGCCAACAAACCAGTGTCCATAGACTCCTGCGGCCGGATCAAAAACCTGCTCAGCTTCTTTGATCCAGTCGATAGCCCCAGCTGTATCCACCCAAAACTCCTCTGGGTTACGTACCCATTCATCATAGATATCAGCGTATTTTTGACCCATTCTTGTCTCCTTGATCCAAATTTGACTTCGAATGCAAAAAATGTCAAGTAATGGTTTAATGTTAAAAACCAAGGGGAATAAATATGTCAAAAATGGATGTTGCATCAAAGTTTTTTCACGCATGTGAAAGCTTGAAGGGCAGTGCGGGATGTGCCGATATGGTTGCTGAAGGCGCGGGTTTTGAAGCGCAAAGCGAACCTATTGCAGATATCGATACCGTTCTGGGTTATTGCGATTGGATGCAAGCCGTAGGGCAAGGCCCTCTTGCTGGGTGCCAGTATGAGATTATCAATTCCAGCTTTGACGAGACAACAAACACAGCGATGTTCTTTGGATTGTTTACAGCCACGAATGGCGGCGAAGGTGGCCCTGTACCCCCAACAGGGAAAAGTACGAAATCCCATTATGTCTACACAGTAACTGTTAATGACGACAATAAAGTCAGTCATATGGTGAAAATCTGGAATGCGCCTTGGGCGCTGACCGAATTGGGCTGGATGTAAATTAAGACAGGTGGATAGAATATGACATACGCAAAACCAGGCACTAAGGGCGCGCTTTTTACCTTTAAAAAACGTTATGATAATTTTATTGGTGGCGACTGGGTGGCTCCGGCAGATGGCACCTATTTCGAAAACAAGTCTCCCGTAGACGGAAATGTTTATTGCGAGGTCGCAAGGTCATCAGGTGCTGATCTTGAAAAAGCATTGGATGCGGCACATGCAGCCTTCCCGTCATGGGGTCAAACCTCGGCGGCTGAACGTTCAAATATTTTGCTTAAAATTGCTGATACGATCGAAACCAATTTAGAAACCTTAGCTTATGTTGATACGTGGGATAACGGTAAGGGTATTCGCGAAACTCTAAATGCTGATGTACCACTCGCCGCTGATCACTTCCGTTATTTTGCCGGATGTTTACGCGCACAAGAAGGGTCTGCTGCCGATATCGACGCGACAACAGTCGCCTATCATTATCACGAACCGCTTGGCGTTGTTGGACAGATTATTCCTTGGAATTTCCCGCTGCTCATGGCCGCATGGAAACTCGGTCCGGCTCTTGCGGCTGGGAATTGCGTTATCCTAAAGCCTGCCGAGCAAACTCCCGTTTCAATCCTTGTCTTGATGGAAATGATTGCTGACCTTCTCCCGGCTGGCGTCGTAAATGTTCTTAATGGCTTTGGCTCTGAAATTGGAGAAGCGCTGGCCTCTAGTGACCGGATCGCCAAAATTGCCTTTACGGGCTCGACGGTTGTCGGACATAAAATTCTGGCAAATGCCGCCAAATCCCTCATCCCATCCACTGTGGAATTAGGTGGTAAATCGCCCAATGTCTTTTTTGATGACATCATGCAACATGAAGACAGCTATATTGATAAATGCGCTGAAGGCCTACTACTCGGATTCTTCAATCAGGGCGAAGTTTGCACCTGCCCATCGCGAGCCCTTGTTCAGGAAAATATTTTTGACGAGTTCATGCATAAGGTGCTCGAACGTGCCAAAAATATTAAACAAGGCAATCCGCTTGATCCTGAAACCATGGTGGGCGCACAGGCCTCTGAAGCACAATTTGACAAGATCATGAGCTATATGACGATTGCGGCTCAAGACGGCGCTGAAATCCTAATGGGAGGCGGAAAAGCCGAAATGTCCGCCGACCTGGCTGGTGGATATTATGTTCAGCCGACTTTGCTGAAAGGCACAAATGATATGCGGGTCTTCCAAGAAGAAATCTTTGGCCCCACATTAGCTGTGACAACATTCAAAGACGAAGCAGAGGCCATCGCCATTGCCAACCATACAATCTATGGATTGGGTGCTGGTGTATGGACCCGAGATACCAACCGGGCATTCCGCATGTCCCGCGCTATTCAAGCCGGACGTGTCTGGGTGAATTGCTATCATGCCTATCCAGCGCATGCTGCGTTTGGGGGATACAAGAAATCAGGCATTGGCCGTGAAACCCATAAGGTGGCTCTAGGTCATTATCAGCAGACAAAAAATGTCCTGATGAGCTTTAGCACAGACCCTCTTGGATTTTTCTAAATTAAAAATGAGGCCCTAGGTTGCTTAAGGTTTGAATTGCTGGCCTATCAAGCAACCTTATCATCACTTTTCGGGGGGATTTAATCCCCCTTCTTAGCGCACGCTTTGGCGTCGGCTATCCTTCCTTGGTCAAAGATCACAGCCGGAAACAGAGCCAAGGCCCGCCAACTCATGCTGCGAAAAGACCAACCCGCCATGATCAAGTCAGACAGGTGACCATTAGCAGAGTGATTTTTAACCTGTGTATCAGATAATCTATGAATATTTTTAGCGATACTCCAATGTGTACCCCATTATGTACCCCTTTTTAGCATGGATATACACGGATAGCAGCGGACACTCACAAGCAAATATAGTTATTTAATGCAATAAAAACAGTATATTAAAGGGTATCTACAAACACTGGAGAACAGCAGTTCTATGTACATCCTCACCTCCAGAACAAGTAATTAAAATCTTCTTAGCAGGCATAGTTTTTGCAGCAGCTTATGGTTTGTTCTGACTCTGACCCTCTATATGGGCTCTAAATTGAGTAGATTTTAGTAAGCTATATAAGCTGCAACATTCCAGAAATTAAACTCTGTTTCAGTTATAACTTGGGCATTCGGTATAAAGATACTTAACTCATGCCTACCTTTCTTTAATTTGCCTAAACTAACTTTCTTTGGTGAGACTTTGCTGCCAGGACACCAACCAGACCTAGAATAATCAGATGATGCAATTCGCTCTTCAATTTCTTCACCCTTCCATTCAGTCTTTTCTGTCCATACACCTGAGCTTGGATTAAATCTTCTGAAGGAAGCACAATCATCTCTCCAAGGAATGAACTCGGCAACAACCTGGTTATCAAGGCTTATGATATTTGTTTTTTTTACAAATTCATCGCCTGTTTCATGTCCTCCATGGCCTGTAGTTAAGTAATAAAGGAATACCTCATCTTCATCTTCCTTTAAATCAAAGCTTGTAACTAAGGGCGCTTTCCCAAATTGGTCATAACCATTCTGACCAACCGCAAAAGGAGTTGTATTCACCAAAGAAATAATTGTTTGATTTTGTGTTTGGTTTTTAGAAGTCGGCCCCGAAAATTCTAGTCCTACATCTATATCCCAACCCTTATCTGACCAAGTATCAATAAAAATACCAACCAAAACTTCACCTTTTAAAATTGGCAATAAATGCGATATATCTTCATTCCACGAAATATTATCCTCCCACTTAGCTATATAAACAGGCTTTAACTTTTCACAGCAATCTTGAGTATTAAAGTAACCAACTCCAAATGGAGTAATAAACCTCAATAACTCTAAAGGTGGATAATAAAAACCATCTTCAGTCACAAACTTTTGTATACCTGTAAATGTTTCAGTTGCATCAATGGTTGGGAAATTTTTATTAGCTAAATCTAAAACAGAATAATCTGATGAAGTTGGAACAATAAAGAATGATCCAAATTTATCCCATGGATCTCCCTCAGAAACTAAAGAAATTTTTGCATTAGCATGATGATAATTATTTTTTTCTGGCAATTGGATTGTCTTTAAAACAAGGCGACCAGAATCAAGTCTTATAGATTTATAATCTTCTTCAGATGAAGCTTGAAAGCGAATAATTTGCTTCTCAAAAATATCGAATGAAATCTCGGTATCTATACTCTCATTCGAACATGATGAGATAGTCAAAAATATGATTAAAAACTTTAGATTCTTCATAAAATAACACCTGGAAAGATCAATAATAATTCGCTATGATAATTTTCATGAAAAAAATCAACATAGATGACTATATTTCAAAAGTATTCCAGTTAACAAAAAGATCATATTGGACAATATTTTTTAATACAATTATTTACACATGCCTG
>Ga0315320_10003896_pt1 | contig 12211 bp, 7 predicted proteins | sample M140m21515metaG_FD_203458 | JGI IMG/M metagenome (GOLD analysis project Ga0315320, IMG submission 203458) | Ammonia-oxidizing marine archaeal communities from Monterey Bay, California, United States - M1 40m 21515 | ecosystem: Environmental > Aquatic > Marine > Coastal | place: USA: California...
ATTTGAGAGCGGTTTATCGAGACTGTCTGGAAAGCTACAAACCAGCACGAGTTCAGATCGGGAATAAGATTAGAGTTACGTGTAAAGGTGCACATCTCACAAATGCAGCTCGAGTATTGTTGGATACGAAACAATTTGTCAAAACATACATAGATATCGACGACTTGTTGCACTTGAGCGTGCCTGCGAATGTCAAAAATCTTAAACCGACTCGCGTACTCGTTACTGCGATCATCGATAGATCAAATTCAGGACCAAAAGTCTCTGGTTTAGGTGGTGCAATTATGGGTAAGAATCGGCGGAAGCTTGGCGTCGAGTCTAAGCCACCGCCAGAGATTGTTCTACTTCCGGTTCCGTGCACGTTGGGCGAGTTGAAAAAAGAAGCGACGAAAGCGTTTGCGGATTTATACGTTATCCTTTCAAAATTCAAAGTCACCGCGATTAAAGGGTACGAAAACCTTCCAGACTCGACGAGATTGAACAAGAACTCGTTGCAGTACGCGCACGCCGAAGTTATGGGTGAAGGCGCGGACTTAGAGAGCGAATACCGTTACCAAGGCGGACTCGATCAGTGGGTCGTGAACTGCCATTGTGGAACGAACGACGACGATGGGGAGCGAATGATTGCGTGCGACCGGTGCGAGATTTGGATGCACACGAGATGCGTGGGCATTGAAGATGAAGCGAAGACGCCGAAACGATTCACGTGTCACGAATGCGAAGGGATTTCGATCGAAGACTTTTTAGAAGCGAGGAAGCCAAAAGTCAAAGCTGGACGACCGGCGCCAAAAGCTAGAGGATAGTTGTATAATTTCGAAACACAAAAAATGTAATTTGTATTCTTTCTTAAAACGCTCGCTTTACTAATTGATTTCACTCTCATTCTTTCTCTTTTATAGATGTTAATTACTCGTTCCAGCGACCCTTTTGCTGCTCTTCCGTCGGCCCTTGTTGCGCCTTTGCGAAACTCGTCGGCAACATCGCAAACTTTTGCATCTTTGGAACGTACGCTCTTTGCGTGAAGTTGTCGTATCCGTTCGCCTCGATGGCATCTAAAATATCTCTGTATACGTCCAACGCGGACCATACCGGCCATCTCGCGTCTTTATTCAAACAGTTTACGCCGGCTTCCGCGGAAGCAAAGCACTCTCGCGCCCTCGCAATTTGAAACTTCATAAACTTCACCCAGCGTTCGTCCACTTTCCCGTTTTGTACCAATCCCGTCAACACTTCACCTTCGGTGATGCCAAACTTAGCCAAATCTTCCAAGGGAACGTAAATGCGATTACGCTCTCTCGCATCTTCTCCAACATCTCTGAGAATGTTCGTCAACTGGTTCGCTAATCCCAACGATAACGCCGCTTTATACACCGACTGTAAGTCGCCTTTATAGTTTTCATCCACGCCCATAATCGGCATGGACATCAAGCCAACAGTACCAGCCACGCGATAGCAATACTCGTACAACTCATCGAACGTTTCGTACCGTGGTTTTACCAAATCCATTCTCATACCATCAACCATATCTCGAAACGGTTGGATATCAACCGGAAACTTACTCACGGTATCCGCCAACGTCCCGTCGATAACGTCCATCGGTTTCCCGGCAAAAATATTCTCCAAGCGCTCCTCCCATCTATCCAAAGCCTCTGGCGTAATGTGCGACGCGTTCGGCCCGTCTACTAACTCGTCCGTACGTCTGCACCAGACGTAAATCGCCCAAATTGCCCGTTGTTTCTCCGGCGTCATCAATTTTGTTCCTAGATAAAACGTCTTCGCGTACTCTGCGGTGACTTCTCGGCAACGCTCAAACGCTGGATCTAATATAGACGGCACGACGTTCACTTTCGGAGCCAACTGGCCGCTCTCCTGCCTTTTCACGCACGCTTCCAAGGCGAATAATTCAACCTCTTTCCCATTCGATCGAACGACATCTTCCGGTCGTCTTTGGAACGTTTGTTCTTGTTGCGATGGCTCAGCCACGGCGTCGCGCGTCGTTGAAGCCTTCCCTCCTCTGCCTCGCGATCTCGGAAATGGCATCGCGATTGTCTTTCTCGACGATGAAGAAGTACTCGCTTGAGTAAAATTGACCGTCGACGACGTTCGCGTCATCCCTTGTTGAAGACAAACGCCGTGCATTTTTGTTTTCTATCTAAGCGTACGCCTAAGTGTGACTCGTTAAAGCGTTGCTTTAAAAGTGGTATAATCAATCCGAACGGAAAGATGAAGCGCGCGCTTAAACAATAACGATCAAAAGTGTGTACGAATCGATATCGAAGACGTGTATTTGCGACAAATATATTCTCTGCGATGCAAATGTGTGCTCGACAATCGATGAATCAGATCGCGACGAGTAAGTAGTGCACACGTTCCCGTTAGCGCGTGGAAAAATTTTTTGTGGAGTAAAAGCGGCCGTCTCGAGGCGTTAAAAAGAAGATAAAGCTCAGCAGTTAGCGGTTAGAAATCGCTTCTCGCTTCGCTTCGCCTCGAGAAAAAAAAACAAAAAACTGGCGTGTGGATAAACAACAATAATAACAAAGGGAGGAGGAAGTTGATAATAATAATAATAATTTAAATAATACATGTTTATGCGGCTGCTATATTCGTCGTTACGTTTTGAGGAGCGTGTTTTCACTCTCCAATACTTCTCGTCCTTGGCGTGCGACTTAAAGCTCTTCTGTCATCACGGATGGGATGGCATTTTTACGCCGACGGTTCGTTTCGGTCGGTGACTAAAATCAAGTGATAGCCAAATTGCGTCTTCACCGGACCTTGCAATTCCATCAAAGGCGCTTCAAACACCACCGTATCGAATTCTTTAACCATTTGACCCGGCTTAAACTCCCCGAGATCCCCGCCTTTAGATTTTGAAGGGCACGTCGAGTACGCGGACGCCTCTTTCGCGAACCGGTCCAGTAACGTGCTTTGAGGCCCTTCCAACAAGCGCTCTTTCAACGAGACGGCTAAGGACTCGTCCGCGACTAAAATATGCGAGGCAGAAGCTCTAGGACCGGGTAATACGAACGAGCCGAAAGATTTGAAGAGGGAGACGCCGATAGCTGCCACAGTCAGTCCAATAACAGAATACGTCGCCAACGCGCTCGCCGCTTCGGCAACTTCAGCGATCATTTCTGGGTTACTACTCTGCGCAGTTGCCGCGTGCGCGTCCAAGCACGTGATGAACGACGCCGCTAATGAACCAATTTTCACACCGGCATTTTTCAACGACGAGGAGGAGAACGAGGAGGAAGTTGACGTTGATGATGAGGCTGGTGCGTACTCAACTTCTACAGATGATTCTTTCGCGAATGCAAAGACGGGGCCAACTCGTCGTCTCCACGCGTGGTTGTTCGTATTCTTCTTCGCCTTAAAGATGCTACTGATGATCTTCTTTCGCTGCTTTTGCGCGCTCGTCGTCGTCGTTTGGGTGTGCGAGGAGAGTAATACTAAACCAGATGAAGTTGACATATTCTTCGTAGCAGTAGAGAGAAGAGAGATATTAATAAAAATGAGGGGAAGAAGATAGGGAGGAGACAGAGGAGAGAAAGAGCAGAAAGAGGAGAAAAAAATACACGGACGAAGAGTGATTAAAGTATAGTATTATTTTATTCGCATCTTTGTTTTAAGTCATCGTTGTCGTGGCGAGAAGGACGAGGACGGAAACGACGCAGGAGATGAGCACTCGGCGCGTCGAAGAACTCGCCATTGCCGCCGCAGACGACGAGAGTTTTTCCTCCTCTTCTTTTCCTCCTTCTTCAAAAGAAGGAGGTCCGTTTGTTTTCGCAACAACTGAAGCGTCGTCTTGTTGGTCGTCACCACCACCGTCGTCGGGCGAGGAGGAAGATGAAGGCGATAACGAAGGCATCGTTTCGTTTCGTAACCATTCCGTGGGTAATCCTGGAAATGGAGGCGGGAACGTGACGTTATTCAGAATGTCTGTGGCCAAGTTGCCGGAGGTAAAATCGCAGCTTTGAAGCGCAATGAAAGCGAGCAGTGTTGCTCCGTTTTCTAACAATTGTGGAAGATTTTCCAATAAACATCGCTCGATGGGCAGCGCGTTGATTTCCTCGACGGAGTAGCCGCCGTCGACTATTTTCTGTACGATGGTTAACGGGCAACTGGTGCAGAGATTTCGGTCGTTCGGATCGCTGCAAGTTTCGTTGATGCCTGTGAAATCGAGGCGCTCGATATCGAGCGGGCACGCCTGTAGCAACGTTTGCGCCTTCGCTCCTCTCGTGAAAGATGCGATGGAGAAATAGAAGAAGAAGCCAAGTTGCAATAATAGTCGCATTGTAATTGTATGTATTCTAGCGTGAACGAAATGGTGTGTACTGTACGCTTTACTCTTTACTCTCTCCTTCCCTTTTTTTATTTTTTGATCTCTCGTATTCTCGAACCCAAATCCAGCCTCGAAACGCTCATTGAAATCGGCGATACATGAATATCGCAGAAGCCATGTAGACTCCAATTACGATGCACAAAGCGACCAAATCTCTTCCAATATTTGCTGGATCTACTCCTACGACGTTTAGATATGTTTGCCCGCTCACAGTCACGGCGACGTCTGTCCCATCGAAGTCGGCATCGAACACGTATTTCCCGTCGTTCATTTCGCTTGCTAGCATTCCGCCCCACGCGTAGAAAAAAGCTGAAAACCAACGAATCCATCTACAAAATCCTGGCAAGGTGGGAATATTTATGAGGAACCCGCCGAAAAGACTTGAAAGTAGAATGCAAACTATTCCAACCAGCGTTGCGATCGCCGTGGATGCGCAGAGCGTCTGGATAAAACTCATTAATGCCGTAGATGTCGCTGAAAATAACAACGCGAAACTCAAAAAGACAAAGAAGGCGCCAGGATCCACGCGTAAGCCCATCAGCCAGTAGTAACTTATTGAAGTTAGAACGACCGACGTCCAACGCAAAACGACTATCTCAACGATCATCTTTGAAAGATAGTACGTTTCGGCTCTGTAGTACCCCGCTCTTTTCTCTCGCAGGAAGACGTTTCTCGACGAGAGAAAGGCATCGCAACACGATACGCTCGAAAGAGCGAAAAAAAAGAGGACGAAAAATATGCTGCCCATCCGATTTTGGAAGCCGCGAAGATTCTTTTGCACGTCCAAATAGAGCAAGCCGATGAGAATTCCAACCAAAATAGCGGTGACCGAGTCCGTAATGAAGCGAGAGATGTTCCGTTTCACCTCTAAAAACTCTCGCCAACAGAGGACGGATAGCTCCGTCACGAACGAGCGCTCGCTTTTTTCGTAAAAGTCGTGCGAGGATTGATTATCAACGACAAAAAGAGTTTCGTTGGTTTCCGATGAGCTGCTGTCTTGTTCTGTGTCTCCTTTCTCTTCAAATTCTGTTGTTTTGAGAAGAAGTTTTTTGGACATTCTTTCGTCGCTCGCTATTTCCAACAACCACTCCGGTAACGAAAAAGTTTTTGGACACGGCATTTGTAAGGACTCTAATAAATCGAGAGAAACAGAGCCAAAATGTAAACGATCACCAGTCGAAGAAAGTAACAAAACAGTATCAATTTGTTCGCAAAGAGATCTCGCCGATGGTGCGTGGATAGTACATAATACGGCACGTCCACGAGAAGCGATACTTTTTAGCAGTTCCAATATCGTATCTGCAGTTTTCGAATCGAGGCCAGACGTCGGCTCATCTAGGATGAGTAAGTCGCTATCAATAACCATCTCCATCGCGATGGATAGCCTTTTTCGCTGACCGCCGCTTAAATCAGATACACGAGTATTTCGCACGTCGACAAGGCAGAGTTCGTCAAGAAGTGCGTTTACTTTATTCTCCTTCGTTTGTTTTGAAACATACCACGGAAGGCGCAAAGAAGCTGCGTATAAAATTGATTCGCTCGTCGTCAAGAATTTGAGCAGGTAATCGGAATGTTGCGGCACGTAGCCAATTCTATTTTTACCGGCAAAGTGAGCGTTTCCAGAGAGATTAATTTTGTTCAAATCGATGTCGACGTGGAAACCCGAGGCAGAAATTAAAGATTTCACCAAAGTGGTCTTTCCAGATCCAGAAGGTCCCATAACTGCACACACAGATCCCTCACAAACTATCCCGGATATACCACTTATTATGGTTCGTCGGGCGGCAGATATTTTTGCTCCTCCTCCTCCTCCACCACCACCTCCGTTGGTTTTCAATTGACAAGTAATGTTTCGAAACGATAGAATTTCGCGAACTGGTCGCGCAGCAACTGGCACGTTTCTCTCTGCATCGTGATTTCTTTGCACATACAGGGCGTTGAGCTTCTGTCTTTTCTTGTCTCGATGTAGCGCGAACAGAATAATTCCAGCAAAGCAAACGACAATAACGGCCATTGATACAGACAGGCCGACGATATCAACACCCGTTTTCTTCTTCTTTTCTGTCGCATCTACCGCGTCTCCTTTCTCAACGACGGGCGCAAAGGCACTTTGAACCGCTCTTCCAATATCTCCCTCTCCTTCTTCTTCGGGAAAAGTAACGTTCTCGTACATGGAGGCGTCTCTCGGGCAGGCTGAAACTTTCAAAAACGAATCGGTCGTCGCTCCGTTTGCCAACAACGTCGACAGATTCTCCGTCGCGCACGTATCTAATGGCAACGCGTTCAATTCTTCCCTCGTGTACCCCGCGTTTACGATCGCTTGACCGAGAAACGTGATGCATTTCGCGCACAACTCTGCAAAGGAAGTTAAACATATAAGAAAAGAGATATAAAAAAAGTACCCGGATCGTCGGCGTTACCGCAAGCGTTTCCTAACCCGCTCAGATCGATTTTCGCAATGTCCAGAGGACATTTTCCCTCCTCTTCCTGCGCGTTTGAAGACGATGGAAGAAAAGGGAAAGAAACGAGGAGGAGGAAAAAGCACCAGAAGAGGAAGAGAAGAGGATGCGACTGTCGTCGTCTCAACATCATCGGTCGCGTTTTTGTTTGAAGAAAAGGGGGTCTGTTTTTTTTTGTCTTTTTTTTCTTTCGCGTATTTTTTGGTCTCTCTTTCTTGAAAATCGTCGTCGATTCGTCGAAATCTCGAATGCTCGAAAAAGAGCAGATCAATTTCTTCTTCAAAATTATAATCGTGTGCGCGTACATTGACACTCACACACACACACAAACACACACACACACATCTCTCGCATTCGCGGTAAAAGAATTCATTCATTCGCATCTTCGAGAAACGTGAGAAGAATAATGACCACCAACGAAGGAGACGTGGACGACGGCGGGTTAGCTGAAGCTGCAGCAGCCGCCGCACCGCCGAATCAACAAAATCGAGAAGACGATTCCCAACAACCAAATTCGAACGAAGACCACGGCGGCAGACAAGAAGAAAAGAAAGGTCCGCCGGATATTTCCAATCTGCACTCGGTGAAAATCGATAACTTATCGTTTGATCTGACCCAAGAGGAAATTACGGACATGTTTGCGTCGTACGGCGAGATTGGAGATGTGTATGTGCCCAGAAACCATCACACCCAACGAATGCGTGGGTTTGCTTTTGTTCGATACGTGGAAAAACAATCCGCGGACGCGGCTATTGACGCGATGCACGAGAAAGAGATTGCAGGAAGAATTATTCGCGTTGGGATGGCAGAAGAGAAGAAACCAGATACGAGAGGGCCGTATCACTCCAGAGATAGGGGAGGATACCATCGTGGCGGCGGCGACCGAGGAGGTGGATATAGAAGAGACGACTATAATCGAGGAGGCGGGTATAGGAGAGACGACTATAATCGAGGAGGAGGAGGAGGAGGAGGAGACCGGTATTATGATCGAAGGAACGACAGTGGCCACGACAGACGAGATGGAGGATATTCTCGCGGAGGAGGGAGAGATTACGATGACCGCCGAGGCGGGTATGGGGGCGGTGGCCGGTATGAAGACCGACGAGCTGGAGCGGGTTACGACGATAGACGAGCTGGAGCAGGTCATGACGATCGAAGAAGATACGACGATAAAAGAGGCTACGATGATAAAAGACGCTATGATGATAGAAGAGGCTACGACGATAGAAGAAGTTCCTACCCCGAAGATAGAAGGGGAGGAGACGGCGGGAACAGATACGAAGACCGACGAGCTCCTCAGTAAAAAAAAAGAGAGAACTCGGTATCCAACTTGAAAATTCAAAACAAATCTACTATTAATACTACTTTTATTACACACGGCTACATGTAATTCATCTTTTGCTATTTTGGCTGATACTATTGCTATTTTCCAAACTTTTTCATCAAATCTTGGATGGAGGCTTCCTCTTTCTGTGGCACCGTGGGAGGCGCGTTTGTTGTAATATTTGTTCCGGAAGGAAAAGCGCTTTGCTTCTTCTTCTTCTTTTTGTTACTCATTGTCGGTCTCGGGACGTTAACAGCTCCCGCGCTCATCTCACTTCCGACATTGGCTTTCTTCGTAACTTTAACGCCGTGACTTGGGGCAACCATGCGCGTCGGACCGGCTTGGATTGTCAACATGCCGTCTTCGTCTTCGACCACTTTGCCTTTAAAGTTGTTTTTCAAAATTTGGACTGAGTCTCCTATTTGAGCGAGTTTACTTGGCTCGTTATCCCAGACGTCGTAATCTTCACCAGAAACTCTTCTGCTGCCATCGCTCGAAGAAGCATTACTTTTGCCGTTTCCTAGGAGAGCGTCGAATTCTCGAGCGGCTCTCGAAGGCGAAGTGGGCTTCTTTTTCACTCCAGCGAAAGTTTGAGTAGAGCTCGTCTTCACCGACGAAGTAGAAGATGACGACTTCTCCAGCTCGTTCAATTTAGCTTCCGCGACAATAAATCCTGCAGCGACCGTTACGATTTCGCCAGAGACTTTCGTCACCTTCCCGGCTAAACCGCTCGCTTTCAAAATGACTTGGTCTCCAACCGCGGGCATTTCAGTACACTCTTGATGAGTTTTTTCTGCGCCTGCTTCTCCATTCGTGGCGGCTGCTTTGCGCTCTTTAGCTAAACGAATTTCACGCTCTCGATCTGATTCTCCGGCGGCACTTTTCGCAATCATCGACTTTTTCGTATTCGCCGAAAGTTCTTGTCGTTTCAATCGCTCTTCGCCTTGGATGCGAATTTTAGCCTCCCTCGAGATTCTTACGATGGTTGTCGCCTGCTTCATCGCTACGTCCTCCTTCACTCGTAAGACCTTTTGCTCAGCGTTTCGTGCTTGCGGGATGCGCTTTTCTACATCTTTCAGCATTTGCATAGCTTTTGCAACGGCTTTATCTGCATCTTTTCGCGCGCCTTCGAGTTCTGCGATGACATCGTCCAGCGTTGCGAAACTTTGTCCCATGACCTCCTTCGCAGAGTTGATGACATCTTCGTCTAACTTGTTTCTCTGCGCAATCTGTAAAGCTCTTGAACGACCAGGAACAGACCATAAGAGCCTATACGTTGGACGTAATTCAGCTTCATCGAATTCTACCGCGGCATTCTCAAAAGCACCGGAATCTTTGTGTTCGTACTTCAACGCTTTCAAACTGCCTTGATGGGTAGTCGCAAACGCCAACGAAACGCCGAGTCGACGAGGAAGTAATCCCGCCAAAGCTTTTAAGAACGCGCGAGCTATCGCAGCACCTTCTAAAGGCGATGTGCCTGTCCCGACCTCGTCGATCAAAACTAAAGATTGAGGGGTAGCGCGCTTCAAAATAGCTTTCTGCGTCGTCAAGCGCGCTGAGAATGTACTCAAATTCGTGAGTAAATCTTGGTCGTCTCCAATGTCGCATAAAACGTAGTCAAACCAAGGCAAGTGCGCTCTTTCCGCGGGTACAAACATACCAGCTCTTGCCATTAATGCACTCAATCCGAGAGCTTTCATCGCCGCCGTTTTACCACCCGTATTCGGACCAGTAATGACGACGCATTTTGTTCTCGCCTCCACGAAAACGTCCACCGGCACCGGTCCTTTCACCCTGAAAGGATTCGAGTCGCTTGAGTTTTCGTTTTTGCCGTCGTAAAGCCAATCAAAGTTGTCGTCGAAATCGAATTCATCTTGAGAATTCAATTCGTTCTGGAGTTTCTTACTCTTTTTTTTCTTCGATTCTCTCGTGGCGATTTTAAATCTTGGTTGCAAACTCGCATCGTCTTCTTCTTTCCTTCTTTCCCTTTCAGCCGCCTCGCGACGTTTATCTTTCGCAGCTTTCACCGCTTGCGACGCCAGCACTGGCTGACGGAGTCCGGGAAGGTAGACTTTTGATTTCGCAATTTCGAGTTCGGCTTGAACGAATGCATTCTTCGTGCTTAAAATTTCTTCTTCGTCGTCGTCCTCACCCTCCTCACCTTCTCCGTCGTTCATTTCATTCCTCGCCGTTTCCTCTCTCAATATTTCCTCGATGGCGTCTTCTAAATCAGATTCTCTTGCAAACGTCGGACGCACCGAATTCAACGCTTGTCCATGACGACATCGCGCCGCAATAACGTCTAAATCAATCGTCAATTCCAAACACCGTAAAATCTCCTCGGCGACTTCCATGATGACTCTCGATAATTCTCTTTTAATACCATCAATCGCTGACTCCTCGTCGTCCTTCGCTTTTGCCAATTCTGTGTTCAAATTAACCACTGATGGAGGTTCAATCAGAGTTAATCCACTTTGCGTGCCTAAAACGAGCGCATTCTTGGGAGCACTCTCTGGCGAAACAGCTAAACACATGCGTCCTCGAAACGAAACCGCACTCCCCGGCATCCTTGATAACAACTCTTTCAACTGCGTTTCTTTACCGGACAGATGCGCTCGCGCCCTGCGTAATTCGGGACTCGCGTTATCTTTGAACGATCCAGTGTCATCAACTTTTGATTTAATGATATCCGCCACCTCAGAAAATGTTTCCATTTGTACCGCAATATTTCTCAGCGGCATCATTGCTCTCGGTACCTCAATCTCGCCCGTCTCGTCGTCTTCGTGGGAGACATTTTCGATGGAAAGTTTCAATCGCCGCGCGTTTTCTAAAAAGTTTGCCACTGCCATCAATTCATCTCCACCCAATGGTGCTCCTTGCGACGCTTTGTGCACGCTTCTCCTCGTCTCGATTGTGAGCATCCCGCCAAAATCCAATGAAACGCCCGCGACGGATTCCATGTACATCGCTGATTCTGTTTCATCCAGAAGCAACTCCGACATTTCCTGCGAATACACTTCCGAAATCAAACTCTCGCCTTCACTTGACGACAATCGCGCTTTCCCTAAAGCCGTAGAAGTAAACTCGCTGACGAACGATAAGAGTTCGAACCATCCAACTCGGTCTAAAGAATCATATTCCAAGTCTTCTTCTATCGTTTCGATTTCCTCTCGGGTCGGGCCCCAACCTCTTTCATTGCTCGCGCTTTCCACCGTAACAGCGTTCACCACGGTATCCTCTGATGATGATGACGATGATGATAATAGTTTTGATAAACGCGTTCTTATTTTCGTTTTTCCTCTTCTTCTTCTTTCTCTTTGCGCGGCAGTGATTGACGATGTTGTCGCATTCGTCGTTATCTGAACGTTGTTGTCGCGACGACGACGAAGACGATGAAGATGAAGCGAAGGCGACGAAGAGGACAAAGAGGACGAAAGCAGCGCTCGTCGTCGTCGTCCGCTACACGAAGCGCGAGATGCAGCAGCCTGACGATGATTTATACTACTCGTCGTCGTCGTCATTGTTGTACAAAATAATAATGACGCGAGAACGTTGTTCTCGTTTTCCCCGAACTCTTCCCCATTTGAAGCACGAGGAGGAGCCAAAATACGTTGTTGTGATGTCGTCCCCGCGAGACGCGAATAATCCTCTGAGGAATACAAACGTCCACTATCAGAGACCGAATAATAATAATAGTAATGCGAACAACCCGACGACGACGACGACATCGACGAGCGGAGACGACAACAACACGACAAAATCTCCTTCTTCTTCTTCGTACGGGGGGTTGTTGAAAAACGCCACGGTTTCTCACGTGGACAAAGACGGGCGCAAACAGACGATGCCTGTCGTCGTCGCACCCGTCAGCGCGGGGACCCACGCGTCCTCTTCTTCAAAGCAACAACAGAAAGTGGGCAAAGTGCAGTTAGCGCCGGGATACTCGCAAATGGATTGGATGCGATTAACAAAGACCAAAAACAACAACTTGAACGGTTTGGGAGGAGGGAAGAAAATAAATGTCTCGAAAAGAGTGATTACTTTAGAAGAAATCGCACAACACAACACCAAAGAAGACGCTTGGATTGGATT
>Ga0315320_10003897_pt1 | contig 12208 bp, 9 predicted proteins | sample M140m21515metaG_FD_203458 | JGI IMG/M metagenome (GOLD analysis project Ga0315320, IMG submission 203458) | Ammonia-oxidizing marine archaeal communities from Monterey Bay, California, United States - M1 40m 21515 | ecosystem: Environmental > Aquatic > Marine > Coastal | place: USA: California...
GCGCCACTTAGAACCCCGTCCGCTGGTTACCGACCAAGCAAAGAAGCCTTGGTTTGTCACCTTTTCGATACGTACCACAACCGCATTACGTTCAGATCTTGTTGCAACGAGCCGAAGCGAAATCCATGGGGGCTTCGCTAGCGTTTGCTTCTCAAACAAGGCAAACAGATGATCCAAGTGCCCAACGACTAGCTCGCCGAGGCTGAACAGATCGATAGCAACCTGAGATTTCCCCCTTTCCGCCTCAGCTTCGACAGCACGTATCGTCGCACTCAGTCATCTGCGAATCCACTAACGCTCGAGAGGCTAGCTCGGTAGCAACTTCGCAGTTGCCACGTATCATCTGCCTTTGAGCAGCGGCAACGTGATTCACGTCAACCGAATCGGGACTGCTCGAAGCTCTCGTGTTTGGATCACTCTCATCGCAGCGTGCCAAAATGCCAAGTAATCAAAATCGAGCATCCCAGCAGCGGCTTGTAGCCACCTCGTTCCATGATTGCGAGTCCCTGCCAACGCCTCGTGATGATGGCGATCTCATTTGCCTCGCTGGAAATCACAAAAAAATCAGCGGCTCGGGCGAGCCGCTGATCTATGAATTATGAGTCAAAAAAGTCAAGAAGCGTGTCTCCTTGACGAAGAGAACTAAGCCGTTTGGTTAGCTGTTGGGCACTTCTTCCTCTTTGGTGGCCTCAGCATCATCTGCAGCCTGCAGTTCGTCCGCAGGAGCCAAGAAGCCTCCTGCCTGCATCACAAGTTCTTTGATCTCTGAGGCAACATCAGGATTTTCGATCAGGAAGTTGCGAGCCTTCTCTTTTCCTTGACCCAAGTAAGTTTCACCATACTTGAACCACGAACCGCTACGGTTGACCACCTTGTGGGTGGTTCCCAAGTCCAACAAATCACCTTCGTAACTGATACCGTTGCTGTGCATCATGTCGAATTCAGCAATGCGGAAGGGAGGCGCAACCTTATTCTTTACGATTTTCGCTTTCACACGCTGACCGACCTGCTCCTCACCATCTTTCAATGCACCGATACGACGAACGTCGATTCGACAGGAACAGTAAAACTTCAAAGCACGTCCACCAGGAGTCGTTTCAGGACTTCCAAACATGACTCCGACTTTCTCTCGGATCTGGTTGATGAATACTACCGCACACTTACTTTTAGCGATCGCTCCAGTGAGCTTTCTCATGGACTGACTCATCAGCCGTGCCTGCAGGCCCACGTGGCTATCACCGATCTCACCCTCAAGTTCCTTCTTGGGAACCAGAGCAGCAACAGAGTCAATGATAATGACATCAACTGCGTTGCTCTTGACCAGCATCTCACAGATCTGCATGGCCTCTTCTCCACTACTGGGCTGACTCACCAGCAGGGTGTCAAGTTCGACCCCAAGTTTCTTCGCCCAGCTCGGGTCGAACGCGTGCTCCGCATCGATGATTGCTGCGATGCCACCTTTCTTCTGTGCCTCGGCACCGATGTGCAATGCCAGCGTCGTCTTTCCGCTGGACTCTGGTCCGAAGACTTCAATCATTCTTCCCCGCGGAATCCCTTGTCCACCCAACGCCATATCCAGACTAAGACTACCTGTCTGGATACCGTCAATCTGCAGATGCTGAGATGCTCCCAGGGGCATGATCGCACCGTCACCGAAGGTTTTGTCGATCTGCTCCAACGTAGTCTTCAAACCAGGTTCGCGCTCCAGAACAGCTTTCAAACCCGGATCAATCTTGCTCTTCGACGATGCCTTTGCCTTCTTTGCCATTCTTTCATCCCTTCCGTATGCCAATGTGTGAAGACCACTACTTTGTGGGCTGACGCCCCCTTTCCCGGAGGGACTCCCAGTAGTGAACATTTATATATTACCTTGTGTTCCAAGCGACCACAAGAGAAGTAACCCCGTGCGTCCCGCTTGACATTTGTAGTATCCGCGCTGGCCAAGACAAGTCTGGTCAAAGGAACACCTTTTTTCTTTTTTTCACGTAAAAGGCGGGACAAAACTCAGGAAGCTGCTCCCTCTTTGATCAGCTGAATCAAATCATCCGTGTTCATTTTCGCTGCCCGATCAGTACCATCGAGCACGCCCGCAACAAGTTCACGTTTATCAGCGTGTAAAGCAAGAATCTGCTCCTCGATCGTCCCTTCGGCAACGAGCCGATAAACGGTAACTGGCCTTTCCTGACCAATTCGATGAGCACGGTCCGTCGCTTGATCTTCGACGGCTGGATTCCACCATGGATCCAGATGGATCACATAATCGGCTCCAGTTAGGTTCAAACCTGTTCCCCCTGCCTTGAGTGAAATCAGGAACAACTCCCCCTCTCCCGCCTGGAATGCATCAACTCTTCGCTGCCGCTCTTTCGCTGGAGTCGATCCGTCGAGGTACTGATAGGTAACTCCCATCTCATCCAGTTTTTCACGAATCACTGCGAGATGCTTAACAAACTGGCTGAAGACCAGAGCTCGATGGTCGCCATCACGAAGTTCTTCAACCAACGACGTCAGCAAGTCCAATTTGGCTGAACTCTTCTCCCAGCCAGCATCTACCAAACGCGGATGGCAGGCAAGCTGCCTCAAGCGGGTCAGCCAAGCCAACGTTCGTATTCGCTTCTGCCCAGCCTGCTGGGCGTCTTCGCCGGCACCACTTAGCTCAGCCAGTGCTGCCAAACGCGTATCTTCGTACCGTTTCCGCTCGGCAGGACTCAACTCAGCTTGCAGTGTGATTTCTGTTCGAGGTGGTAGTTCTTTAAGGACGGTATTCTTGGTCCTGCGTAAAATGAATGGCCGAACCAATCGAGCGAGTGATTGGCGTCGCTCATCATCTTTATGTCGTTCGATTGGATCAGCAAATCGAGTTCGAAACCTTTCCCAAGATCCAAGCAAACCGGGGCTGATGGTCCGGAACAAACTCCACAGTTCCCCCAAATGATTTTCAAGAGGTGTTCCTGACAGTCCAATTCGCCAATCGGCGTCAAGCTGCCTCACGGCCTGCGATGTTTTGGTCTGCGAATTCTTAATGAATTGAGCTTCATCGAGAACCAATGTGTGCCACGCACGTGAAGCAAATCGTTTTGCATCGCGCTGCAACAATTGGTAACTAACGATCACAAGATCATTTTCACCCGCTGCCTCAATCAAAGCGGCTCGATCTGAGTCTCGATACAACAACGCTCTTAAGCCGGGCGTAAATTTCTCGGTTTCCCTCACCCAGTTGTCACCCACACTAGTTGGCGCAACGACCAAGGCAGGGCCACCGCTACCGCGTTCAAGCAGGACGCCAAGCGTCTGCACTGTTTTCCCGAGACCCATATCATCGGCGAGCACCCCGCCAACACCCCATACACTGAGACGCGCGAGCCACTGAAAACCATCTAACTGGTAATCTCTTAAGGTTGCATCTAAATCCTCTGGCTTTTCTGGATTCCAATCAGCAAGTGACTCCAATCGTTGCAAGGAGTCGTGCCACCGCGCGGTAGCTTCCAGTGGCACATCGGTCCCAATCAATTCCTGCACTGCCGGCACCGCCGCATCAGCGACTTTCAAATTGCCGCGTTCAGCAACGACCGTGTCTCCCAATTGCTGCAATCGCCGCCGAAACGCTTCACTGATCCTGGCGAACTCACGATCTCCCACTTGGACCAGTGATCGATTGTCCCTGACTGCCTGCAACAATTGCTCCAACGGGACTTCTCGCCCGTCAAGCGAAATGGATCCAGTGAGCCCAAACCAATCGCGTCCATCATCAATTTGCACTTTGAGGGCCGAGGGCGTGATTTCGCCTCGAACCCGAAGTGATTCACCTTCAGGCCAAATGATGCGAGGCGTTGCATCGCCTCCGCCATAGAGTTTGGCCAGAAGGTCCAGTGCCATGTCATCTGTTTCTGCAACCCAGTGATAAAGACCATCGCTGGACAGATCCTGCAAACCAAATTTATCGACAACGTCCTGAACTCTTCGCCTTTCATCATCCAAATCCCGCTGCAGACGCACAGGTCCTGACTCGAGCAAGCAGGACACGACATCCGGCTTTTGACCAGGAACAAGCAATTCTCTGAAGCGATCTTCATGCATCATCAGGGCGACATGCAAGCCTGCACCCAGCCTTGGACGCAATTCGAAAACCAGTTCGGCTTCGATTGGAAGAATGGGGCCAGCTAACTCATCGGGCAAATCCACGCGGATCATGGAATCGACAGTGCTACTTCCCACCGAAAATTTTGCCGCCGTTTCAGTGTCCAGCAAAACTTCCTTGAAGTCACTGCGCAAAAGGTGCTGGATCAGCTTCACCGCCCGAGGGTCACGCAGGGTGCAGGCAATCAATCGATGATTTTTCTGGTCAGCGATCACAACCATCGGCTCCACGGGACTCGCATGCCCCAGGACGGTCTTACATTCCGCCAAATTGACCGTGATCCCATTGACGTGAATCTTGGGCCGAAAAAGTGTCTTTCGTTCAACCTCTTCCTGCTGATCTGTCTGCTTCGTCTGTTTGACTGCTTCTTCAAATTCGACGGGTTCTAAAGTGAGAACAAGTTCAGCAGAGTGCACTTGCAGTGAAGTCGCCTTGGCATCGTCCCACGCAACAACAGCGTGTCCTGCCAGTGCATTGATGGCTTGAAATTCGCCGAAGTGTTCGTCATCAAATGAGTAACTGGGATTAGCTACAAGGGCCGCAATTTTCCCATCCAGTGGATTAGCGGAGAAATCGCGTCGCAACAAGTCAAAGCTTCGAACTTCCTTTCCCTTCGTCCAACCCTTGCCGTTTTTACGAGGTCGTTGCTCGTAAGGCGTGATCGAAATCGGACAATAGTATCGCGAACTGGAAAGACCGATACGCCACTGCAACCTTGTATCTTCGGTGTCGCGGGGCTGGTTAGCATCTTCTGCTAACCCCAACACCTCATTAACCAACTGACGTCCTGCTGCCACCGCGTCCACTTCGAGTTCGCCGAGGAACTCGAATACTTCGTTGATCGAGCGTCGTCCCAACTGCTCCTGCAACCACCACGAGATAGCAAGGGTGTGTGGACACCGTTGATCTGTTTTAAATTGTGCGCAGGCACACGTAGGAGTTGCCTTGAGAGCAACGCTCAGAGGCGAGTAGTCGAAATCTTCGTCTTCCTCCTGTGGCTCAGGCATCACTTCGATTGAAGCAGGGATCGCCTGCTGCCGATTGCCTTTGACTTTGAAGGCGAACTGCATCCGCCCATCGTCGTTATTAAACGTAGGGGAATCGACGATCATCATCGCCGCCCGTTTATCAAGCGACTCATCGTGAGAATCGACCAGTTTTTCCGCAGCCTCTGCAACCAGAAGACCGAGGGCACCAATCGCGTCATCGGACATCAAATCCATACTGTGCTATCCACTGCCTATAAGAATCCCGGAGAGAGCCTGTACCGTCTCCCAATCACCCTCAACACCCGATCCTTGGACTCGGGCACCCATGACAAAAGCTCAACGGCATTGCATCGAGGGGTAATCCCGGAGTTTACCACGAGTCTGTTTTTCCGCGAAGATGTGGGGCAGTCTCCCCGGCTCGAAAACGCGGTCCCGCGAGGCCTCCTGCTGGCTTTAACCGAGGATTCAGGACAGTTCTTCACCGAGACAGAATCTTAAAAAACAGCGGGCTCAGCCAAATTTCGACAGTGGATGGTCCCTTTGCACCAGTGGAAACTTGACCGCACGCCCCAGACGGTGGGATTCAAAAACCCCGCAGATCATTTCGACGGTCGCTCCCGCATCCTTAAGCCCGCAAATTGGCTCACGATTGCCACGAATTGAATCCAGCAAATCCTCAACAGGGACGAGATGTTGGTAGATCTTTTTGTGCAAGCCGTGCATCGGCTCAATCTGACCCACACCTGCGGTGGAAATCGGCAGTGCTTCCTCGCTTGAGGTGGCAGCCTCAAATGGATTGCCGGGAACAAATCTCGCGAGCGGCGAATCGTCGCACCAAATCTGAATCCGACCCTGACTACCAATCAGACTCAGACCAAACCCATGATTCTGCGTTCCGTCGTTTGCAATGGAATCAAAATATCCGGTAACCCCTTTCGCAAATCTGTACATGGCGTGCAACTCGTCTCCCGCCAACCAACCAAGCCCCTCACCGCCAACTACTCGATCTTCTTTTACAACCCGGCGTCCCCCACTGTATAAAATTGCTGAACAGGTTTCTGGAACTCCACCAAAGTAAGACATCAGATTCAATACGTGCGAACCGAGAACCCAAAGATCTTCGGCTCCCCCGCGACCGTCACCCTTGCCACGTCCGCGAATTTCCAATAGACGTCCTATCTTGCCATCACGAACCAGCCCGTCGATCGTCTGCAAAACAGGGTGATATCGGTTTCGATGAGCGACCGCTAATTTAACCCCGCTCTTGTGACACGCTTTGACAACTTCATCTAGCTGTTTCAGGGTTTGGACGAACGGCTTCTCGACATAGATTCCCCGGGCACCTGCATTTACTGCAGCAAGAATCATGTCAGAATGTTGGTCAACATGTCGGGGACAAATCGCAACAATGTCGGGGCGCACTTCCCGAAGCATGAGTCGATAATCTGAATATCCCTGATCCGAATTCAAACCAAGTTTAATTAATTCCCGAGCGAGTCCCGTCGCATCTGCATCAGCGACCCCGTTTACGGTTGCATTAGGAACATGGCGCCATACGGTATCCAAACCATGCCCGTAATCACCCCGTCCTGTGTGTCCAATTACAGCAACGGACCATGAACGGTCCTCGTTGTCCAACATTTCCCCCGCACAGTTAGCAGCGCCGCCAAGAAGAGATAACGTTGTAGCGGAGAATTGTCGCCGATCCATGAATCACACCGATTTCACACAGCCAGGAAAGAGGTTAAAGACGAATGCCTATCGTAGCTGATCCTCGCATGCGCTGTTTAATCGCTGCGTTGCTGTAAAAGCGAATCAAAATCACATTTATCAACCTTGGGAAAATATGCTCCAATGGTCTCCGACTTATCTCTCTTTCTCGACGACACTTTTAGAAACTGACACCACAATGCGATTCACACCCAACATGTCCCACGCAGCGGCGTTCTGCCATGTCATTGCAACATTCGTGTTCTTTCTAATGCAAGGCAGCGTTTCCTCTGGGCAAACGCAAATAGAACCAGAGATCGCTCAACAAAACCGAATCAGACTTGAAAACAAAATTGACGGCGAAACGGTTCAACGCACATCAGGTATTCGCAGTGTGTCAACGGTTACCTCGAATCTTGATACACGGCTATCACAAATTGAAAGGATGCTGCTAACGACAAATCTATACACTGGCATCAGTGCGAAGGAAGCGAGAGCAGCCCTAAGTCTGGCGATGGCAAAACGCAATGAACTCCTCAAACGACCATCAAAACCAAGCGAAGTCGAAAATGCTACGGCAGAGTTGTCGGTAGCTCGTGCGGAAAGCCAACTCGCGATCACGCTAGCGACCCAAAGAGAGAGGATGCTTGTGTGCCAAATCGACGTTTCTGAAGCAGAACTTAAATTGCTGCAAATGAGAAAAAAAATTGAGATGCAACAACGACTGCTTGCCCGAGGACTCAGCCCGTCAGATACATTCATAGAACAGAAACTGGCAATGAGTGCTGCAGAAAAAACACTTGAACTCATGCGTGTACGTCTGGAAACCCAGCGTATTCTTCAAGGACTCCCAGACGCTAAACCTGATGCTGATCCCAAACCACCGTCCCGCTCTTCCACAACACCCTGAAGACCCGATACCCGTTGGTGCACGCCTGCTGCTGATCAGATCGCTTGCACAACAGTTGCCGAGGATACTATCCTGCTGTGCACAACGTTGTACATGACAAATCAAAACGTACGAACGAAAAGTCATCACGCTCTCTGAATTCAGTACAACGGTGTTTTTCATTCATATCAATTCGAAGCGACCCCGGAGACTGATCACATGCCAAAGTTAACCGTTCAAGGAGTGGGTGAGTTTGAAATCGCCCCTGGCAAACGCCTTGTCAAAGCACTTGTAGACGACGCTGGCACGGATCAGCTTCATGCGTGTGGTGGCCAGTCAAAGTGCACGTCCTGTCGAATCAAATTCATTGATGGTGAACCAGAAAAGATCACACAGGCTGAGAAAGACACGTTGAGCGTCCGTGAGATTTCAGATCCTGGAGTCAGACTTAGTTGCCAGATCACGTGTGATAACGACATGACCGTTGAAATCATCAGTGGTATGGCTGGTAGTGGGCGTGCCGATCAGGGTTCCACCGTTGCTGACGAAATGGTTCCTAATCCGATCTGGACGACCAAGTAAAAATCGAGGTCGCTTTTTGTTGATGACTGCGATCTCGTCAGGCTGAAAACCACGACATGACAGCTTCGTCAATCCAGCACTTGCGACGTCGATCCAAGAAGCCCATGTGACCACCCGTGTTCGTGATGAACAAACGCGTTGATTTTGGCCACAGGCTCGGATTGTCCGCAAAACAACCAACAGGGACGATGGGATCATCTGCTGCCGTCAGGACAAGAGTGGGCACAGGATTGAATCTTGCCACATGGCAGGCTGAGGCCTGGTCATAGTAGTCTGCCGCGTCGTCAAAGCCACTGAGCGGTGCAGTGATACGGTCATCCAGTTCCCACAAAGTCCTTGGCCGTCTCTCCAAAATCGCTTTCTGGAATTCAGCACGTTCATGAACCCCTGGCGGTACACTTCCCAGAAGTGCCCTGATGAAATAGTAATTGTAGGGTCGCAATAACCAACGTTGCATGTTGACGCTGCAACGCCTCAAATCCAATGGCGGTGCCACCACGGCAATACGTTCCAGTCGCTCAAACCACGCTGGTCGAATTGAAACACCACAGCCAATTCGCCCCACCGCTCGCAGCAATTGCCCTGCGCCTAGCGAAACACCGATTGCCAGCATTGGCCCCTCCTCGGACTTGGCAGCAATCATGCCAAGTGCCGCAACTACATCGTCACTACGACCAGCATGAGCCAGATTGCGTGCCAATGGGCGTGCCGCTCCGCATCCGCGCATGTCCATTCGGAAGACGCGTGACCCCAAATTCAGAAAACGTTTGGCCAAACGCAGCATATAAGGGGCCGCATGACATCCTGAAAGACCATGCACTAACAAGATCGACCGATCACCAGGTGCCCAATCAGCAGGGCAATCCTCGTGTAAAACGATCGAATCCCCTTCGGAAACGGGAACGACATGCTGCACCGGACTGAGTAGATCAGCTGACACTTCACGGGTGGCCGCAAGGGTCTGTAAGTGGCCTCCCCTGAAAAAGGGGTGGGGATCAAATGGCGGCGGCTCAAACTCAGACATATTTCCGTGTAGGATTGGCACCATGAAAAACATTCGATCATTTATCGCTATACAGCTCGCGCCCGACGTCAACCGTAATTCAACCCGGATGCTGCAGCGACTGCGTCAATCAAATGACGGCATCAAGTGGGTTCCCACTGATAATCTGCATTTGACCCTGAAGTTTCTTGGTGACGTGGACAACACCGAGGTTCCCGATGTCTGCAACGTGATCCACAGGGTATGCTCCAACCACACGCCGTTTCACCTCGATTTTGGCGGCACCGGCGGATTTCCGAGTCGAGAGCGTCCTCGCATTCTATACGCAGGGATCAACGATGCATCAGGGGCACTCACCAAAATCGTATCGCAATTAGAAACATCTCTTGCTGAGCTTGGGTTCAAACAAGAACCTAGAGACTACGTTCCCCACCTGACACTTGGACGCACACGTAGCACATCGAAACTGGCCAACAGTGATGTGATGGAACGTCTCGCGGCTGAAGAGGACACAGAACTGGGTGGCATGCTGGTCAGTTCACTGCAGTTGGTCGCCAGTTTTCTTGACAAGTCAGGGCCGACTTATCAAATCATGGACACGATCCCACTAGACTCCTGAATCGCCTATTTCGCGATTTCAAAGGGGATGTCAGAATTACCGTACTTCTTGCCATTACGATCTTCCATCGTCAGTCGCAACTTGTACGTTCCCGCAGGTAACTCCTGAGGGATCAGCATCTGGTAAGCGATGAAGTAATCACGCAAGTAGTTCGTAGAAACCTGCTGATCTCCCGGCAGTAACTGGCTCAGTACTTTACGATTTTCGGAATCGTAAATGTCGTAGCTTCCCTGTAAATGTGTTTCAAAACCACCGTCCACGCGTTTGGCGGTAAAGTTATCGATCTCACAATACAGAATGACCTGTTGCCCAGCATCGAAACGATTCCCTTCGAATCGTTTGAATTGCCCGTAAGACTGAATATCAGTACAGAACGCCAATGCCCTTACCTCAAGTGCATCTGTCGCCGCTGCTGCGAATTTGGCTGCTTCCCGAATCTGGGGGACGGCCGAAGTAAATCGACGACTTGGTGATGTCGGATGTCCCTCGGGATCAATGATTGTCCACAGTCCCAAAAGTTGATGCCGAAGAAACTCCTGTTCAGCTTCTGATAAGCCACTAATTTTCTCGACTGCTGCGTCGGGATCACCCGAAAGCACAAGCAGGTGTCGCAAACGAATCAAGCGGGCGGTCCGTTCTGCTGGTTCCTCACCGACGGGAGCCTTGCTGAGCTGCTGCGCTAAAGCATCATAAAGCACATCTTCCGATAATTCAGATAAAAGCTCGGGAGAAAAAGCCTGCACAATCCTACTGTGAGCTGCCTGAGTCTGAGTGGCGCTGGCTGTTCGCACTGTCGTGCGATCTGAGTTTTCTCCACCTGATGCATTAGCAACATTCGCATAATCCTGAAGAAGCTTTTGTGCGACGGCGTCCTTTTCCTGCTCGGTCAGCACCGTTGGATCCACATTTTTCAACGAGGCCGAAACACCAGTCGTTGCCTCAGCTGAATCCTGCTCGATCCCTACTCCAATCCGTGCGGGAGTAATCTCCGGCACCGAATCTCGCGATGGCGGCAAAGTTGGCAATCTGTCCATCGTTCCTGATGCCAAATCAAGGGGATTGGGCTGTGTGGTTCGATCGGCAGTCGCCAATTCACTCTTCAACTGTTGTCGAAGTCGTTCACGTTCCGCTGCGGGTAGGTTATTGATTTTCGCAATGACTTCTGCAGCACCCGCTGGTTGCGTTTCTTTCGGAGACGGAAGGTCAAGACTTTGCGCTGGGGTAGCTTCTGTATTAGCGACCACATCAGCAGGTGGCGGAACTGCCTTCGCCAAAGTGCTATCCGCATCCTCCGCTACTTTTGTCGAAGCGACCGATGCTTGTAGATCTTTCTCATCAGGCTGAGTCTTGAGAGAGGCAGATCGCGTCTCTAAACTCCTGGCACCTCTCAAGCCGGTCACACCATCCTGCTCGCTTTCGCCATCGGCACGCGTGGAAGTCGCTAGCCGCTGCTCGGGAGAATCAATCTCCGCTACCTCGACATCGTTGCTTGTTCGCACCTGTAGATTGCGTCCAAATTTTTGCGCACCTCGGCACCCAACCGCGATGGTGGTAGCGAGGATCAGCATCCAAGTCATGATTCTATAAGTTGCGGCGTACATCCCTGCCTCGCTTGCAATTGACATGCATCAGTGCTCTCCGAAGTCACGCTATCCCGGAAGAACATCTCTGGTATTGGCGGGACGTTACGAAATCTGTGCTCGATACCACAACGCCAAACCGGAGAATGCACGGCAACAATCAGACAAGTTTCACAGCATGCGCCTGAATTCAAATCCCTAGCATGCAAACGGCGTCGTTCCGCAACAAAATGGCCTCTTGCCCTCTATTGGAAACACCAACTTCCTATTTGCAAGCATAGAATGCTCTTGGAATCGCTCATCGCCAAAGTTACAGAACACCCTGCTGTGATTGAATCGACATCAGATTACCGTCGGACAACATCGATGCCGCAACAGGTGCCTGTGGGGGTTGTTATGATTACCGCTACGAATCGGAGCCGCTGCCCATCAGAACGAGAACGGCACGTCATTCCGACGGTAAAACTTGAAAGCAATGCTGGGTCGAGGGCGCCGGACGTGGCTTCCATGGCTAAAAGGGCACTGGGCTTTTTGATGCTTGATTTGAATTAGCGACTGCCTTCCAAACCTCTCTCGAACCCGATCGCGAGCGAACAGCAAAACGATGAGCCACCTTGCTTGGGAAATCCGCGTAACGCTGATCGCGATCTTTGCAGTCCTAGCAGTTTCAAACTGCATTCTATTTCTCAAGATGCATTACT
>Ga0315320_10003898_pt1 | contig 12205 bp, 8 predicted proteins | sample M140m21515metaG_FD_203458 | JGI IMG/M metagenome (GOLD analysis project Ga0315320, IMG submission 203458) | Ammonia-oxidizing marine archaeal communities from Monterey Bay, California, United States - M1 40m 21515 | ecosystem: Environmental > Aquatic > Marine > Coastal | place: USA: California...
CCGCACGGACTCGGGGACGTCCGGGTCGAACCCCTCGAGGATCCGTTCGAGCGGACCACGGGTCCAGACGGTCTGGTAGGAGAGGCGGTCGTGGCCTCCGGTCTCGTCGCGGAATCCGAAGTGGAACGGATCGGCGCGACCGATCAGAAGCACGCGTGCGTTCTCGTCGAGCCCGTGGTTCAAAACCCAGGCGGGGCTCGCCGCGTCGATCAGTTCACGTCGTCGGGCGGGATCGACCACGTCCATCAGATTCGATTCGAGCCCGCCGTCGAAGAGTCCCGGATTCTCGATCGCCGCGGTCGGATTGCCGGCACGTTCGGTACCCAGTGCGATCGCGGGGATCAGGGACACCGTCCACGCCGCGACGACGAGGGCGAATCGAACCGGCGGGCGCGGATCACCGAGCCACCGGCTGGCGATCGCCGCGATCGCCGCGGCGAGGAGTGGGGCGATCGGCAGCAGGAAGCGAGCCTTCGCATGGGACAGGAAGGCCCAGAGCAGGACCATGGCGACGGTCGCCGCGAACATCGCGACGCCGCGTCGACTCGACGCGCTTCCGCGGGCGATCACGACCATCGAGACGAGCCCGGCGATCGGAAGCCAGACCCATTGCGGCCGCCACGGATCGACGCCCGACGGTCGCCACCAGTCCTCGACGAGGAACTCGGTCGCGATCGCGCGGATCCCCTCGGTGATTCCCGTCTGGTGACCGAGGTTGAACCGATCGATCTGGGTCGACGTCCAGTCGCCGCCGCCGAGGAGCCCGGTGACGAAGGGGAACACGGGGTTTCCCGTCCAGGCCCAGTTTCGAAGAAGCCAGGGGAGGCAGATCGCGACACCGACGATCGCGGTCCAGACGACGACCACCGGCCATCGACGACTCGGAAGAAGGATCGCCGCCGCGAGTGCGACGGGTGGCACCAGCAGCAGTCCTGAGGACGCCTTTGCAAGCACCGCGCCCCCGAGGAGCAGGCCGAGGGTGATCCCCAGCCTCGATCCCGGCTCCGATTCTGGCGTCTTCGTTCGATCGGCGAAGATCGCGGCGAAGGCGGCGGCGCCGAGCAGGAGCACCGCTGGTTCGTCATACGCGAGTGAACCGACGACGACGACCCAGGGTGTGGCGAGCAATGCGACGAAGGCGAGTCGTCGAGCGTTCCGATCCGTGTCGCGGTCGTCGCCGAGCATGGTGGTCGCGAGTTCCCCGGTGGCGAACGCCGCGGCGAGCACGAGCAGCATGGCGAGCATCTGGCACGATCGGGCGGCCGCGTTCGGATCACCCACGAGGGTGTTCAGGTGGAGGAAGGCCGCTTCGACGCCGTTGGGCAGGTATCCGTACGCATTGTGCGGCGTCTCGACGATCGCACCGGCGAGCCACCATTCCCGAGGAAGTTGAAGGTGGTAGGAGAGTGCGTCGTACCCACCGAACTCGGTCTCCCACAACCAGCCGGGAACACTGACCGCGGCGAGCGTCATCGTTCCGATCGGAATCGCGGCGGCGAGGGCGACGCCCGGCACGCCCGGGCGCCAGCCGCGAAGCGACCAGACGCCCACCGCAGCGAGTCCGATGGTGATGGGGAACATGAGCAGGCGATTCGTCCCGATTCCGGACCAGCCGAGCGTCAGATCGACGGCGAGCAGGGCCGCGACGCCCATCGCTCCGTCGCGGATCCGACGCCCGCTCGAATCGTCCGGACCGAGGCCGATCAGCCGACCGAGGGCGTGTCCCAGCCCTGCGGCGGCGAGCATCCACAGGACCGCGGGCCAGCCTGATTCGATCGCCACGAGCACGCCCACCGGCCCGATGAGGCCTCGGTCGTCGCCGGCTCCGAGCAGCAGCATCGTCACGATGACGATCGCCAGGCCGGCCAGCATCCCCAACGAGCCTCGTGGGTCGTTGCTGGAGCCGGGGCTGGATTCGAGGGTGGAGGTGGACGGTCGAGGCACGGACGAAGGGTAGGGGATGGCAGGCGGGTCGTCGATGCCGTTCTAGCGGCCCTGGGGCCACCTTCCGTCGGGATTCGAGGCGGATTGGCACGGGATGTGCCTCTGCTTGGGGTCTCTCACGGAGGATCCGCATGAAGACGCACCATTTGCGCATTCGAAGTCTCATTCCGCTGTTCGTTGGCGCGTTGTCTGCGCTGACCTGCATCGAGCTGGTGGAACCAGCCGCGGCCCAGACCCAGCTTCAGACCCTGCTGACCGCCGATTTCGAGCGTCAGGAGGAGCTGTCCGGCATCGGACTGGTCACCGGGCTGCTCGGAACCGGTGATGCGAAGGGGAACCTCGCCGCCGCGAGCCTCTATGCCCAGCGACTCGCCGACGCCGGATTCGGGGACGAACCGCTCGAAGCGATCAGTCGCGGGGAAGGCGTCGCCCTGGTGCTCGTCACCGCCCAGCTCCCGCAGGTGTGGAGCGAGGGCATGGAGTTCGACTGCGAGGTCGGCATCGCCGGGGGCGGCGCGACGTCGCTCGTCGGTGGGCGACTCTGGACCACGCCGCTCAAGCGGGCGATGTCCGGAATCTTCCGCGACGCCAATGGAAACGCGCTCGATTTCGACGTGGTGGCCTTCGCCGGCGGTCAGATCGAGGTTCGCGATCCCGACGGCAATCCGACCGCGGGTCGGATCGGCGCGGGTGCCCGGAGCCTCGGCATGCCCGAAGGACTTCGGGAGTACTACGCCGCCCGTCGTGAATTCACCCTGAGCGTCACCAAGCAGGCCTTCCGGACCGTGGTGATCACGAAGCAGATCGTCGACCTGATCAACGACAAGATGTCCGAGCAGGGATTTCGATCCGGCCGTGGTTACTCGGAGATCGCGGCGTTGCTCGGCGACGGCATGATCCGGGTTCGCATCCCGGACGACTCCGACTACGACCCGCTCACCCTCGGGGCCGAGATCCTCGCGTTCTACTTCGACTTCGGCCAGATCGAGACGCCGGCGGAGATCAGGTACTCGAAGATCAAGCAGAGTCTCACGGTCTCCGGGAACACCGAACTGCTCGACACGCTGATCACGGTGAACGGCCTGACGATCCAGACCATCTCGCCGGAGCCCGAGCCGACCATCCGGAATCCGAAGGTGGTCACCGAGCGATTCATCGCGCTCACCGGCACCGACGTTCCGCGGAGGTCCCTCGTCGCCTTCAAGTCGCAGCTCGATCGTCTCGGCATGCCGCTCGCGGATCAGGCCGCGGTCCTGCAGCAGATGTGCGTGATGGGCCGCATCAACGGTCGGTTCATCGACGAGGACCTGAACGGATGAGCGGCATCGACACCAGCATGACGGCCCCGCCCGCGATCGGCGAACAGTGGACCGGTCCGTTGCCCGCGACGTTCGGCGCGTCGCCCGCCGGTCGCACCGACCGTGGCGAGGCGTTACCCGACCAGGCCGCGTTCCTTCGGGGGATGGTCCGTGAACTCGGCGGTGATCCCGATTCGGCCGAGGCCACCACCCGCGAGGGAATCGTCTCGGTGGCCGCGCGGCGGCTGGTCGCGGACGCCTTCGTCGAACCCATGCTCCGCGAGGCCCGGGAAGCGGCGCAGCCCACCGGCATCTTCGCACCCGGCGCCGGCGAGAAGCGCTTCTCGCATCTCGTCGATCGGGCGATGGCCGACCGGATCGTCGATGGACACCGGTTCGGACTCGTCGACGCCCTTGAACGAAGCCTGCAGCGTCAGGTGACCGGACTCGCCGCGCCCGCCGAGGCACGCGGGCTCGACTCGGAGATCTTCGCATGAGCACCGACCCGAACACCCCTGCACCCGAAACGAGGATCGAGACCGTTCCGAGCCTGGTGCGCGGACTGGAGTCGACGCTCTCGACCCAGATCGAAGGCTATCGCCGGTTTCTCGAGACCATCGGTCGGAAGCGTGACGCGATCAAGAACGCGGAGCTCGACCGGGTGCCGGAGATCGCCGCGATCGAGGAACAGATCGTGGATCGACTGGAACGACTGGATCGCCGCCGGACCACCGAGGCCCGCCGGCTCGCGGAGACGCTCGGGATCGATCCCGAAGCGACCGTCTCCGAGGTCGTCGCGACGCTCGACGAGGCGGATGGTTCGAAGCTCGCGGTGCTCGCCACCCAGCTTCGCGAACTCGTCGAACGGGCGAAGCGGGAGCACTCCGTGGTTCGAGCCGCCGCGGATTCGCTGGCTCGTCACATGGCGGGCATCGTGCAGAGCGTCACGGGGGCGCTCTCCGGCACCGGAGTCTACGGACGACAGGGAAGGCTGCGCGACGGATCCTCGCTCGCGACCGGCCTCGACCTGACCACTTGAGGAGGCAGCCATGGGATTGAACGGAGCACTCCAGATCGGCCGCTCGGCCATGCTCTCCAGCCAGGCCGCGATCAGCGTGACCGGCAACAACCTGGCGAACGCCGCGACGCCCGGATACCACCGGCAGATCGCGGGCCTCACGCCGAACGGTTCGAGCCCGATCGGCCGGAACCAGTTCGTGGGGACGGGCGTCGCCCTCACCACGATCAATCGCGCGATCGATTCGGCGTTGCAGTCCCGACTGCGTGACGCGATCAGCGACGAGAACGCGGCCGCGATCGACGAGCGGTTCCTGTCCTCGGTCGAGGCGATCCAGAACGAACTCTCGGACAACGACCTGTCCTCGAAGCTCTCCGCGTTCTTCAACGCGTTCAGCGAGCTCGCCAACAATCCGATCGACAACGCGGTCCGGTCGGTGGTGGTCCAGCAGGCGGTGAGCCTCACCGATCACGTGAATCTGCTTCAGGATCAGTACACGATGCTCCGGACCGAGTCCGATCGCGCGATCGGCGCCTCGGTCGAACGGGTCGACGGCCTGCTCGGCGAGATCGCGGTGCTCAACGGCCAGATCGCGATGGCCGAGGGCGGCGGCGGTGGCGGAGGCGCCAACAGCCTCCGGGATCGACGTGATCAGTTGATCGACGAGGTCTCGGGCTTCATCGACATCGACACCGTTCCCCAGGAGAACGGCTCGGTCGACATCCTCGTGGGATCCATTCCAGTGGTGCTCGCGGGGGAGAGCCGGGGCGTCACGATGCGGACCGAGAGCGGGCCGAACGGCCTGGAGGTCTCGATCCGCGTCGAAGAGGACGGGACGATCCTCGACGCGAAGTCGGGTTCGATCGGCGCGCTCCAGCGCCAGCGGGAGGAGACGATCCTGCCCGCGATGGCGACGCTGGACGAGTTCGCCTCGCAGCTCGTCTTCCAGGTGAACGACATCCACGCCCAGGGGCAGGGGCTCGCCAACCGGACCGAGGTGATCGGTTCGGTGGTCGGAATCGACGCGGACGAGAATCTCAACGCGACCGGCTCGGGGGTCCCCTGGGAGATTCGCAACGGCGTCTTCGAGCTCCACGTGGTGAACGCCTCGACCGGACTCCGGGCGACCTATCAGGTCGCGGTGGATCCGGACGAGATGTCGCTGCAGGATCTCGTCGATCGAATCAACGTCGATCTCGGCGTCTCGGACGCGACGGCGTCGATCGGACCGTCCGGCGAATTTCGGATCACCGCGGGCCCCGGACACGAGATCGCGTTCTCCGACGATTCCTCGGGCGTGCTCGCGGGACTGGGCGTCAACGGCCTGTTCACCGGCGCCAACGCCCGGGAGATCACGGTCGATGCCGCGTTGCTCGACGATCCCTCGCTGCTCGCGACGTCCAAGGACTTCACCTCCGGCGGAAACGACACCGCGCTCGCCATCGTCGAACTCGAGAATCGTGCGAACGACGCGTTCGGCGGCCGCAGCCTTCGGGAGAAGTGGCAGTCGGAGGTCAACACCCTCGCGGTCGCGACCGGCGCCGCCCGCACCCGGTACGAATCGAGCGTGCTCGTCCGCGAGAGCCTCGAAGCCCAGAACCAGGCGGTGAGCGGCGTGAGCATCGACGAGGAAGCCATCGATCTCATGACGCTTCAGCGGCAGTTCCAGGCCGCGGCGCGTTTCATCACCGTCATCGACGAGGCCATGCAGGTCCTCTTGAGCATCGCCTGAACCGACGGAGCGTACTTCCCATGAGCAGCATTTCATCAGTCATCGGTCGCGTGCCCAACCTGCTCTCCTCGCAGATGATGGTGGGTTCGATCAACCGGAGCAACAGCCAGCTGCTCCAGTTGCAGATGCAGCTCGCCTCCGGTCGCGCCGTCAATCGCGCGAGCGAGGATCCCGTCGCGTCGGGAACGATCACCGTGCTCGACGACCTCGTCGAACGACGGGAACAACGGGTCCGGAACCTCTCGGAGGCCGGGTCGCTGCTCGGAACCATCGACTCCGCGCTTTCCGAGATGGGGGATCTCCTGCTGGAGGCCAAGAGCGTGGGGCTTTCGCAGATCGGTCTTGGAAGCGACACCCAGACCCGACGGAATCAGGCCTTGGTCATCGACTCGATTCTCGAGGGGATGCAGTCGCTCGGGAACCGCGAATACCGCGGCATGTATCTCTTCGGTGGATCCGAAGTGGGGACCAGACCCTTCGACGGGCTTCTGGGCGGTGTCCAGTACGCGGGTTCGGGCGACGGCATGATCACCGATCTCGGACTGGGATCCTCCACCCCGGTGACCCTCGCGGGGGATCGGGCCTTCGGGGCCCTGAGCGCCCGCATCGAAGGTGATCGCGACCTCGATCCCGGCGTCACCGGCGACACGCTGCTGGGGAACCTCAATGGCGGACGCGGTCTCGGCATCGCCGCGGGGCCGATGATCCTGACCGTGAACGCGATCCAGGTCGACCTCGATCTGAGTGATGCGATCACCGTCGAGGATGTGCGCACCGCCCTTCAGGATGCGATCCAGACCGTCGATCCCGGTGCGACCGTCGACATCGATCCCGGCAGCGGCGATCGATTCCGGATCACGCCGAGCGTGGGCATCGACGTCAACATCGCCGACTCGATCGAGGGTACGACCGCCGCGGATCTCGGACTCACCGGCACCTACGCCGGAGGTTCATCGACCTCGGGCGCCGATCTCGCGCCGCGATTGACCTGGAACACGCGGATGGACGCCCTGGACGGCGTGACCACGCCGCTGGGAAGCCTGCGGATCGAGAACGCCGGCCAGGTCCGGGTGGTCGATCTCGCCGGGGTCACCACGATCGGAGACCTGCGGGACACCGTGGAGCTGCTCGACATCGGGGTGCGGATCGAACTCGGCGCCTCGGGCGACCGGATCGCCGTGAAGAACGAACTCTCGGGTGGCGCGATGTCGATCTCCGAGGTCGGTGGCGGGGTCACCGCGACGGAGCTCGGCATTCGAAACTTCTCGGCCGACACGCTTCTCTCGGACTTCAACGACGGTCGTGGGGTGGCGATCCGAAGCGGATCGGTGGACCCGATCTCTGGAAACCTCGATCCCGACGCGGACGTCGATTTCACCGTGTCCCTCCACGACGGCCGATCCTTCGACGTCGATCTCGCGGGTGCCGAGACCGTGCAGGACGTGCTCGACGCGATCAAGGGCGCCGCGGGCGGGATCGGGCTCGTCGTTCCGGGCGAATTCGACGCCGGACTCGCCTCGGATGGCAATGGAATCGCCTTCACCGACCTCACGGTCGGTGGCGACGATCTCTCGATCGAACGTCGGAACAACAGCACCGCCGCGGCCGACCTCGGTATCCAGGGTTCGACCGCCGGCGCAACTCTTGCCGGGACCGACCGCGCAACCGTGGCGGTCGACGGCGTCTTCGGGCATCTGAAGGCCCTTCGCGATGCCTTGTACGCGGATGACGAGTCTGGCATCGCCTTTGCAGTTCAACGATTGGAAGCGGACATCGCTCGTTCCACCGAGGCAAGGGCCGAAGTGGGCGTGCGGGCCCGGCGTGTCGAGGACGCGACCATTCGGGAAGAGGACCTGCAGGTGCAGGACCTCAGCCTGAAGTCGACCCTGCAGGACCTCGACTTCACCGATGCGGCCATCCGCTTCTCGCAGCTGCAGCAGCAGTTGCAGGCCGGGCTCAGTACCGCCGGCCGGATCACGAGCCTCACGCTGCTGGACTATCTCCGGTAGCGATCAAGAAATCGGCGCCGAGCGGCGCCAACATCGAGCCCACCTCCACCGACCGGATGGGTTCGAGGACAGGAAGTCCACGCCGGACGGATCCGGCGGGCACCAAGGATTGGTGGTCGGTAGACCAGGAGCTCGACATGCAACTCGAGACCACTCGTTTCGGAAACGTCGAAATCGACGAGGATCGCGTGATCACCTTCCCCTCCGGCCTGCTCGGGTTCTCCAGCTACACGGACTTCGTGCTGCTGCAGCCCGACGAGCAGGGGGTCTTCTTCTGGCTGCAGTCCACCGAGACGCCGGACCTCGCCTTCGTGGTGACCGATCCGGCGCTGTGGGTGCCCGACTACAAGGCCAACATCCGCCGCGAGCAGATGGAGGATCTCGGCATGAACGAGATCGCCGACGCCCAGGTGCTGGTGGTCGTGAACAAGCGCGACGATCTGCTCAGCGCGAACCTCCAGGGACCCCTGGTGGTGAACGTCGACGGCAAGGCGGGCATGCAGCTCGTCCTCGCCGACAAGAAGTGGAGCACGCGACACGAGCTGCTCCGGGTCACGGAACCCGCGAAGGCCGCGTCGGCCTGACCGCGACGGTTCGGACGTGAGCCGCCGGGCGAATCCCGGGGGCGGACCCGCGAGCTCGAGACCCGGTCCCACGGAGTTGGGACGACACGGGTATCCATGGAAGGAGCCGGCACATGCTGGTGCTCTCTCGACAGCGTGATGAAACGATCATGATCGGAGACGACGTCGAACTGACGATCGTCGACATCCGGGGGGACAAGGTGCGAATCGGCATCTCCGCGCCCTCCAGCGTCTCGGTCCACCGCAAGGAGGTCTACGAGGCGATCAGGACGGAGAACGAGCAGGCCGCCGCGATCAGCGGTGGGTTGAACGCATTTCACTCCGGGGCGTTCCCGCGGGTGAATCAGGGCGGGACGGTCCCGCCGTCGGCAGCGCGACTCGTCGCGGGGACCGACATTCGGCGGGTGACCGCCTGAAGCTCGACCGGTTCGACGGCGGACGAGGATCGATTCCGCACCGTTTCCGGATGGATTCAAGCCGAAATCACGGAGGATCTCCATGGCTCGGATCAATACCAACGTCTCTTCGATGATCGCCCGAAACAACCTCGGGCGAACGAATGAGAATCTCTCGGTCAGACTGCAACGGCTCTCGACGGGTCTCCGGATCAACCGGGGTGCCGACGATCCGGCGGGCCTGATCGTCTCGGAACGTCTTCGCTCGGAGATGCGCGGCATCGACCAGGCGATCGACAACTCCGAGCGAGCGAGTTCGGTCATCGCCACCACCGAGGGTTACCTCGCGGAGGTCGCGGACCTGCTCAACTCGATCAAGAGCCTGGTCGTCGAGGCCGCCAACACCGGCGGCGTCAGCGACGAGGAGGTCGAAGCCAACCAGCTCGAGATCGATTCGGCCATCGCGTCGATCACCAGGATCTCCAACACCGCGAGTTTCGCGGGGCTGCAGCTGCTGAACGGCAATCTCGACTACACCACCAGCGGTGTGAACTCCTCGAACATCGAGGGAATCCAGATCGACGGCGCCCAGTTCGGCTCCAACGGGGATCTCGACGTCAGCGTCGAGGTGGTGAACGCGGCCGAGACCGCCTCGCTCTTCCTCTCCGGGGATGCCGGCGCGACGTCGGGGGAACTCGACGACAGCGTCACGGTCGAGATCGCGGGTTCGCTCGGCGTGCAGTCGGTGACCTTCGCCTCCGGCACCACCATGTCGGCGATCGTCGCGGCGGTGAACACCCTCTCGGACACCACCGGCGTCACCGCGGAGCTCGTCTCCGCATCCGACCAGAGCAGTGGCCTGGTCTTCAGTTCGACGGGCTACGGTTCCGACGAATTCGTCTCGGTGACCAAGGTCGGACCGGGCGGTACGGACTTCGACACTCTCGACGCCCAGGGCGGCACCGCCACCCAGCGTGACGAGGGCGTGGACGTCACCGCGGTGGTGAACGGTGCGGTGGCGGTCGGCGACGGCCTCGAGGTCTCGCTCAACTCGCCGGCGCTCAGCGTCCAGCTCGATCTCTCGCAGAACTTCGCGACCACGGTGTCCGGAACCGCGAGCGTCTTCTCGATCACCGGCGGTGGTGCGCAGTTCCAGCTGGGACCGACGATTTCGGCGACCCAGAACATCGGGGTCGGGGTGCAGTCGATCGCGGCCACCCGGATCGGCGGGACCACGGTCGAAGGCAGTCGCTTCTTCCTCGACAGTCTGGTGGGCGGGAAGGACAACTCCCTCCTCTCGGGCAACTTCAGCGATGCCAGCGACATCCTCGAGAACGCCATCACCGAGGTCTCGGTTCTTCGTGGTCGACTCGGCGCGTTCGAACGGAACACGCTTCAGACCAACGTCCGAAGTCTCCAGATCGGTCTCGAGAACATCACCGCGGCGGAATCCAAGATTCGCGACACGGACTTCGCGGATGAGACCGCGAAGCTGACTCGGGCCCAGATCCTCACCCAGGCCGGCACCTCGGTGCTCGCGACGGCGAACGCTTCGGCTCAGAACGTCCTCGCGCTGCTCCAGTAGTCTTCGAAGACCGGCAGCGATCGACCTTCACTCGACGACCCCCTCCCAGGAGGGGGTCGTTTTCTGCGCGTTCGATCCAAACCGACCCGGGTCGCGTGATTCTCGGGCCCGCCCCGCGATACCGAAAAAGGCCAAACGATCGTTGATTGCGCGGAATGCGGCAGATATGACGCTGATTTTCAGGGTCGAGGTGAATTCCCGCTTCAGTCGGTTCGATGAAAACTCCGCGGTCGGGCCGAAGCATCGGACCCGATCGACTGAAGCGGAGGCCGGAGGCCGCCGGGCATTCAATTCAGTCGGCTGCGGAGGATCCGCCCCGATGACCGGTCCCCTCGCATGTTGCGGGGGGCGTCACTGGATCGGCCAAGGACGCTTAGGGGCCGGTCGAATCTCGGGTGGTTCGAGCAACGGGACACTCGCTCGAACCTGTTCACGGAGGATCTCATCCCATGAGTCGCATCAATCAGAACATTTCCAGCATGGTCGCCCAGCGAACCCTCGGTTCGCAGAACATGGGTCTCAACAAGAGCCTTCAGCGGCTCTCGACCGGTCTTCGGATCAACCGCGGTGCGGACGATCCGGCGGGCCTGATCGCCAGCGAGAACCTTCGCAGCGAGAAGGCCGCCATCAACTCGGCGATCAACAACGCCGAGCGGGCCGAGCAGGTCGTGAACGTCGCCGAAGGCGGCCTCCAGGAGGTCTCGAACCTGCTGGTCGAACTGCAGTCGCTCGTCTCCTCGACCGCGAATGAAGCCGGCGTCTCCTCCGAGGAGAAGGCCGCGAACCAGCTGCAGATCGACTCGATCCTGCAGACCATCGACCGGATCGCGAACGCCACGTCGTTCCAGGGCGAGAAGCTGCTCAACGGCAACTTCGACTACCAGGACACCGCCGCGGCGGACGCCACCGAGCTTTCCGACGTCAAGATCAACTCCGCCAAGCTCGCGGATGACGGCACCGCCCTGTCGGTCGACGTCACGGTCGACACCGTGGCCACCACCGGCACCGCCGCGATCGTCGGTGGCACCGGAACCGGCAACTTCGACGCCGGCACCGACGGCAACGGCGACGACGTGGGCAGCTACACCATCGAAGTGACCGGTGCGAAGGGCAGCCAGCAGTTCACCTTCGCCGACGGCACCGCGATGACCGAGGTCGCGAACGCGATCAACTCGTTCGCCGACCAGCTCGGCGTCAGCGCCAGCCTCAGTGCGAACGCCGACGACGTGGTCATCGGCTCGCAGGCCTTCGGCGGCGAATCGTTCGTCCGGGTGAAGGAACTCAACGACGGCACCACCGACGGTTCCGGCGGCACCTTCATCGGCAACGAGGCCAGCGCTTCGGGCAGCTTCAGTGCCAACGCCGACTACAAGGACTACGGCAGCGATGCGGTCGTCCTGATCAACGGCAGCCAGGCCACTACGGACGGCCTGACCGCCCGCGTCTCCAGCGCCGGCTTCGACGTCGAGATCACCCTCGACGCCAACAACGGTGGCAACACGCTCGATACCTTCAGCTTCGACATCACCGGTGGCGGTGCGAACTTCAACCTCGCCCCCAGCGTCGATCTGTCCAGCAAGGTCTCGCTGGGCATCGGCACCGTGACCACGGGCAACCTCGGTTCCGGTTCCGCCGGCTTC
>Ga0315320_10003900_pt1 | contig 12200 bp, 4 predicted proteins | sample M140m21515metaG_FD_203458 | JGI IMG/M metagenome (GOLD analysis project Ga0315320, IMG submission 203458) | Ammonia-oxidizing marine archaeal communities from Monterey Bay, California, United States - M1 40m 21515 | ecosystem: Environmental > Aquatic > Marine > Coastal | place: USA: California...
GAAAAATTCGATCGATTCTGTGTCCGTTTGGCGCAATCGAAACTCCAGAACGGTGTGCTCCCCTTCCGAGGTATCTAGATCGAGTCCGGTTAAGAAAAACTGCGGATCAGGTGCAGTTGTGTTTACAATGAGAATTCCTTCGGCGACCACAAGGGAGGCATTATTGCTGCCCCAGAATTCAGGGTCACCATCATTGTTAAATTCACCAAGCGAAACGTAGTTGTTAATTGCTTGGGGTGGATCGACGAACAGAACAGGCGCGGCTTCGATCGCAATGGAAATCGTGATCTGGGAGTCCGGCAGCCCCGGGTAGCTTGCCGTGATGGTGTAGTCGGTCGGGTTCTGGTAAACAGTGGGCATTCCGGTAATGTCTCCACTGTTGAGGTCCAGACTTAAGCCGTCTGGCAAAGCGGGGCTGACCGTAAAGGAATCGGGGGCCGCACCACTTAGCAGGGGACTATTCACTCCGATATCAGATCCGCGCTGGTAGAGGGCAGAATTCAATGAATAGTTCTCAATAAAGGGATTGATAACTTCGATACTGATATCAACGCTGCTGCCGGGCGATCCGTCGAAGCTCGCGGTGATGGTGTAAGTGACCGCAGCCGTCACCAGAGTCGGGGTTCCGGTGATCGCTCCGGTGATTGGGTCCAGGCTTAATCCGTCGGGCAGGTCCGGCGAAACGCTGAATCCACTGGTTGCTCCAAAACCGATAACCGGCACGTTGGGTGCAATCGGTGCGCCCAATCCGTATACCGCGGAAGATTCAGAGTATCCATCGAGCACCGCGCCCGGCGCGCTGTTGAGGTCGTTGGGGTCCGTGCCACTGGCTACTTCGACACCATCATTGAAACCATCACCATCCGTATCCGGGTCGTTGGCATTCGTTCCCGTATTGGAACTATCGACGAAAGTCCCCGTCCCCGTTTCAACCGCATCCGGCAAACCATCGAGATCGGTATCAAGAACGGGCGCACCCGCAATCAGGCGAACATAGTCGATAGCGAAGTCACGACCCGCCGCCGCATCGGCATCTGCCAGAGGATCGATACGTAAAAGGTTCAAGGTATTGCTCCAGCGCGTATCGTCGCTCATTTGAAAACGGTAGGTGTGTAATTCTCCGTCACGAATCAACTGATCGGTCACCTGCAGACTCTGCCCCCCCGCAGGCCCCGGGTTCACATCGGTTCCCCAGAACACTTCGAGGCGTGAGGTCGAGAGTGGGTCAAAGGCAGCGCGAATTTCTAATACGGTATAAATCGAAGCATCCACCGCTAGGCCGGCCCGTTGAATCTGAGGATCGATTCCGGCTGTCGTTGCACTTAAGGTACTGGTGGCGGCGCTGGCTTCACTGTTGATGACGTGGCCGTTGCCCGCGATTGTCCAACTATCGAGAGCGCCATCGTGGTCATACTCGGCGAGGCCGACGGTCTCGAATTGGTCGAGAATGATGTAATCGAAGTCGAAGGTCCCATCGGCAGCCCCACCGGTGGGGACCGGATCGATCCGCAAGCCATTGCCGCTTGCTCCCGGAGGATCGATGACAAATGTCATTGATGACTCGGCAAAGTTGGTTCCGGTGTTAAACCCCAAAACGGTGACTCCGGATGCAGGCAGAGGAAAAACCTGGGCGGCCACTCCAACAGTGCCTCGCGAAGAAAGACGGAGAAAAGGATGCGTCGCGATATCGAATGGGTCACCTGGCGCGGGAACTTGAAACTGGGGATCAGACGCACCCGCCGCAACGGCAACCGATACTACGCCTCCGGCCTCCCCCGCACTTGAGGCATTCGCATATGCCGCCGTGGTATCGACGCCGTCATTGAAGTCCTCCAGAACTGTCGAGACTGGCGGCGGATCAACAACCAACGAGATTTGAGCGGAGGTTGAGGACAGCGACGCCAACAGAAACCCAACCGTATGGACGGCAGTACGAATTCGTTCTTTCATACCAGTAAGAATCATTTCTTATCAAATATTCCTATGCCTCTCACAGGTCAAGGGGGAAATCACCAAAAAGTTGTTGGTCATGCGCGGACCTATCGTTGTATCACCCGCAATCGAACAAACCCCCTACCCTCCATGCCCAAATCCATTTCCCAGGTCATCAGCGAGTTTCCACCTCCAATGGCCCTCTCGCTGGATGGCACTGAGCCCGCGGAATTCCAGGTCACTAAATCGATTGAAAACTCCGCCTCGAAAGTCACATCATCTGCGGTCAGATTACGGGTGTGTGAAAAGGTCATCACGCCGCTTTCCAAAGAAAATACCGAGACAAACTCAGCTCCTGTGCCTCCCAATGCGTGGTTCATCAAATTGCTCAGACCATCGCCATCGTTGTCGCCCATAGGGTCACCAACGAACAGGTTGGCATCCGATTCTCCGGCGTTTCCTCCGGACAAGCTGCTCAAACGCCAATTACCAGCTTCCCCATGATCGGGATTGGATCCAGGGGCGACCAGAACGAGACTGTGACCATTTCCATCCGCATCCTCGGGCCAGGGATGCTTATCGTTATAACTAAAATCGCGAATGGTGGTCTCATTAATTCCGGCGAGTCGCAAGCGCTCACCACCATTAGCCAGCCCGGTTTCGTTTTGAAACTCACCCGCGACCGGAAGTCCCGCGCCGTGTCTCAGTTCGAAGGCGGCCTGATTACGAACAATAAGCACCCGCCCTCCTGGCGCCAGTTGCGAAATGCTGCCAGTCGAGAAATCAAAATTAATCCCATTTGTAAACATTGCCTCGCCCAGATCAACCGTGACCGGCCCGATGTTTTCCAACTCGAGGTATTCAAAGAGGTCACCATCGATGAAGCCGGCGCCGATTTCCGATGCAGTTGGATCAGTGGGGTGAAACATCATTTCACTCACGACTAGATTGGTCACCCCGGCAGGCTCCAGGCTGCTTGTGTTCGTCACCGTGATGCTGTCACTACCAACCGCCGCGCCGCCGAGATCAAGAGCATTGAGCGTAATGGCATTCGCACCCACCAGAAGCGGCACCTCCACTTCCCAGTCGTTGTTATCGATCCAGGAGACATCAAGGAGCTCGCCAGTGGAAGCAAGCCGAATTTCCTTCACATCGATCCATCCCTTACCTCGAAGCGTCACGGAGGATTCTGCAACACTGAAATTGTTTCCACTGTTGGTGGTAATACGAAAAGTCTGCGGCGGATGCTGCGAGTTCAGTTGTCCTAGGACATAGTTGCGCCGGTCCGTGATCCATTGGGTAAAATGAGCGGCAATAGGCATCTCGCCAACATCATTGAAGTGCGTCACCCAATCGGCAATATAGGCGGGATTAAAACCCGTGCTACAGAGGTCAAGCAAGTGTCCGCAATAGGCCCGGCGATTTGCCGGAATCTGAACAACATCGGCGAAGTCTCCATTAGCCTGACCAAAAATGGAACTGCTCGGCGAGGAGTAAAAGGCATGATCGACATCCCATGGAATCCACATTGTTTTTCCATCCTGCGGCCGTTCATAGATGAGCATGTTGTGAGCGAGCCCGTTGTTGTAACTATCCACCGTCATGGTCAGTGACTGGAAGGCCATCACCCGCAGCCAATTGTCGACATCAAGAACGACGTCGGTGGCATCGCGCAAATTCCCGCCCGATTGACTGATCGCCATCGCGGTGTCGATCAGGGAACCGTAGTCGTCGCGGGAACTCTGGTTCTGAATCCAAAAATTGTGCCGGTAAGCCTCCTTGTCCGGTCCCATATCCCGAATATCGACACCCCGAACCGCATTGTAGACGGATTTAGGGCTCTCGGGATTTCCATCGATGGTAGCCCTGGGATGGTAGATCAGTTCGAACTTGAAGGACGTCCCCTCGTCACCACGCTCAAAGCTCGACGACTTCCAGATATCTCCGAAACGAGCCATTTTCAATTGAGCCATCTTGTCGTCGCTGGCGCGTGGAGCCTCCACGTAGACCACGTCGTCATGACTGGCAGGGACGGCGCCGGCACGGTTCGCCATTTGATTGTAAACCAGCTCGTTTGTGGCCACTCCGGGTCCCACTTGAAGAAACCCGTTTCCATCGCCCTTTGGAATGGAAAAGCCACCGTCGACCGCCACCGTTCCGTGAACCCCGCGAAAGGGCCGATCCTCCGGGAATTTGATATTCCAACCCACCCGAGCTCCTCGCCGACCGTAAGCCGAACCGCGTAATCTCACTTGGGCGTCGTACCAGACTTCACGATCATTGTAGATTAAGGTGGCGCCCACACGTTGATTGCTTGGGGTGTGATAAGAGGTGTGCATGAAGTCCGTTTCGCTGGACAACATCATCATACGAAGAACCTGCACCTCCCGCTCTCCGACACTGCGATCATCGACACGGAAGAGTGCCCTTGAGTTCTCTCCCTCGGGAGGAAACATCGCACTCGCACCCGAGTTGGCCAAGGCCTCGACACAGAATTGCACCACGCTCCCCGATGCTTGTCCCGGCAGGATGGCGACAAACTCCCCTGCCGCGTTTCCCGACATTGGAACTGATAGCCAGCCCTCTTCATTGACATTGTAGTGCGCCGTGACCGAGGCGACTCCATCCGCAGCGACCACGGTGGCGTGAATACGAATCGGAGAGTTGGCAGCGGGAACAAGGGGCGCATGGCGAAAAGAGCTCACCTCCGGAGGTGCCACTGCGGTCAAGATACTGTTGGCCGATCCAGGAGTTCCGGTGATGGCAGGCTGAGGAAGAATATGGGTTCTGGAAAGACGATTGAAATAGAGGCGCGTGTTGAGTTGGGGAGATCCCGAGAGCCACTTGGCACGAAATGAAATTTCGTAGGTCTTGCTGGAGTTGAGCGTGCGTCCGTTGGCAAAGGTAGTTGAGGCCAGGTTGTAACTGTGTTCGAGCCGCCCGGTGGAAACCAATTTCAAGGCCCTTCCCCCTTCCGGAAGATCCATCACTCCGCTTTGCCCGTGATTACCAAAGATGCGCCACTTGTCCGGAGTCACTCCGACACTGTCGGATTCAAAATCACCGTTCTGGATCAATTCAATCGCGGCACCGTCCGGATCCTCAACAACCGAAATGTCATCGATAAGGACCTCACCCGCAGCGAGCATTCCCATGAGAAATTCATGGAAGTAATTCGGGTTGTTGTTCCCCGACGGCTCCACCCCGCGTCCCCGGTAGCTGAAGTTCTGCCAGGCGCTTTTGGACGACTCGTCGCTCGCTTCCCAGGACGCAGGATTCTTGTTGTCAGCATTCGGGTGACGCAATTCGAGGCTCGATCCCTTCCCATCCGCGTTGCGCGGCCAGGGTTTACCATCGAGATACTCCACGGTATCAGCGGTATTTCCGTTGGCGTCACGAAGATGAATCCGGTCACGCCTGTTGTTTAGCGAGCCGGAGAATTCATTACTGCTGATGACGATAAAACCAAATGGCGGAAGTATCGTGCCCTCGGGAAAATCATAACTCACTGCATCCCGTAGCGACCAAGCAGAAAGGTCAATTTCCTCGCCGGAACGGTTGAACAACTCGATCCATTCCAAAGCAGATTCTTCGTGGTCGATATTGTTTATTGGATCAGGATAAACCGGGCGTTGATGGTAGTGGATTTCGTTGATGACCACCCGGGATTCGAGAGCAAAGGAATTCGCGGAACCTGGAGTCGGCACATCGGGATACTGCCAGGTTCCACTGTCGGGCTCGTAGCCTCGCAACCGGTTTTTCACCCGTCGGGCGTCGACCACCCCGCCCTGGCCCGATCGGAGAAAGAGGATCTCCTCATCGAAAGGAACGAATCCCAGCTCACTGGCCGGGAAGGACCGAAACTCTCCGGGATCCAGGGATTCCTCCGGCAAGCTAAAACTATTCAAGCTGAAACCGGAAAGCTCCAAGGGTAGCGAAGCCGTGTTGGTAATCTCCACGAAAAAGTTTCCGGCACCTGCCGCTGAAATTTCACTCAAGCGAAGCAGAGATCTCTCCGGGCCGCCACCGTTGTTATTTTCGATCGTGGCCAGAGATGTTTCCATCGCCAGTTGTAGGTCCCCCGCACCAGCCGGGGTGGCTAGTTCAATCGCGAGAACATTCGTTCCGCCTACAAGTGCGCCGCCCGGGAGAAGAACGTCGCTCGACCCTGAATTCGATTCCTCGTGCAGAAGCACTCCATTGAGATAAACAGTTGCCTCACCAATTTGGGCCAAGCTCAGGAAAAGGTTGGTGCTGACTCCCGATCCGGTGAACTCAAACTTATTACGAAAACGATACACCGTGGGTCCGGCGGGAATCGGGAGCGTTGTGTCCGGCGCGGATCCCCGTGCAACCGCCAGCTCGGAAAGATTACCCCCAGCGGAGGAAAAACTCGCAGTCACTCCGGCAATATTGGGATTAAAAACCCCGTCACTTCCCCCGGCGGAGGGGCCAAGATTGATTTCGCTAAAGATGGTCACTTCATTGACCACCACAGAAACTTTATCCGTCGTTCGATCCCAAATCATCGCGATTCGATTGGGTGAACCGACGGTAACCGCCGCCGCTGTTGAGAGAGCGACGATCTGATCCCCTCCCTCTTCGTCCGCTCTTAAAACGGCCTCACCGCTGTCGTCGATTTGCAACCAGAGTGCGCCATGACTGCTGAGAGCCTGACTTCCGTTCGTTGTTTTAAACCCAAAACTAAAGCCATCCCCTCCTGTTCCCGGATCCACCTCGGCAAGAAGGATCAGGAGCGGCTTGCCCTTGTCAGCAAAGGCCCGGTGGACTGTCGCCGAGCCAGCCCCGCTGTGATACAGCGTCACCGGATTGAGATGAAAATCGTCGTAGAGAATGGAGTCCCCAATCCCGGCATGATTGCTCAGTTCCAACTGCGCTGTTGAGTCGACAGCCGTGAATACGCCACCCACTTGCACGTGATAGGGCTCAGTGAATACATCGAGGCTATCGACCGCCGCGACCTGGTGTTGCGGAACAACTTCGATCCCACCGAGAGTAGCGCTGCCAATTGGATTGGTGGGACTGCGTCCGTTTTCGCGGTAGCTTAAAAGATAGCGTTCGCCCGGTATCAGTCCATGAATGCCTTGGGCCAGAGACCGCAAGCCGCCTCGAATAAAAGCCACATTATTTCCCGCCGGCACCATTCCGTTATTGGCAAAGGGATCGAGTGAACCCGGAGTATTGATTCCGATGCGCGTGTCTCCTCCCGGCAATCCATTTTCGAGAGTGCTCCAGGCGGTGATGGCTCCGTTTCCGCTGACGTAACCCGGGCTCGCGGAAAACGTTTCCGCTTCGAAACTGGCGTTTTGAATCAGCGCTGTAGCAAAGGTCCCGCTGCCGGACTGCCATCCACTGTCGTCAAATCCCAGGGTCCGCCACGAAGAGTCCTGCACACCTCCGCTCGTATCGACCCGCCAAGGACTGGCATCATTGACAACTGCGTTTTGGGCTTCTCCTCCCATCGTGTCGAAGTTGACCACTCCCGGAGTACCTCCGGCCTCTTGACTCCAGGTCCAATTTCCGGCAAGACCGCTCGCCTTTTCCGGATCGATCTTGCTCAGGGAAACGCCACCCCCATCAGCGGCCTCCGGCCATTTTCCTCCATCACTATAGTCGAGTTCATCCATGATCCGTCCGTGACGGTTACGAAGCTGCAAAGTTTCGCCACCATTGCTCAGCATCCCGGCAAAGGGACCGACAACCTGAGCCACTCCGGAGAGCGAAGCGTGCGATGGATTCGAACTCAGCACCCAGTAGTCACCCGGCTCCATGACCGATCCTTCCGGAAAAGTGAAATCGATGCCTTCGGTAAACGACCATCCCGACACATCCACTCGAACTACCATCTGATTGTGCAACTCCACCCACTCCGCCTCCCCGGTCAAAGCCGGATGATAGTGAATCTCATTAATGGTCACCACACTATCGGCACGCTGCCCTATTGCAGTATTTCCAAAAAGAACGAAAAGGAGGGCATGAATCAAACGAGTTTTCACGATGAAGGTGCACTTCTTATCAAACAACATCTACCTGACCAATTCAAGAACAAAGAAACGTTTCTTTATTGAGACCTTCCAGCTCCCATACTTTTCCGGTTGAGCATGGTTTGAAAGTCTTCGGCGTGTGAGGCGGAAGGCTCGTTACCGTGTCCGGTGCTAAGATGGAATCTTACTCCGATTTTTTGGTAAGGGAACGCTGTTGGTGATCTACCCAAAGATCTCCGTAACCGGACCGGCCTCCTCCTTGTCGGGGCCAGCCATGCGGAAGGGGCGATTACTGGGAGACTTGATGACTTTGGTGTGATCGATACCGAGGCTGTATGCGATGGTGGAGTTTAGCTCGTGGAAGGTGACGGGATTCTCGATCACCTTCCGGGCGTGTTCGTCAGTCTTTCCGTAAGTGATGCCGCCTTTCACTCCGCCTCCGGCGAGGAGACTGGTAAACGCCCCGGGGTGGTGGCTTCGTCCGTTGCGATGCTCTTTCTGAATCTCCGGCGTCCGGCCAAATTCCGTCGTCAGAACGACAAGAGTCGATTCCAACAACCCCCGCTCTTTGAGATCGGTAATGAGTGAGCTATAGGCTGAGTCGAGCAACTGACAGCGGGATTGCACTCCGGTGAAGTTGTCGTAGTGGGTATCCCACTCTCCGAGGGTGACCTCGACAAATCGCACGCCGTGTTCAACGAGTCTTCGGGCAAGAAGACAACCTTGTCCGAAGGTATGACGACCGTATCGATTTCGAAGAGCGGGCTTCTCCTTGGTCAAATCGAAGGCGGCGAGATCTTCGCTCTTCATGACGCGCACCGCTTCATCGAAGAGGGTTTCGAAATTCTTGGCATTCGGCGAGGGATTCTCTTGATGGAAGCGCTTGTTCACGGCATCCGCGAGACTCAGGCGACGTTCAAAATCCTCTTCATTCACGGAAGGGTGTCGACTGGTTCCTTCCAGTCCCTTCTCAGGATTGGTGACAACGGCCGGAGCGAATTTCGCTCCCATCCAACCAGCGCCAATCATATTGGCGGGACTGTTCACCGCGATGTATCCAGGCAGGGTATTATTTTCAGAGCCCTTCATTCGCGTGACCCAACTCCCAACCGCAGGATGAACGATGGTGCCCAGCTGATTGTAGCCCTTATGGAGAAGATAGCTGGCCTGGTCGTGATCGCCCTGCTTCGACTGCATCGATTGAATGGTGCAAACATCCCGCATCACCTTTGCTGTCGCGGGAAGATAGCTCGCGATCTGAAGTCCGTCGGCAGTCGTCGGAATTCCTTTCACCGGTCCCTGAACTTCCTGACCGGGTTTGAGATCGAAGGTATCGAGGTGACTCATGCCGCCTGCCATGTTGAGGAAGATGACATTGGTGGCAGGATTTTTCCGCTGTGCCGTTACTTTCTCACCAAAGGCTTGCGAAGCCAGACTTCCGCCAAGCATGGGTGCCAAACTGACACCGAGAAACTTGCGGGAGGCATCACGAAGAAATTCACGACGGGAGAATTCGTCGCCGAAATTAGAAGTTGGATTCATTAGTAAATAAAGAGAAATTCAGGGGTGCAAACGAGAGCGGAGACAATATTGGCAAATCCCCTCCCCTCCCCATCGTCGAGTTCCTTGGCGCACAAGGCTCGCTCCTGGTCGGTGGGTTGGCGAGTCAGAACGGATTGAAAAAGAAGAGCTCCCTTTTCAGCATTCGTTTCCTTTCTTTGGAGGATTTTTCGAATCGCGATACCTTTTGGAGTAGTCACTATTTTTTGGGTGGCTCCGTTGAGCATTTGGAGGGTCTGGGTAAGGCTGCCTTCGTTGGTGGCTCCATCGATGCTAATTCGATCGGACTGACCAAACTTCTGAAGGAAATGATTGGGCAAGGCCGGGCTCGGCAACTCGGAAGCCCGGGCGATTCCTTGAATCGCAGACGTCATGAGGCGACCGTGTCCCGCGATGTAGGTCGGTGGTCGTGGGGCGGGTGCTTTGGGGCCGGTCCCATCGCGCGCTTCCTTGTACTTCATGATGACCCATTCCTGGTATTCCTTGATCGTCTTGAAGGAGTGGACTTTCTTAATGATGTCTTCAAGGCGCCCAATGTAACGCCCGTGAATGTATAGAAGCTCCATGTCCTCGATTCGCTGCGCTGATTCTGGGTCCTCCAGTACAAGGGTGATTAACGAATCCCAAATTTGCTCCGCGCTCATTCGTTCGATCGGTCGCCCCATCAATCCGTGAAAGGAGGCCTCCATGTCAGGTGCGGATTTCACCGCGAAGGCCTTGGTCAGCATGAGGGTTTGCTGAAAGGCGCGAAGGTCGTAGTCGTAATCCGCCATCAAGTTCATCAGACCGCTGCTCAGGGCGCCTGTGAGAGGATCTTTGGGATCGAGAAATTCTTCGTTGTCTTCCTTATGAAGTTTTGCGCCCATGACCCGCTGCCACATTCTTGCCGCGATGGAACCAGCGAAGGTGGGGTTCTCGTCACCCACTACCCAGGCGGCGAATTGCTCAAGACTATCGGGAGTTGTCTTCTTGGCATCGAGACGCACCTTGCCGCCGAAGGGAGTGCGCCCTTCCACCATCTCGCCGGGGTCCCCGTCAGGGTATTGGTAATCATCGGGAAGCTTTATCCTCCCAGTGCCCTTGCCAGGTTCGATGCCACTCGCGGCATACTGCCCGATGGCATCACTAAAAAAGTGCAAATGGTGAAGCCCCTTGGCATTAAATTTCTTGTCCGAGGACATATTCACAAACCTCCCCCTCCCCTTTAAAAATTCGAGACGTCCATAGTTGCTTTTGCCGTGGGTAAAGGCAGCGAGATTAAAGAAGTCGATCCGCTCCCAAGCTGAACCGGGATCGTCGTGACATTGCGCACATTCCATCCGCATTCCGAGGAAGGCCCGCATGGTGTTGGCGGAGTTGTCGAGAGGCATGCCAATGTCGCGGGTGTAGTAATGAGAAGCGCCAGAGCCGAGCCAGCCATTGCCTCGACTTGAAAGCAACTCGACCGTCATGGCCTTCCAGCTTTTGTTCTCGCGCAGCGATTGCCGGGTCCAATTAATCAAGGGAGTATTCGAACTGAAATACCCGCCCTGTAATTTCACCTCGTTGAGTCGCAGGTGATTACAGAACCAATTGTTCATGTGGCTCTGGTAGCCTTTCGATTGATAAAGCCGGGCCACGAGGAGGCTTCGTTTGTCAGCGGAAGTGTCCTTCGCAAACTCCTGAATTTCAGGGAGCGTTGGGATTCGGCCAATCGCGACCAATGAGGCCCTCCGAAGAAAGGTCGCGTCATCGACGGAAGAAGGAGCGACCTTTTCGTCCTCTTTAAGAACAGCATCGATCAATTCATCGAGGCGCGCAGCCTCTTCACTCATCCTCTCGGGAGCGATCTCTTCAGCAAAAATCACAGGAGCAAATAGCGCCACCAGGCTGACCACGGACAAGAAACGAATCATGTGAAAGTCATTACGAAAAGGCATCAGGTGATTTTTCAGGATTCGAACACTAAATATCCGGGGCAACGACAGGAATAAATGGCTTCGCAGCTTGGTCGCAACTCAGCTAGTCTCACCGGCATGAGAAACCGTCTCGCCGCGATCGCCCTCCTAATGGGAGGGGACTCCGGTTTTTCAATCGAACCTCACCCAGACGCGGCTCCCAACACCCACGCGCCGGGCGAGGTCGACATTCCAAGAAACGTAAAGCTCATCGTCACAGCAACCAAAACTCTTCCCGGCATCGTCCTTGATGAGACCGATGCTGTTCTCAACGGCAAATGGCAATACTCGACCCACACCCCGCCCTACGTCGGCATCGGCTACCTCCACGACCAAAACTCCGACAAAGGAAAAAAATCGGTGACGTGGACACCTAATATTCCAAAAGCCGGAAAATACGAAGTCCGCCTTTCCCACTGCTACAATGTGAGACGCGCCACCAACACCCCCGTTACGATCGTTCACGCCTCCGGGAAAACCACCATTCGCATCAACCAGCAAGAGGTTCCCAAGCACGGAAAGCTCTTCCGGTCTCTGGGCGTGTTTAAATTTAAGAAAGGCAAGGCCGGCTCGATCACCATTTCAAACAAAGGCACCGACGGAAAATATGTCATCGCCGATGCCATTCAATTATTGGATCATTCCCAAAGGCGCTAAACCATCCTTCACCGTGTCCGTTGAACCAATTACTCTCCGCTTCGAAAAAGGCGAAATCCCTGATGACATCACGGCCCTCCTTGCCGAGGGTTCCCGACGTTGCGATGGC
>Ga0315320_10003903_pt1 | contig 12199 bp, 9 predicted proteins | sample M140m21515metaG_FD_203458 | JGI IMG/M metagenome (GOLD analysis project Ga0315320, IMG submission 203458) | Ammonia-oxidizing marine archaeal communities from Monterey Bay, California, United States - M1 40m 21515 | ecosystem: Environmental > Aquatic > Marine > Coastal | place: USA: California...
ACCAACTTGACCACCGAGGCCTCAGGTCCAGGCGTCCTTCCGCTGCGGCGAGCCTCGTCGATGCGATCCAAAACCTCATGATAACACGACTCATCCATCGCGTAACCCGCGATCTCTTGGCGAAGCAAAGGATCGCTCAAGGGGCCATCGTCATCTCCGAGCGCACGCCGCGCGTAGTCGACAAAAGGTCGCTCTAGACCTTTGAGTTGTCCGGCGACGGCGGCGCCAATCATTGAGCGCTCAAACCCGAGCAAGGCTTTAGCGACGCTCCAACCTTCGTCGATCGCACCCACCACTTGATCGACAGGAACCCGAACTTGATCAAAGAACACTTCGCAAAATGGTGAGCTGCCGCTAATTAATTCGATGGGTCGAATCTCGACGCCTGGGCTGTTCAAATCGATCAATAAAAAGGTGATGCCTTGTTGTTTGCGCTCACCTCGGCTGGTGCGCACCAAGGCAAAAATCCAGTCGCTGAGATGGGCGTAGCTCGTCCACACTTTTTGACCGGTCACCAGCAGGTGATCGCCGTCGCGCTCAGCCTGAGTGCTCAAGCTCGCTAAGTCGCTGCCTGCGCCAGGCTCAGAATAACCTTGGCACCAGCGCAGATCCCCGCGAACGATCGCCGGCAGATGCTGCTCTTTTTGAGCCTGAGTTCCATAGTTCAGCAAGGTCGGACCGATCATCGTCAATCCAAAGCCGACCACCGGCGGGGGCATTTTAGCCTCGATCAAGGCTTCGTCCCAAGCGGCGTAAGCGTCGCCGCTCAGACCGGCGCCGCCGAACTCAGCGGGCCAGGTCGGCGCCGTCAACCCACTCGACAAGCACCGGTCACGCCAAATCTCATAGTCAGGGTTGGCATGGTCCCAGCGACGCCCACCCCAAAAACCGTCGAATGCGCCCTGGCGCGTGCCGCGCAGGCTGGCTGGAGCGTGCTGCTCGATAAAGGCGGCAAACTCAGCTTTCAAACCTCTGAACGCAGCCAAGACACCCCCTAACTAGAACGCGTTCTAGCTCGCAAGACATCGGCTGACTAGTGCCGATCGCAAGAACCTCTTAGCGGTCGCTGTGACCTTCTCGGCGGCAACGTCTGATGCCCAGCAGAGCCAGTAAGCTGACCGCCAAGGGAGGGATCGCACCGCTCGCGCAGCTCGCCCCTGGGGTGCGATTACCCGAACCCTCAAGCATGCGATCCTTGGAAGCCTGAATCGATGCGCTTTGACGTTCCCCAAAAGCGTTATCGCTTGCGATGCTCGATTCGAGCAGCCGCTCGCCCTCAGCGTCGGCATCCACCCCCCAGCCTGCTCCAGCGTTGCTTCGTCCCGCCGACTTGCGAGCACCGAGTAAACGAGTCACCAAGTTAGGCATCTGCTGGACGAAGTCTTGAGCAGAGCCAGCTTGCACACTGGCAGCCTGCCGCGCCGCAACCGTGGCGATCTCGACCAACTTGACGTTGAGACTGTAGCGGTCACCTAAGGCACCGATTTGACCCGTCACCACGAACTGAGCGCCCAAAGCGCCACCGAGCTCACTCACGCAGCTCGCCTCCTCACAGCCACCCTCGAGCTGTCGCTGAAGCTCGGCATCGACCGCCGTCATCTCTTCGGGCGTGACCAAACGATAAGCTCCATGACGCGCCACTTGAGTGCGCAACTCCTCGGTCAAAACCGCGCCACCTTTAAAGCTCGCTGGGGCTTTGATCGCTGCAACCACTACCGTGGGTTTAGGTACATCTTGAGCCCAAACGACCGAAGCGACGAGCATCAAACCGAGTCCAAAAATATGACGCATCACGCCCCCAAGATCAGAGCCACTGCTTTTGGCGCTCAAGGCCAAAAGGTCAAGTTCGGCTCACTTCTGGACGGCAAAACTGAAACATGTTCTAGTGCGCCAAAGGGAGGCGATGAGGTTGGCTGACCAAGCGCCGGTGATCGACACTTTTGTGAACGTCAATATGGGCTCAACGGAGCGCCCTGACTGGCTGGTTCGAGTTGCCGAGGACTATTTCAAGCGCGCCGATGCGATCTTTAAGGACATCGACGCTGATGCGCTGGTGGACACCATGGACTCGCTGGGCGTCAGCAAAGCGATCATCACCATGCGAGCGCTTGAGCCGGACGCTCGAATCCTCGCTTTTCCTGAGCGCTACCCCGACCGCTTTAGCTTGAGCATCAGCTGTGACCCTCGCGCCGGAATGAAGACCGTCTCCGCCCTCGAAGAGTTGGTCAAGAATCACCCCGTCAGTTTGGCTCGCATCGTCCCGTTTATGACCGGTTTGGCAGCCAACGAGGCGGCCTGTTATCCGATCTTTAGTAAATGCTGTGAGCTCGATGTACCGATTTCGGTCAACACCGGTATTCCGGGGCCGCCAGCGCCTGGGATGATTCAGCACCCCATGCATCTGGATGAGGTTTGCCTCTTCTTTCCCGAGCTCAAATTGGTCATGGCTCATGGCGCAGATCCTTGGTGGGCTGAGGCAATTCGCCTGATGCTCAAATACAAAAATCTACACCTTATGACCTCGGCTTATGCGCCGAAGTACCTCCCCGAGAGCCTACTTCAGTTCATGAACTCTCGAGGGCGGTCGAAGATTATTTTCGCATCAGATCACCCTGTTTTGGGTATGGATCGTTGCTGCGGTGAGGCGCGTCAGCTATCCCTTAAACCAGACAGCTTAGCTGCGTACCTACACGGTAACGCACAACGTCTCTTCTTTGACCACCTGGAGGACGCATGACCATCGACCACCAATGGGTCGCAAAGGCAGAATCAATCGGTGACGCGCTAGCGTCTAGGCGGCTCGACTGCGAGGCGCAAACTCGGATCCCTCAAGATACGGTGAAGGACCTTCACGAGACTGGGTTGTGGCGTCTTTTGCAGCCTAAACGCTTCGGCGGTGAAGAGGCGCACCCGAACACCTTTCTCGCATGTCAAACGGCGATCGCTAAACGCTGCCCTTCGACCGCTTGGGTCTACGGCGTGGTCGGCGTTCACTCGTGGCAGCTCGCCCTCTTTGACGAGCGAGCCCAAGAAGAGGTCTGGGGCAAGGACAGCAGCGTCTTGATCTCATCCTCGTACGCTCCGACCGGTAAGGTCGAGCGCGTCGAAGGCGGTTACACCATCTCAGGGTCTTGGCACTTCAGCTCCGGCTGCGAGTTTTGCGATTGGGTTTTCTTGGGGGGGTTTGTGCCCCCTGAAGAGGGCGCTCCCCCGGGTCCGCCCGACATGCGCACCTTCTTGCTGCCACGAAGCGACTACGCCATCGACCGCAATTGGGAGGTGGCTGGCTTGCAGGGAACCGGCAGCCACACGGTGGTCGTCGATGGCGCCTTCGTGCCCGACTACCGCACCCATAAAATGGCGGACGGCTTTCGTTTGAAGAGCCCAGGAAACGCCGTCAACACCAGCCCATTATACAAAGTACCGTTCGGCTTACTCTTTACCCGATCGGTCTCAACCACCGCCATTGGCTTACTTGAAGGCGCCTTAGATGCGTACCTCAGCGTCGCGCGCACGAAAGTGAGCGCCTCCGATCAGCGGCGCGTGACCGAGGACCCGAAGAGCCAAGAAGTGTGCGCCGAGGCGCGCGCTGAGCTTGAGAGCGTCAAGCTCGTGCTTGAGCGAACCTTTGATGAGCTGATGACGGCTGCAGAACAGGGTAACAAGCCGACCATCGAGCGACGCGCCTTGTTTCGGTACGAGAGCGCTATGGCGGTGCAACGTTGCATGGAACAAGTGGACAAACTCATGAGCCAAAGCGGCGGCACAGCGATCTTTGCTCAAGCGCCCATTCAGCCCTTTTTCCAAGGCATTCATGCGGCGCGAGGACACTACGCGAACAACCCCGCTAAGCCCGCTCAAAACTTGGGAAGAGTCTTGCTTGAGCTCAAGACCAAGGACTTCTTCTTATGACCCGACCGGTAGCCCAACTCGGCTACCTAGGCTTTGGCGTCTCAGACCTAAGCGCATGGGAATCTTTTGCGACGAAAATTCTCGGGCTACAAATCGGCGCCCGAAGCGACCATGGTTTTGATGTGCGACTCGACAGTCATCAGCGCCGCTTCATGATTCGCGAGGACGACTGCGATGATCTAACGCTCATCGGCTGGCAAGCTGATGACGACGCAAGCTTTGACGCCCTGGTTGAGCGACTCGATAACGCAGGAGCGCAGCCGAAAAATGCCGCTGAATCCTTGCGCATTGAGCGCGGGGTTGAGCGCTTGGTCGAGTTCACAGACCCCTCTGGAATCCCGAGCGAGCTTGCGCTGGGCGCTCCGCTCGATCCCAAGCCCTTTGAATCTGAACTCATCGCCGACGGTTTTGTCGCTGAAGAGCTAGGCCTCGGTCATCTGGTGGTGACGAGTCACGACCAAGCCGCCAGCGAAGCCTTCTATGGGGAGGTCCTTGGCTTTGGTTTCTCGGACCGCATTGCCTGCGAGATCTACGGCTTTGATGTCGATATCGCCTTCTTTCACACCAACCCTCGACACCACAGCTTAGCGGTCGGCGCGCGCATCGATAAACGCATCCACCACTTTATGATCGAAGCTAAGGTGATGGATGAGGTCGGCTGTGCCTACGATCGCTGCATTCGCAAACGGGTTCCGATTATGAACACCCTGGGGCGTCACCCCAACGATCAGATGTTCTCCTTTTATGCGTTCACGCCGTCAGGGTTTCAGTTTGAATTTGGCTGGGGCGGGCGAACTGTAGATGTCGACAATCACCCCCCCGGGGCCTTTGATCGGATCTCAGACTGGGGACACCATCCGCCCGCTATTTTAGCGCCGCGAAAGAAAAGACCTTGATTCAAACTCCGGACGAGATCCCACGCGGAAAAACTCTGGCTCTCGATGACGGCCGCGAGGTTCACTACCATGACTCAGGCGAAGGGCCGGCGGTGGTCTTTGTCCACGGCAGCGGTCCGGGTGGAAGTGGATGGTCCAACTTTCAGGGCAACTATGAGGTCTTAGCGAAGGCTGGCTTTCGCTGCTTGGTGCCTGACCTCTTAGGCTACGGCTACTCGTCCAAACCCGAAGATGCTCAGTACACGCTCGATTATTTAGTCCGCGGCGTCGTCGATTTTATCGATGCCCTTGGCTTGGATCGGTTCACGCTCATCGGTAATTCGCTCGGTGGAGCGATCTGTATTCGGATGGCGATCGAGCATCCAGCGCGCGTCGAGCGGATGGTCTTGATGGCTCCAGGGGGCATGGAGGCGCGTGAGGTGTACATGGGCATGAAAGGGATCCGCAGCATGCTGCGAGCGATCTTTGATCCGGGCGGCCTAACGCTTGAGAGCATGCGCAAAGTCTTCTCCAAACAACTGCACGACCCGAGCATCATCTCGGAGAGTTTGCTTGAGCAGCGCATGCGCATCGCTCAGACCCAACCCCAAGCGGTATTTGCCACCAGTCGAGTGCCGAACCTCAGCGATGAGCTCGGCTCGATTCAGTGCCCGGTGCTCGGCCTTTGGGGCAATGAGGACCAGTTTTGCCCGGTATCCGGTGCCACCACGCTCGCCGAAAAGATTCCTGACGTGCGCGTGATGCGCTTTTCGAACTGCGGTCATTGGGTCATGGTCGAGCACGAGGCGGTGTTCAACCGCATGGTCCGAGACTTTCTGCAGGAGGGCTAGATGCCTCTTTCAACCGAGATTACCGACTCCCTGGGTGACGAGCTCTGGGCTTGCTTGAACGAACGACGCACCATCCCACCGCTCACCGAGCGCTATCCAGAGATGACCATCGATGACGCCTATGCGGTCAACCTTAGGCTGCGCGACCTGCGCAGCGCTCGGGGCGACCAGTTGGTGGGTAAAAAGATCGGCGTCACCAGCTTCGCGGTGCAAGATATGCTCGGAGTCGACCAACCGGACTTTGGCTTCTTGTTCAACACCATGGTGTTTAGTCGAGTGATGCCTATATCAGAGCACCTTAGCCAACCACGCGCCGAAGGTGAGCTCGCCTTCATCCTCAAGGACGACCTCAAAGGTCCTGGGGTGACCGACGAGCAAGTGCTCGCAGCGACCGAGTCGGTGGTTCCGTGTTTCGAAGTCGTCGACTCCCGCATCGCCGACTGGAAGGTCAAAATCCAAGACACAGTGGCCGACAACGCCAGCTGTGGATTGTACCTTCTTGGCAAGGGCGTCTCCCCTGAAGGTTTGGATTTTCCTAACCTCAAGATGAAGGTCTATAAAAACGACAGGTTGCTGAGCGAAGGCGAGGGAAGCGCAGCGCTTGGATCGCCGGTTAAATGCGTGACTTGGCTCGCAAATACCTTAGGGAAATACGGGATCGGACTCGACGCCGGTGACGTCATCTTGTCGGGCTCATGGGTGCCCCTTGAGCCGGTCGTTCCCGGTGACGCGATGCGCCTAGAAATAGGCGATGTCGGTCGCTGCGAGGTGGTCTTTATCTAAACCCTGCTCGCCCGATGCGCCGCCCGACCGAGGGTTGACGCTGGCGAAGCGCTTCTTAGTCCTCTAAAGAGGTCCGCCGAACGCGGAGGTTGCCATGCGCTACGCCCTAGCTCTTCTCACCCTGACTGCTGGTTGTCCGATGTCGACGCCATCAACGACCCCCGATGCAGGAATCGCTGTCGATGCGGGCTCCACCCCTTTTGACTCAGGCTCTCCCGCTCGAGACAGCGGCCCTGAACCCAGTGAAACCTGCACCGAGGCGCTCCCGGCAGCGCCCGAGGGTCAAGACTGCTTGGTCGAAGGTAGCGGCGAGTCGCGCTTGATTGGTGGTCACTTGCTGCTCGAGGATAAGGTCCTCGAGAATGGCTGGATGCTGATCAACGCCGCGGGTGAGATCGCCTGCGTCGGTTGCGATTGTGCAGCCCAGGCGACCAATGCGGTCACCATCAGCTGCCCCGGCGCGGTGGTCAGCCCTGGCTTGATCAACACCCATGACCACATCGGCTTTATCAACGGCCGCCCCTGGGTTGCGAGCGAGCACCAAGTCGATGACGACCAGCGCTGGCGCCATCGCCATGATTGGCGTCGTGGCCGCCGTGACCATCCCCGTATTTCGATCCAAGGTGGTCAAGCCAACAAAGAGGCCCAACAGCTCGGAGAGATCCGCTTTGCGCTAGCAGGTGCGACGTCGATCAACGGCTCGGGTGGTGCGAGTGGGTTTTTGCGCAACGTCGACCGCGGCGACCTCGACGAAGGGCTCAGCGACGAGCCCGTCGCCTATGAGACGTTTCCGCTCGGTGATTCGAACGGCTATATTGACGATGGAGTCTGTACCTACCCCGGTATGGGTGAGAACCGACTCCGAAATGCGCCCAACAAAAGAGCCTTCACGCCTCATGTGGCGGAAGGAATTGATGGCGAGGCGCAGAATGAATTCGCGTGCATGACCGGCGCGGACATCCAAGGATCGGTTGACGTGCTCGGCGCCAACTCTGCGTTGATTCACGGGATCGGCTTGTCCGTCGACGACGTCGACTTGATGGCGCTGCGCGGCATGAAACTCATCTGGTCGCCGCGTTCAAACATTGCGCTTTATGGCGACACCGCCGACGTCCCCATGTTCTTAGCCATGGGTATCCCCGTCGCGCTAGGTACCGACTGGGTTCAGTCCGGATCGATGAATGTTTTGCGCGAGCTGCAATGTGCCGCTCAATTTTCCGATCGGCACTGGGGCGGCGCGCTCTCGGCGAAGGATCTATGGCTGATGGTCACGCGAGACGCCGCTCGGGCGGTGGGTCTGGAGAATTCTCTGGGCAGCCTAGCGTCGGGGCAGCTCGGTGACATCACGATCATGCGGCGACAAGGCGGCGGCTACCAAAGCGTCGTCCAAGGCAGCAGCAAGAACGTACTCCTAACCTTAAGAGCGGGGCGTCCGCTCACGGGTGATGCGCGCTTGGTTCAAGCGCTCGCCCAAGACTGCGACACCCTCGAGGTCTGCGGCGAGACGAAGATGGTCTGTGCTCGGGCGCAGACCGGTAAAGAGTTGAGCCAGCTCCAGAGCCAGGGCGAGATGCTGTACCCGCTCTTTAGCTGCGCCACCCCCCAAGACGAACCGACGTGCGAACCGCTCCGGCGCGAAGCGGAGCGATTTGGAGATTCCAACGCCTACAGCGGTCAACCCAGCGCCGACGATCAAGATGGCGATGGGCTGAGCAACGACGCAGACAACTGTCCCAACTTGTTCAACCCGATCCGACCCATGCACCAAGGCGTCCAACCGGATGCGGACCAAGACGGCATCGGCGACGCTTGCGATGTCTGCCCCTTTGCGGTGGGCGAGCCACCTTGCCCAGACAGTCGTGACCGAGACGGTGATCAAATCGGTGACAACGAGGACAATTGCCCCTTGGTCGCCAACCCCGAGCAAGAAGATGCCGACGATGACGGTCATGGCGACGCCTGTGATGACTGCCCGAACGTTGCCAATCCAGGCGCTAGCCAATGCCCCGCTCCCGAAACCACGATCGCTGCGGTTCGCAGCGGCGAAGTGGCTCAAGACACTGCCGTCTTGATTCGCCAAGCGGTGATCACTGCGGTGTCGGCGAGTCGCGGCTTCTGGATCGCCCAGGGCAGCGGCGCAGGGCAGGGAATCTACGTCTACGTCCGTGGCGACAGTCCTCCTGAGTGGCGGCGCGGCGCACGCGTCGATGTCCAAGCGACCTATGTCGAATACCATGACCTAACCGAGCTCACCGATGCGCAAGTGACGGTGCTTCCAGGTGGACCGGTCGATGTCCCTGATGCGGTCGTCGTCAGCCCAGCAGACATTGCTGATGGCGGCTCCCAAGCCGAAGCGCTTGAGGGTGTCTTGGTGACCATTGAGGATGTGCAGATCATGAACCCGAATCCAGACGGTCCGGACAACGACTATGGTCAAATTGAGATCTTCGCCGGTTTGTGGATGGATGATCTGATGGTTCGCAACTTGGCCGATGGTAGTTTGTTCCCACGCCAAACCGGAGTGGGCTTCACGTCGATTACGGGAATAGCGCATTACAGCTTCGAGCATCGGAAACTCTTACCCCGAGATGCGAACGATTTAACGCTGGCGCCCTAGGCGGCTCTTGCGCCGCGCGCTGACGCATGCCCAAGTGGCGCCCGGAGAATGGTTGTGACCAAGCTAAAAGCAGCGATTATTGGACCGGGTAATATCGGCACCGATCTTCTTTACAAGGCCCTGCGATCCGACTGGGTTGAGCCCGTTTGGATGGTCGGAATTGATCCCCAATCTGAAGGCTTAAAGCGAGCCGCTGATCTGGGTTTAAAGACCACCTCAAAGGGGGTCAAAGGCATGATTGAAGCGGGCGGTGCGCAAGGCATTGAGCTAGCCTTTGATGCAACCTCTGCCTACGTTCACAAAGCGAACTACGAGCTGCTCAAGCCCTTCGGTGTCACCTGCATTGATCTCACGCCGGCGGCGATCGGGCCGTACTGTATTCCGCCCGTCAATTTGGCGCAGCAAGTCGATGACTCGATCGACAACGTGAACATGGTCACCTGCGGTGGTCAGGCGACCATCCCCATGGTGGCGGCGGTGCATCGTGTGCATCCGGTCGCTTATGGTGAAATTATCGCCACCGTCGCCTCACGCTCGATCGGTCCGGGCACGCGCAATAATATTGACGAATTTACGCGCACAACTGCGGCAGGGATCGAGCGCGTCGGTGGTGCCAAAGTTGGCAAAGCCATTATCGTGATCAATCCGGCTGAGCCTCCGATCATGATGCGGGACACCATCCATTGCGTGGTGGACGAACCACCCGATGAAGAGGCCGTCCGCGCCTCGGTCGAAGCGATGGTCGCTGAGGTTCAAACCTACGTCCCTGGCTATGCGTTAAAAAACGGGCCCGTCTTTGAAAAGCTCGCCGACGGTCGTCATCGGATCTCGACCTTTATGGAGGTCACCGGTCTAGGGGATTTCTTGCCTCAGTACGCAGGAAATCTCGACATCATGACCGCAGCGGCGTTGCGCACGGGCGAGCTGATTGCGAGCTTGCGTAAGGAGGCCTGCTCATGAGCCTGCAAGGGACGAAAGTCATTCTGCATGACATGTGTCTTCGCGACGGCATGCACGCCAAACAGCATCAGATCTCCATCGATGAAATGGTGCGGATCTCGGAAGGGCTCGACCAGGCGGGCGTACCCTTAATTGAGGTCACGCATGGCGACGGTCTAGGCGGGGCATCGATCAACTATGGCTTCGCTGCCCACAGCGATGAAGAGTACCTTCGCGCCGTGGTCCCACGACTCAAACAGGCTAAGGTCTCGGCGCTCACCCTGCCCGGTATCGGCACGGTGGATCATCTCAAAATGGCGGTTGATTGCGGCGTTGAGTGCCTGCGCGTGGCGACCCATTGCACCGAGGCGGATGTCTCAGGGCAACACATCGGTATGAGCCGTGAGCTCGGCGTCGACACGGTCGGGTTCTTGATGATGGCGCATATGATCTCTGCGGAGGACCTGTTGGTTCAAGCGAAGATCATGGAGAACGAGGGCGCCACGACCATCTATTGCACTGACTCTGCCGGCTATATGCTGCCCGCCGATGTCACCGATCGCATCGCGGCGCTGCGCGCTGGACTTCGCCCCGAGACCGAGGTGGGTTTTCATGGTCATCACAACATGGCGATGGGTGTCGCCAACTCGATCGCAGCGATTGAAGCGGGCGCCGTGCGAATCGACGGCAGCGCCGCTGGGATGGGCGCAGGCGCGGGAAACACCCCAATGGAGGTCTTGGTGGCGGTGCTCGAGCGCATGGGCGCTGATCATGGCTGCGATCTATACCGTCTCATGGATGTAGCGGAAGATCTCGTGGTTCCGCTGATGCAGCGACCGCCTGCTCATACCGTGCGCGTCGATCGTAACGCCTTGGTCCTAGGTTATGCCGGCGTCTATTCAAGCTTCTTGCTCTTCGCTGATCGCGCCGCTCGCAAATACGGACTCCAGGCGAGGGACATACTGGTCGAGCTTGGCCGTAGAAAAACTGTGGGTGGTCAAGAAGATATGATCGAAGATGTGGCGCTCGATCTTAAAAAACACTTGAGCGATTAGAAGACTCAGAATTTTGGGCATATAGGGTCGATTGACCCTTACTCAAGGAGTGCCCACATCATGACGTCTCAGGGAATTCACACCCCTCAACCTGCACGGTCGAACAACCTGGTGGTTCATGGAAACAACGACGACGTCGTGCGTTTGCTTGGCGAACGGTTGCACGGCAAAGTCCAGTGTCTCGTCATTGATCCTTCGTACAATACAAGCCGCGGCAAGCGCAGCGCCGATGCGTGGAAAGCCAACCTCAGCGAGGTGCTCAGCGCAACCGCTGGCACAGTCAAACCAAGCGGCGCTGTCTTTATTCACACCGACGATCGGAAGCTGTCTGAGGTAAAGACCCTCGCTGAGGAAACGTTCGGCGCCGAGAACTTTCTCAACATGGTGATCTTGAAAACCTCAGATCCTTCCGGTCTGCGATCGAGCAATGCCCTGCCCTTTAACCAGACAGAGTACCTCCTGATCTTCGCTAAAGACCGCAAGCAGTTCACCTATTTCCCGCAGTACGTGCGAGCCGAATACGACCCTTGCTATCGAAACGTCGTGGTCAACCCTTCAGACCCTGTCTCTGCGTGGAAGGTGGATAGCTTCCCCCGCTATATGGCGAACCTACTCGGTTACCGTTCGGTGCGGGCAGCACGCGCAGAGCTTGGTGTCATGTTTGAAAAGAAGCTCGCGGATTATGCGCTCGAGAACCCTGACGCAGTGTTCCAGAGCACCCGAGTCAATGATCGCGCCGGAGCCGAAATTCAAAAGCTGGCTAAAAAGAGCCTGAAGCGACCCAAAGAAGTGTTTCATCTGGCGAGAGAGCAAGCCCGGGATGTGTTCCTTCGAGGCGGTCGGCAGATGACCTTTTACAGCAACAAAGTCCGCTCGCTCAACGGGGAAGATACCCCGACGAAAATGCTGACCAATCTGTGGACTGATATTCCATTTCATGGGGTAGGCTATGAAGGCGAAGCGGCATTTTCTGGGGGCAAAAAGCCTGAGCGCTTGGTTCAGCGAGTGCTGGCGATGTGTTCAGAGCCTGGGGACTTGGTTCTCGATCCTTATGGAGGCTCAGGGACGACCGCTGCGGTCGCTGAAAAGCTCGACCGGCGATGGGTGATTATCGAACAAGATAGAAAGCTGATCGAACAGGTGATCGTGCCGCGCCTGACTCGAGTG
>Ga0315320_10003906_pt1 | contig 12195 bp, 9 predicted proteins | sample M140m21515metaG_FD_203458 | JGI IMG/M metagenome (GOLD analysis project Ga0315320, IMG submission 203458) | Ammonia-oxidizing marine archaeal communities from Monterey Bay, California, United States - M1 40m 21515 | ecosystem: Environmental > Aquatic > Marine > Coastal | place: USA: California...
GATGAATTCGTGGCCTATCGCACGCCCAACGGCGACCTACCCGGTCCCGTCGCCAAGGTGCTGGACGGCATGATGGGTGAAATTCAGACGCTGCGCGCGCAGGTCGACGAACTGTCGGAAGACGTCCCGGAACCCGAACCGGTAACCGACGATCCCTGCTTCGGCGACGCCCGCTAAACACCCCCACCCTCCCGGAGGCACGATCAAATGGATATCCGCGACGGCTTCTCCGCCTCGGTCGGCAACACGCCGCTCATCAAACTGAAAAAGGTATCCGAACTGACGGGCTGCAACATTCTCGGCAAGGCGGAATTTCTGAACCCCGGCGGGTTGGTAAAAGACCGCGCGGCGCTTTACATGATTCTCGACGCCGAGAAGAACGGCACCCTTCAACCCGGCGGCGTGATCGTCGAAGGCACGGCGGGCAATACGGGGATCGGTCTGGCGCTGGTCGCCAACGCGCGGGGCTATCGGACTGTGATCGTCATTCCCGAAACACAGAGCCAGGAAAAGATGGACATGCTGCGCCTGTGTGGCGCGGAGCTGATGCCGGTACCGGCAAAGCCTTACGAGGATCCGGAAAACTATGTCCGCCGGTCCGAACGCGTCGCCGCGGAATACGCCGAGAAGGAACCCAATGGCGCGCTGTGGGCCAACCAGTGGGACAATCCGGCCAACTGGCAGGGCCACTACCAGTCAACCGGCCCCGAATTCTGGTCGCAGACCGACGGCAAGGTGGACGGCTTCATCTGCGCCATGGGCACGGGCGGCACGCTGGCCGGTATTTCGACCTATCTGAAGGAACAGAACACGGATGTGAAAATCGGTCTCGCCGACCCGATGGGGGCCGCCATGTACAGTTATTACAAAACCGGTGAGCTTGCGAGCGAAGGCGGCTCGATCACCGAGGGCATCGGCCAGGGCCGGATCACCGGCAATGTTGCGCAAGCTCGGGTCGACCTGCCGTATCAGATTCCCGATGAAGAAGCCCTACCAATCGTGTTCGATCTGCTCAAAAACGAAGGACTGTGCCTCGGTGGATCATCGGGCATCAACGTCGCCAGTGCGATCCGGCTGAGGCAGGAACTGGGACCCGGCCACACCATCGTCACCGTGCTGTGCGATGGCGGCCAGCGCTATCAGTCCAAACTGTTCAATCCGGCATTCCTGGCCGAAAAAGGTCTGCCCACACCCGACTGGCTGTAATTACCGGTAGCGTTTTTCCAGCATCTCGAATACGGCGCGCAGGCTTTGCGCCTCGCCGCCTGCCGGGCGCCCCGGTTTAGCGGACAGGTTCCACGCCATGATATCTAAATGCGCCCACGGCGTGTCGTCGCGCACGAATTCCTGCAGATAGAGCGCGGCCGTGATCGCACCGCCGAACCCGCCTTCGGACACGTTGTTGATATCGGCGACTTTGCTTTCCAGCATTTGCCGATAGGGCCGCCACAGCGGCAGACGCCACATGGGATCGCCCACCGCATCGCCGGCCTTTGAAAGGTCCGCCGCCAGGTCGTCGTTATTTGCAAACAACGCTGGCAGTTCGGTGCCGAGAGCAACCCGCGCGGCACCGGTCAGCGTCGCAAAATCCAGGATCATATCGGGGTTTTCGCTATCGGCCTCGGCCAGCGCATCGCACAGTACCAGCCGGCCCTCAGCATCGGTATTGCCGATTTCAACCGTGACACCCTTACGCGTTGTGATCACATCGAGCGGCCGGAAAGCATTGCCCGCCACGTTGTTTTCGACTGCCGGGACCAGAACCCTGAGACGTACGCGCAGCTTCAGCGCCATGATCAGGTTGGCAAGACCGAGCGCATGCGCCCCGCCGCCCATATCCTTTTTCATCCGCAGCATCCCGCCCGCCGGCTTGAGATCGAGCCCGCCGGTATCGAAACACACGCCCTTGCCGACAATGGTCACCTTGGGATCGGTCTTGCGGCCCCAGCGCAGGTCGATCAGGCGGGGTGGATCGTCGCTCGCGCGGCCCACTGCATGAATGGTCGGATAATTCTGTTTCAGAAGTGCATCACCGGTGATCACTTTGACATCGGCCTTGAAGCCCTGGCCCAGCGAACGTGCCGCCGCAGCAAGCTGCGACGGGCCCATATCTTCAGCCGGTGTGTTGATCAGATCGCGGACCAGTGAAATGGAATCCGCCATCGCTTTGACCCGCGCCTTGTCTGCGCGCGCCGGCCAAACAAGTGTCGGCAGCTTTTTGCCCTTCGCCGATTTGTAGCGTTCGAACCGGTACCCGCCGAGCGCCCAGCCCGCTGCCACCGCGGTTGCCCCGGCGGCGCCCATACGGGCATCGATCCGGTATGAGCCCTCCGGCAGTGCGGTGGGCAGGGACGCATAGTCCCAGAATCCATCATGATCGCTGACGCCCACAAGTACGCGCGCAAGCTTGCCACCCTTGCCGGCAACCAAACTGATCTGCCCGGCGCGGGCTTTGAACCCGGCGGATTTCACCCAAGCCCGGATCTCCGCCGGTTCTTTCTTGAGCCAGGAATCGAATACCGCCGTTTCAACTGGCGTAACAGGCACCGTTGTGCCGAGCGCTTTGTCGCGAAACATCAAATTTAATCCCCTGTGATCGTCCGGCATGTTGACTTCATGCATGTCACGAGTGTTTGTAGACAAGCAGAACCGCGGGTCAAGGACGGCCCTCGAAACCAGACCGATGAACGGTCCCAAGATAAGATGGGAGCAGGCGAATGGCCGTAATGAAACCGAAAGACCGTACCCCGTATTCCGCGATCGTGGACCGTCCGAAACTGTCCCTGCCGGATGGCGGACGGATGATCCTGTGGCCCCTGATGTCGCTCGAAGTCTGGGATATCGACCGCGCCATGGCCCGCACGGTTCTGCCGCCGCCCCAGCACCTGCAGATGCTGCCCGATGTGCCCAACTGGTCGTGGCACGAATACGGCATGCGGGTGGGTTTCTGGCGGCTGCGCCAGCTCTTCGACGACATGGGCATCAAAGGCACCGTGACCATGAACGGCCGTGCCTGTACCGAATACCCGCGCGTGGTCGAAGCCTGTCTGGAATCGGGCTGGGAGTTCAACGCCCACGCGTTCGAACAGATTCCGATGCACAAGGTCGACGACCAACGCGAAAATATCCGCAAAACCATCGAGGCCATTGAAGCGGTCTGCGGCTACAAGCCGCGTGGCTGGTTCGGGCCCGGGCTGACGGAGACCTTCGAGACGCTGGACTACCTGACCGAAGCGGGCTTCGAATATATCGGCGACTGGGCGTTCGACGACCAGCCGGTCCCGCTGAAAACCGAGCATGGCGAACTGGTGTCCCTGCCCTATAATTTCGAGATCCACGACATCGTCGTCTCGATGATCCAGACCCAGGATTCCCACGTCTTCAAGACCCGTGCGATCGACTATTTCGACACCATTTATGCCGAAAGCGCGGAATCCACGCGTGTCATGTCGTTTGCGGTCCACCCTTATATTTCGGGCTCACCGCACCGCATCCGCTATGTGCGCGAATTGATGGAATACATGCTCGACAAGCCCGGCGTGGTCGTCATGACCGGCGACCAGATTCTCGACTGGTACAAATCCCAGGTCGGCTAACGCCGAAGCGCTACCACAGATCGCTGAACTGAGTGGCGACGACGTCTTCATAGAACGGATCGCCTGTCATCAGGCCCATATCGCGGGTAAACGCGTTCATGCCGGACACAAATTCCGGGGTGATCGCCGCATCGTAATAGTCGAGATCGCGTTCGACGACCTGCGCGATCAGCGCGGTTTCCGCTTCCGGGAAACTTTTGCGGCCAACCTCGGTCGCAATACTGACATCTGCCTTGATGGCTTTCTGGACATTGACGATCGCGCGCACGGCGGCCGCGACCACATCCGGTTTCTCATCGATCATCTTTTCGGTCGTGGCGAAAACCGGCTGCGTGAAATTGAACGATGCCGCCGGCCCCACACCGCGGCGTGGATCCAGCACGATGGTGCCGGCGCCACGCGTAACGGCGACTTCCGCGCCCATGCCATTAGCCCAGAACGCATCGATCTTGCCGTCTTCGAGTGCGGCCGCCGCCGTGACGCCGAACGACACACCGGGCACCACTGTACCGGGGATAGGTGCGATGTTCACATCGTTGTCCGGATCGATGCCGGCCTCTTTCAGAAGCGCACGAAGCCCGAGGTCGACCCAGGGTGCGGCCCCGATATTCAATCCCTTCAGGGCATCGGTATCACCGAGCGCGATGTTCAGATCGGTTTTTGCGACCAGGAACCAGTACATCCCCTGAGACAGCGCACAGACCAGCTTCGCGCCTTCCCATTCAGGAAAACCGGCAAGCGTGGAATGCGCCGAGCCGCCGACGAAATCGACATCGCCGTCGCGCAGGGCCTTGTTGGCGTCATCGACCGGGAAGATCAGCTCATATGTCATGTCGAGCCCTTCCTTTTCGAAGAAGCCAAGCTCGACCGCCGCGGGCGCGGGGAAATACGAATTTGAGATAAGATCGGGTACTGCGATTTTCATTTTCTGTTTCCTTGAATTTTTTTGCCTTTTCAGCCCTGGCTGAAATCCTTAGCGCTAGCTGAAATCAACGCCTTTTTGCACCCCGGGACGTGCGCCGATTTCAGCGAACCACCGGTCGATGTTCGGGCACCCTTCGGTGAATTGGGGTGTGACCGCCTTGGCGCGGTACACCACGGGGTAGAATGCAAAATCCGCGATGGTCACTTCATCGGCACCGGCGTATTTGCGGTCCGCCATCTGCCCATCCCAGGCTTTCATGTACCGGTTAAACCGGGCGCCAAAATCGTCCATCGTCGGTATATGCGGGTTCTCCATACGACCGATCGTAAATATCGCCATCAGCACGCCGGTCATATCGGTGGCGATACTCATGATATCGCGGCGAAAATGCATATCCTTACCCAGCTGTTCGGGCAGAAACTTGCCGGATTTCTGCGCCAGATAGGCAAGGATCGCCATCGACTGGCTCAGCGTGAACGGCTTGCCGTCCGCATCTGACGGGCCGTCCGGGTCGATGATCGTCGGGATCAGCCCCATAGGATTGAGCTTCAGGTATTCAGGCGCTTTATTTTCGCTGCCCGCCAGATCCACATTGTGAAGCGTGTAGTCCAGACCGGCTTCGTCCAGCATGATTTTGGCGCGCAGACCATTCGATGTCGGCGCCGCATATAGATCGATCATATCATCCTCCCGATTGGCCTCGACGGGCCCAAATTCTTTGACGGTTTGAGTAGCATATTTCAATCCGGCGGGCGATGGCCGGATTCACTCCGCGAGTGCGGACGCTTCCTCGAATTCTTCCTGCAGGACAAGCCAGGCTTCTTCCGCCTCACTGAGCTGGCGCGCCGCCCAGCCGAGATCCCGCTGCAGGGCAACCAGTTTGCCGCTGTCGCCCTCATACAGTTCCGGGTCAGCCATCTGTGCCTCGATTTCGGCTTTCTCGGCCTGGATTTTTACAACGTTCTTTTCAGCGCGCTGGACTTGTTTGCGCAATGGCGCCAGCGCCTGGCGCTTCTCGGCTGCCTGTTTGCGTTGTTCCTTCCGATCGACCTGAGGCACGTCGATTACCGGTGCGGCAGCCGGTTCCGGTGCTACCTCGGCGATAGGTGATTCCTTCGATTTCTTCTTGTCGCCCGACAACAACAGGGATCGGTAAGCGTCCATATCGCCTTCGAACGACGCCACGCCGCCATCGGCGACCAGCCAGAATCTGTCGGCCGTCAATTCGATCACATGGGGATCATGGCTGACGATCACGACCGCTCCGGCAAAACTGTTAATCGCCTGGATAAGCGCCTGGCGTGAATCGACGTCGAGATGGTTAGTCGGCTCATCCAGCAGCAGGATATGCGGGTTTTCGCAGGTCATCAGCGCAAACAGCAGACGTGCCTTTTCGCCGCCCGACAGATTGCCGACCCTGGTATCCGCCCGCTGTTGACTGAACCCGAACCGGCCTAGCTGGCTGCGGAGCTGAACATCGCGCTGATCGGGCAGACGACGGCTGAGCTCGATCACCGGGCTCGCATCCATATCTAGTTCTTCGGTCTGGTGCTGGGCAAAATAACCGACCCGCAGCTTGGGCGCTGTGGTCAACGTGCCGGACTTCTGTTTCAGCCGGCCGGCGAGCAGGCGCATCAGGGTGGACTTGCCGTTGCCGTTGGCGCCAAGCAGCGCAACCCGGTCGTCTTCGTCGAGGCGCAGCGACAGCTTGCTCAGTACCGGTGGCCCGTCATAGCCGACCGACGCGTTCAGCACGCTGAACAGCGGTGGCGACAAAGGCGGATCCGGATCGGGGAAATTAAAGGTAACCCGCGCGCCATCGCTATACTCCGCGATCGGCTCCATGCGTTCGAGCATTTTGATCCGGGACTGCGCCTGTTTCGCCTTGCTCGCCTTGTAGCGGAACCGATCCACGAAGCTCTGGATGTGGGCGCGTTGCAGGTCCTGCTTTACGCGCGCGCGTTCGTTCTGTTCGAGACGCATGCGCCGTGTCGCCTCAAACTGGTCGTAACCACCCTGGTACAGGGTCAGCTTGCTGCCTTCGAGATGCAGAATTTCCCGCGATACCCGGTTCAGCAGACCGCGGTCATGACTGACGATCAGGATCGTGCCGTCATAGCGTCGCAGGTAATCCTCCAGCCACAGCGCCGCTTCGAGATCGAGATGGTTCGTCGGCTCGTCGAGCAGCAGCAGATCGGGCTTGGTGAACAGCAGCGACGCAAGCATGACACGCATCCGCCAGCCGCCGGAAAATTCACCGAGCGTGCGTTGCTGCGCCGCTTCGTCAAAGCCAAGACCCGCCAGAATACGCGCGGCACGCGACGGCGCACTGTGGGCTTCCTTTTCGCCGAGACGTTCGTAGATCTCGAAAATTCGCTCCGGGTCCGTCGCGGTCTCTGCTTCGGCCTGCAGTTCGGTCATTTCGGTATCGGCGGCGAGCACGGATTCAACTAATGCGCCCTGGCCTTCCGGCGCTTCCTGACTGGTGACCCCGATACGCCAGCGCGGCGGAATCGTGATCGACCCGCCATCTGCTTCAATCTCTTTCATGATCAGGCGCAGCAGGGTGGTTTTACCGGTGCCATTGCGCCCGACTAGGCCGACACAATGCCCTGCCGGGATCGCCGCCGACGCGTCGTCGAGCAGCACCCGGGGGCCGATCCGGTAGCTGAGGTTTTCGATCTGCAACATGGCGCGCGGTTTGACACGCCACGGGGCGGATTACAACGGCGCAGTTGGCATTCAGGCGGATTTCGCCGCGGTGAGCCCCAGTTCGGCGACCATCTCGTCCCGCATGACGAATTTCTGGACCTTGCCGGTCACCGTCATCGGAAATTCATCGACGAAGCGGAGATAGCGCGGCACCTTCTGATGGGCGATCTGGCCGTCGCAGAAAGCCGCGATCTCCACCGGTTCCGCGGTCTCGCCATCGACCAGTTTGATCCAGGCGCATAATTCCTCGCCGTATTTTTCGTCGGGGACGCCGAAGACCTGGACGTCGGCGATCTTGGGGTGACGGTAGAGAAATTCCTCGATCTCGCGCGGATAAAGGTTTTCGCCGCCGCGGATCACCATATCCTTGATCCGTCCGACGATGTTGAAATATCCGGCGTCGTCCATGGTCGCGAGATCGCCGGTATGCATCCATCTGCCCGCATCGATCGCTTCGGCGGTACGTTCCGCATCACCCCAATAGCCGCGCATCACCGAATATCCGCGGGTGCATAATTCCCCGGTCTCGCCAGGGGGCACGATCCGTCCGTCGCTATCGATGATCTTAACCTCGAGATGCGGCTGGATGCGCCCGATGGTCGAGACCCGCCGGTCGACAGGATCGTCCACCGATGTCTGGGTCGACACCGGGCTGGTCTCGGTCATGCCATAGGCAATGGTGACGTCTTCCATATGCATGTTCTCGATAACCTGCTTCATCACCTCTACCGGACAGGGCGAGCCCGCCATGATGCCGGTGCGCAGGCTCGACAGATCGAAATTCGCAAAATCCGGATGCTGCAACTGGGCGATGAACATGGTCGGCACGCCGTACAATGCCGTGCATTTTTCGGCGGATACCGCTTCGAGCGTCGCCAGCGGATCGAACCCTTCTCCCGGATAGATCATCGCCGCCCCATGGGTCACCGATGCGAGATTGCCCATCACCATGCCGAAACAGTGATACAGCGGCACCGGGATGCAGATCCGGTCGTCTTCGGTCAGCGCCTGGGCACGGCCGACAAAGAACCCGTTATTGAGAATATTGTGATGGGTCAGCGTCGCCCCCTTGGGCGAGCCGGTCGTGCCGCTGGTGAACTGGATATTGATCGGATCGTCGAACTGAAGGCGCGGTGCAAGCGCGACGGCCGCACCATGACCCGCTTTTCGGCCGCGCGCGAGAATGTCGTCGAACGCCCATGTCCCGGATGTTTGATCGCCGCCGATCTGAATGACATGACGCACATCGGGCAGCCGCGCCGATTTCAGTTCCCCGGGTGCGGCAGCATCCAGTTCGGGCGCCAGTTCCCGGATCATGCCGATATAGTTGCTGGTTTTGAAGGCGGCGGCGGTGACCAGGGCGGTGCAGGCCACCTTGCTCAGTGCATATTCAAGCTCCGCCAGGCGATAGGCGGGGTTGATATTGACCAGAATCAGCCCTGCCTTGGCCGTCGCAAACTGGGTGATCGCCCATTCGGCACAATTCGGCGCCCATATGCCGATCCGGCTGCCGGGTTCCAGGCCGATATCCATCAGACCTGCAGCAAAATCGTCCACCCGTTCTTTCAGATCCGCCCAGGACCAGTGGATATCCTGCTGGCGGTCGATCAGCGCATCGCGCGCACCCCAGCGCGCCACCGCCGCATCGAACTGCGCGCCGATGGTGGCGCCGATCAGGGGCACATCGGAGGTGCCGCTTGCATAGCTTTGCCGTAACTCGGTCATCGCGGCGTCCTTCCCGGATCGAACTATTCAGCTTTGTCAGTGTAGCAAATTCCTTTCGCAGCCAAAAACGAATGACCATGACCGCGCAGAGATAGAAAATAACGGGCAGGTCACAAAACCTTGAAAACCCCGTGTTGTCGGATAGTCTGGCGCCGCCCCGCATCGTGCAGGGCGAAAAGGAATATCCCATGGCCACCCCCGGCAACGCTGTCGCTCTGGAGCGCGGCGACCGCATACCCAGTTTTTCACTGCCCAACCACGACGGCCGTGGCATGACTTTCTACGATATGGCGCGCGGGAACCCCGGGTTGATCCTGATCGAGGCGGAAAAAGGCGGTGCGACCGACCGCGAAATCGATGCCGTCCGGGACGCCAAAACCCGTATGGAAAAGGCCGGGCTGGAACTTTTTATCGTAACCCGCCGCACTCTCAAGGCCTGCCAGGCGTTTGCCGCAACCATCGATCGACCGGCCCCGGTGCTGCGGGATGCCGCGGGCCAGATAACGGCCGCGTTCCGCGCAGCAGCGTTTCAGGAAGGCCGCGGCAGCGCTTTGTTCGGTCTCGCATACGATTCCAATCAGCGCATTCTCGCGACACTTGTTCCCGGCGATATGTCCCTGATCGATCAGGCATTAAGCCGGGTCGCGGAGGAACCCTCGCTCGCGCCAACCGGGCCGATCGCCGGCCAGGCGCCCGTTCTGATCATTCCCAATCTTCTCTCGACCGGCGAATGCGAAGCGCTGATGACCTACTGGCAGACGACAAACACCGAGGGCGGCGTGTCGGGATATCAGGACGGAAAGTTCATCGACGCCCAGGATATCAGCCAGAAAAAACGGCGGGACAGCCTTCTGGAAGACAAAGAACTGCGCGGCCGTGTCATGGGAAAAATCGCGAAGCGTCTTGTCGCCGAAATGGGAAAATCATTCTGCTATCAGGATTTCATCCTCGAACCCCCGCTCGTCGCCTGTTATGAGGCCGACAGGCAGGACTACTTCCTCCGGCACCGCGACAACATAAGCCCACAAATGGCCTCGCGCCGGTTTGCCCTGTCGTTGAATTTGAACGACGGGTACGTCGGCGGGGCGCTGGTTTTTCCGGAATATGGCGGCCAGCACTATGCGCCCGGCGCCGGCGCGGGGATCGTGTTTTCCTGCTCCCATGTCCATGAAGCGCTGCCGGTGACCCGCGGCGAGCGGTTCGTCTTGCTGACTTTTCTCCATGACCCCAACCGGCAACCCCACCCGTGGAGCATACCGGCGCAGGACGAAGGGAAACGCAGCTAGAGCTTCAACAGCCGCCGCACATTCCCGTTGAGAATTTTTTCGCGGTCTTCGTGGCTGAAATTCAGTTGCTCCGCCCAGTCGACACCGGGCTGGTTTTCGACGAACGGGTAGTCGATCGAAAACATGATCCGGTCGAGACCCATTTCCTGCACCGTGCACAGCAGCGCCGGGTTGGAAAAATTGCCGCTTGTAGTGACGTGAAAATGGGCTTCGAATATTTCGCGGAACGACCGCGTCTGGGTGTTTTCGACGCGGGATAGCGCCTGGTTCACCCGCCACAGCAGAAACGGCAACGTTTCGCCCATATGGCCGAGGATCATTTGCAGACGCGGATGGGCGTCGAACACGCCGGACAGCGCCATGCGGATCGCTTGGGTGGCGGTTTCCACCGTATAGCCCCACCCGGCCGTCGCCAGTGCGGGAAAATCGTCGAGATAATCCTCGTAATAGACGGCGACCACGTCCGGGTGGGGATAGCCCGGGTGCAGATAGATCGGCACGTCCAGCGCTTCGGCGCGGGCATAGATCGGCCAGTATTCCTTGCCGTCGCAAAACTTGCCGTTGGTCAGTCCGTGGATCATCGCGCCTTTGAAGCCGAGGTCCTTCACGCAGCGTTCGAGCTCGTCCGCCGCCGATTCCGGATGTGCGGTCGCCAATGCCGCAAACGCGGCAAAGCGGTCCGGGTGTGCGGCCACGGTCGCCGCCAGATTGTCGTTCGCCTGGCGCGCGATGGCAGGGCCGGTATCGGCATCGAGCCGCTGGGCGGACGGCGCGCCATGGCTGAGCACCTGTATATCGATACCGGACGCATCCATTTCCCTGATCCGCAGATCGGCCACGTCATAAAGCCGGTCGAGCAGCGCGCCGCGGCGGGTCGAATTGCGCCCGGTGAACGTGTCGGTGATGACAGGATCCCAGTAATGCTCTTCGAGCGCGATGATTTCGATGCCGGTCGATGTCGTCATTTTTGAACTCCCCGTTTTAATTACGCTACCAGATCGCAGGCCTCGACGGCATAGCCGCCCACCCGGTAAAGTCCCACGCAATAAAAACAGCGAAAGCCATCGCCATGACCGGACGGATCGACGTACATCACCACGTATTGCCGGAATTCTATATCGAGGCGCAGCGCGGTGCGGGCATTACCGGCACCGCCTATCGCGGGTTTCCGGAATGGACACCCAAACACAGCCTGGCGGTGATGGAAACGGAAGGCATCGCGACGAGCATTTTGTCTTTTACCTCGCCCGGCATCTGGTTCGGCGATATTGCGCAGACAAAGGCCCTAGCCGAACAGTGCAACGATTATCTGGCTACCTTGGCAGCGGGGTATCCCGGGCGGTTCGGCGGGTTCGCGTTCCTGCCGCTGCCCGATATCGATGCCGCCCTGGCGGAAACCGCACGCGTGCTCGACGATCTGAAGCTCGACGGGATTACGCTGCTGACCAGCATCGACGATAAATATATCGGCCATCCGGATTTCGAGGCGCTTTATGCCGAACTGAACCGGCGCAAGGCGGTGGTGTTTATTCACCCGTGCTATCCGCCGGGCACCGAAGCCGACGGCTGGGACATCCCGCGCATGCTGATCGATTATCCGTTCGAGACGACCCGGGTCGCGGTCAACCTGATCTTCCAGGGGGTGATGGAGCGGTATCCCGATATCCGCTTTATTCTGTCCCATTCGGGCGGCACGTTGCCGTTTCTCGCCCACCGGGTTTCTGTCTTCGATAAGGCGACGCCATTCCAGAATAATTACCCGGACGGCGCGCTCGCCTATATCAAACGGTTCTGGTTCGACACCGCGCTTTCAGGCGATGCTGTGCCGCTGGCCGGTCTAACCGCCGTCACCGACACGTCCCGTATCCTGTTCGGGACGGATTATCCCTACATATCGCCGAACGTCGTCACGGATGAGACGACCGGTTTCGACGCGTGGGACGGGTTAAGC
>Ga0315320_10003907_pt1 | contig 12191 bp, 13 predicted proteins | sample M140m21515metaG_FD_203458 | JGI IMG/M metagenome (GOLD analysis project Ga0315320, IMG submission 203458) | Ammonia-oxidizing marine archaeal communities from Monterey Bay, California, United States - M1 40m 21515 | ecosystem: Environmental > Aquatic > Marine > Coastal | place: USA: California...
AAAAATAAAAACAGCTCTTATTTCAGTTTCAGATAAAAAGAATCTAAAGCCACTTCTTAATTCTTTAAAAAAAAATAATATAAAGATTATTAGTTCAGGGGGCACCTATAAAAAAATTAAAAAGTTAAAATTTAAGTGTATAGAAGTTTCTGAATTTACAAATTCACCTGAGATATTAGAGGGTAGAGTAAAAACTCTTCATCCGAAAATACATGCTGGGATTTTAAATAAAAGAAAAAGTAAAATCCATTTAAGAGATATTAAAAATAATAATTTTGAAAATATAGACTTAGTCATTGTGAACTTTTACCCATTTGAAGAAACATTAAAAAATACAAAAAATCATGAAAAAATAATTGAAAATATTGATGTAGGTGGACCAACAATGGTTAGATCAGCAGCTAAGAATTATAAATATGTAACAGTTGTCACCTCCTCAGATCAATATGAAGAATTAATTGAAGAATTAAAATTAAACAAAGGCTCTACATCTTTAGAATTTAGAGAAAAATTATCTAGAATTGCATTCACTGAAACTGCTTATTATGACTCAGTTATTTCAAACTATTTTAATAAAAGAAATAATGTAATTTTTCCAAATAAAAAGGTGTTTCATGCAAATCTTATAGAAACACCACGTTATGGAGAAAATCCTCACCAACTTAGTGCAGTTTATTCAAAAAATAATTCAATGAAAATAAGTCAAATTCATGGAAAACAACTAAGTTATAATAATTATAATGATATATTTTCAGCTTTAACTATTTCAAAATCATTACCCAAAAATAAAGGGACTGTCATAGTAAAACATGCAAATCCATGTGGTGTTTCAGTTAAGAGTGATCATTTAATGAGCTATAAATCTGCACTTGCATGTGATCCAATTAGTGCTTTTGGAGGAATAGTATCATGTAATTTTAAAATTACTAAAAATCTTGCAACTGAATTAAATAAATTATTTCTAGAGGTAATTATTGGAAATGGATTTGAAAAAGATGCTCTGAGATTATTAAAAAAGAAAAAGAATTTAAGATTGATTGATGCTACAAATTATTCTTTTAAAGAAATACTAAAATTTGTATCTTCAAATGAAGAACTATTAATACAAACAGAGGATTTTAAAAAGTTTAGTAAAAAAGATTTCAAAGTTGTATCCAAAAAAAAACCAAATTCTAGGCAAATGAAAAATTTAATTTTTGCATTTAATATTTGTCGATATGTAAAATCCAATGCAATTGTATTAGCATCAAATGAAACAACAACAGGAATTGGATCTGGTCAGCCAAGTCGTCTAGATAGCTGCCAAATAGCAATTGAAAAAATGAATAAGTTTGAAAATTTTAAAAAAGAAGTGGTGGCTGCCTCAGATGCATTTTTTCCGTTTGTTGATGGAATTGAAAAATTAGTTCAGTCTGGTATTTCTGCAGTTATACAACCTTCAGGATCTATCAGAGACAAAGAAATAATAAATTTTGCAAACAAAACAGATACAATTTTAGTATTTTCTAAAACAAGGCATTTTAGACATTAATTAATTTGATCAATTTTTGCAGCTAAAATAAAGTCATTTTCAGATAATCCTTGAATAGCATGAGTTGTAATTTTAATTTCAGCATAACCCCAGCCAAATAATATATCTGGATGGTGTCCTTCACTTTCTGAGATTTGTCCAACTTTATTAATAAAATTTTGACTTTCTAAAAAATTTTTAAAGATAAATTTTTTATTTAAAAAAAAAATTTCTTTTTTATTTTGAGAAATATTCCAACCATCAATTTTTTTTTGATATTTATGAATTTCAGATATATCGAATGGTAGAATACCTCCTTCACAAGGTACACATTTTTTATTTATTAAATCGCTCATAAAATATTATGGAGCGGGCAAAGGGGGTCGAACCCTCGACCTTCTCGTTGGCAACGAGACGCTCTACCACTGAGCTATGCCCGCTTGTTCTATAAGTATTAAAATTAGTAGCTTTTATTAAATTAAGCAAGCTACAAAATAATTAAAATTAAAAATTTTTTATTATAGTTAAATAACATTTTTTTGTAATAAAGTATTAACTAATCTTGTAAAAAAATTTTTAAAAATGATAAATAAAATCATAAATGCTCATTTACAACGAGGTGAATTTAATAAAGCATTAAAAATATTAGAAAATGTAATTAAAAATGATAATCAAAATATTTTTATATTTTTTTGTTTAGGAAAAATTCACTTTGAACTTAATAATTTTAAAAAAAGTATTTTTTACTATAGAAAATGTAATCAGATTCAACCAGATTCACCAAAAGTGCTATATAATTTAGCCTTAGTTTTTCAGGGTCTTGGTAGAATTAGTGATGCAGAAAAATTATTTAATAAGTTAATTAAAATCAATCCAAATGATGTGCGATCATATTATGGATTATTTAACCTTAGTATTGATAATATAACTTTAAATTATAAACAAAAATTAAAAGATTTATCAAATAATGAAAAAACAAGCTTATTTGAAAAAAGTCTTATTAATTTCATTTTTTCTAAATTAGAAAAAAAAGAAAAAAAAATAAAAGAAGAAATTGAATTTCTAAATTCTTCTCATGAGCTTTGTTTTCAGTCAAATTATAATTACAATACACAATCTAAATTTTATTATAGTAAGATTATCTCAAGCCACTACGATAAGATAAAATATGAAGGTCAAATCAAAACAAATATAGATTTTAGAAATCTTCAACCCTTATTTATTATAGGATTACCAAGATCTGGTTCTACTTTAGTAGAGTCCTTAATTTCCCAAAGCTCAGATCAAATTCATTCATTTGGTGAATTTCATGCAATAAATATGTCTATTTTTGATCAGATCGCATCTGTAATTTATTCTGGAAACTTTAATTATAAAGATTTTCAATTTGTCATAAATAAAGAAACATTTCAAAATTCTTTATTCGAAAGATATGGAACTATAAAAAATAAAATTTTTATAGATAAATCTTTAGAAAATTTTTTTAATATAGATATTATTTTAAAATTTTTTCCTAATGCAAAATTTTTACATACTTATAGAAATTTTAATGAGTCAATAATCGGTATTTATCAACGTATGATGCCTGACTTATCTTGGTCACATAATATAAAAAATATCTTAGAATATGCTAATAATTATAAGACAATTATCAATTATTTCAAAAAGAAATATCCAAAGCATATTATGGATGTAAGTTTAGAAAAACTAACACTAGATAAAAAGAATGAATCTCAAAAAATTTTTGAATTTTGTAATATTGAATGGAACAATGATGTTCTAAATTTTAACAAAAAAAATAAATTATTTACGAAAACAAATAGTTTTTTACAAATAAGAAACAAAATTGATAAATATAATATTAATAAGTATGAAACTTATTATTATTTGTTAAAATAATCATGTAATTATAATAATTTCATTATGGCACAAATAAAAACAAGTGAACTACCAAAAAAAATACCTGTTTTTCCATTAAGTAACTTTATTATTTTTCCTAAAACTACTGTACCACTAAATATTTTTGAGCCCAGATATATAGATTTGATCAACGATAGTATGAGATCCAATAAATTTGTTGGAATGATACAGCCAAAAAATTTAAGTAATAATCAAAAAGTACCTACTTTGCATAACATTGGGTGTCTAGGGAAAATAATAAGTTTCCAAGAAACTGATGATGGTCGTTATATGATAGAATTGAAAGGGTTGATTAGATTTGAAACTATTCAGGAGATTGTTTCAGATAATAAATATAGAGAATATGAAGTTGACTTTAAAAATTTTTATCATGATTTAAATAATCAAAATGAAGGGCTTAAGTTTATTGATCTTGAATTAATTTTTAAGGATTTGAAATCTTTGTTTGAAAAAAGAGGTTTTATAATTAACTGGAAAGAGTTGGAAAAACAAAGTCTAGATGAAACAATAAACGCTTTAGCTATGGCCTCTCCTTTTTCATTAGAAGAAAAACAAGTTTTACTAGAGGCTAAAAATCTGGATGTAAGAAAAAACAAAATAGCTGAAATTTTAAAAACGTATACTCATGATATTTTCAACAACACAACAATACAGTAAATCAAAATAAAATTCCTTTATCAGCAATTTTTGTAAATACTTTTTTTATCAAGTGACTATTTCCAACTAACCGGACAGAATTACTTAAAATAGAATTCTTAACTTTTCTCTCTACATTAAAAAACTCATTTACAAAATCTATTCCATTAGTAAACATAAAATTCTTATGTTTTACAATTTTTTCAAATTCATTATTTATCAAACTATCTAATGGCAAACCAAGTTCTATTTTTTCACTAATTATTTTTGTTAAAATTTTTATATCTCTAATAGTCATATTAAAACCCTGTCCAGCTAGTGGATGAATTCTGTGTAGTAGATCGCCAAATGCTAAAATATTGTTATGAAAATATGATCTTAAATCATGAGACTTTAATTCAAACTTATCTATATTCTTAATTTCTATGATTTTATATTTAAAATTATTAATCTTAATCATTTCTTTAATATTATCTTTCTTTCTATCAAGAGTATCATGAACTGAATAAACTATTGAAGTTTCACGATTTGAGATTGGTAGAAAAGCTAATGGACCTTTTTTTGTAAAAATTTGTATAGCCTTATCATTTAAAATTTTTTCATGTTTAATAATGGTTGTATATGCAAAACAATTATATTGTTTAGCAATTTTTTTACTAAAATATTTTTTAGTAAGATTATGAGCATAGTCACAATTAATTATAAGGCTATATTTTTTTACAAAAGATAAATTTTTATTGTTACTTATTTTTTTTTTAAAATGTTTATTTTTAGATAAATCTTTTTCTAAATTTTCATACAATTCATGATTCTTTATAATTGAAAATAGCTGAATATTATCCTCGAAATTTAATATTTTTTCTTTTTTTAAATTATCTGTAAATATTTCTATTTTTTTTAACTTCCAAGTAAGTTTTTCAATATTAATTATGTTTTTATTAAAATAATCAAAATTACTTTTCGATATCCCAAGTGTTCTGGTTTTACTCGAACTTAAATTTTTATTTTGTGTCAAAAGTTCAACATCAATATTCCTGTTAACTAATGCTTTTGCTAAAGTTAAAGCAGCTAGACCATTACCAAGTATACAAACTGTCATAATATTTTTAATTTTAACAACAAAAATTAGATGATACAAAGTGATTAAATTGATTCATTTATATGAATATTAAAAAAACAGCTAATTTATTACTTAATTTCGCTATTAAAAGACTTGCGGAGATTTTAGGAATTATAATATTTGCTTTTGGCATAATGCTGCTATTAGCTTTAATAACTTATTCACCTGAAGATCCTAATTTCATTTTTCCTGATAATACTGAAATTAAAAATTTATTAGGTTTCCAAGGAAGTTATATCTCAGATTTATTTTTTCAATCTGTTGGTTTGATCTCTTATTTAATTTCTTTTACTTTAATAATAACTGGTATCAATATATTTAGTACAAAAGAGTTTTTTTTAGTTATTGAAAATATTTTTTTTGCTTCACTATATTGCATATTTGGAACACTTTTTTTAACTTACTTTTATTCAAAAGGATTTTCTTTGTATATAAATGGTAACGGTGGCTTTGTTGGTAACTACCTAAACCAGACTTTTTTTAATTCTTTAATTCAGGTCAATGAAAATATATTTTATTATATTTTAATTTTATTAATTTTAATATTATTTTTAATTAGTATTAATTTTAAATTAAAAAAATTTTTACTATTAATTAAGAATTTAATTGCTTTATTTTCTAAAAATAAAGACAAAATATATACTGATAAAAGTGAAATAATTAATGAATATATACCGCAAGATGAAATTAAAAACCTTATTCAAGAAGACTTACCTTTTATAAAAAGTGAAAAAACTTCTGAAAATAAATTCAAATTTAAATTACCGAATATTGATTTATTAAAAATTCCAACAAAAAAAGAAAGAGAGAAATTTAACAATAATGAAACACATGATCCTGAATTTTTAGAAAAAATTTTGATGGATTTTGGAGTTAGTGGAAATATTAAAAAGGTAAGTCATGGACCTGTTGTTACTCTCAATGAATTTGAGCCCGCCGCAGGAGTTAAAGTCTCTAAAATAATTAACTTATCAGATGATATAGCTAGAAATACAAGTTCTGAGTCTGCAAGAATTGCAACAATACCAGGAAGTAATACAGTTGGAATTGAACTTCCAAATAATTCTAGAGAGAATGTATTTTTAAGTGAAATTTTAAATAATTCAGACTTTAAAAAAAAAGATATAAAGCTACCAATAGCACTTGGTAAGAATATTTCAGGTGTTCCAATTGTTGGTGATTTAGCTTCTATGCCCCATCTTTTAATTGCTGGCACAACTGGATCGGGTAAATCCGTTTGCATTAATACAATTATACTCTCTCTTCTTTATCGACACACACCCGATAAATGTAAATTTATTTTAATAGACCCAAAAATGCTTGAACTATCAACTTATGAGGGGATCCCACATTTATTGTGTCCAGTGATTACTGAAGCTAAGAAAGCTGCTTCTGTTCTTGGTTGGGTAGTTAAAGAAATGGAGAGTAGATACAGATTGATGACAAAAGAAGGGGTTAGAAATATTGATGGCTATAACTCAAAACATAAGCTTCCTATGCCATATATAGTGGTTGTTGTTGATGAGATGTCAGATTTGATGCTTGTTGCAGGAAAAGAAATCGAAAATTATATTCAAAAACTATCACAGATGGCTAGAGCGGCCGGAATACATATTATTATGGCAACGCAAAGACCGAGTGTTGATGTTATAACGGGTACTATTAAAGCTAATTTTCCAACTAGAATATCTTTCCAAGTTACCTCTAAAATTGACAGCAGGACTATTCTTGGAGAGCAAGGAGCAGAACAACTGTTGGGGAAAGGAGATATGCTTTATATGTCATCTGCAAATAAAATAGTTAGAATTCATGCACCGTTTGTTTCTGATAATGAAATTGAAAAAATAAATAACTCACTGAGATCTCAAGCTGAACCTGATTATATCGATGAAATTTTAAATTTTGCTGATGAAAAGGAAATTGGAGACATAAACAACCAAGGGGACAAAGATGAACTTTATCAATCAGCATTAGAAATTATTAGATCAGAAGGAAAAGCTTCAACTTCATTTCTGCAAAGAAAACTTCAAATTGGTTATAACAGGGCAGCCAGAATAATAGATATGATGGAAGCTGATGGAATTGTAAGTAAAGCTAATCATGTTGGTAAAAGAGACGTTCTCTGATGTTAAGATTTTTTTCAATAATAATTTTCTTTTTTTTAACACTTAATTCAAATGCTGATGTAAAAAAAAAAATTATTCAAAATCTTAAAAATACTAAAAATTTGGATTTTCAATTTGAACAAAATGTAAATGGTAAAATAGAGAATGGTAATTGCACAATTGAATATCCAAAAAAAATATTTTGTGAATATGCAAAAAGTAACAATAAAATTTTAGTTTCGAATGGAAAATCATTAGTTGTTAAAACTATTTCGAGCTATTATCTGTATCCTTTAGAAAAAACACCCTTAAATGTTATTTTGGATAAAAATATTCTAATCAATAAAATTAAATCTTTAAAAGAAAGAACAATCGATAATAATCTTATTAATTTTACAATTTTAGAAAATAATAACGAGATAAATATATTTTTTGACAAACAAACGTATGATTTAATTGGTTGGCAAAACACAGACATGTATCAAAATTTTAATATCACTTTCCTTTCATATATAAGAAAAAATAGGGTGCTGTCTAAGAACTTATTTAATATACCTGCTCAAAATTAAATTTTTAAAGTTTCAGTTTTAAATATTTTCATGCCTCTTGAAATATAGTTATTCAAAGCATTTTTGTGATCTAAAGAACAAGTATGTACCCAAACTCGTTTAGTATTACTTGCAAAAGATTTTTTAATGGCTTCTGATAATAAAAAAGATCCTAATTTTTTATTTTGATATTCTTCTAAAATCCCAAAATAGGCAATTTCTGTTTCATTATTTTCTGGATGAAAAATTAATTCAAAGAATCCTACTAAATCATCTTTGTATTTAAAGACGTATGAATTAACATTTTTAAAGGAAGTGTAATTAATCCATTTTTCTTCTGACCAGATGAGTCTATCTATCCACTTGTGTTTTTTACCAATATTTTTATAAAAAAATTTATTTAGCTGAAAATTAATTGGATTAATTAAACTTAAGGAATAATCTTCAGATGGTTTGTTTCCCTCGATTAGGTCTTGAAGTGAATTAATTTCTAAATAATTTCTTTTAACTTCTTCTGTCACTCCACCATTTTCCCAACTCGTTCTCCTCCAAATAAGTGAAAATGCAAATGAGGCACTTCTTGACCACCATGATCACTAATGTTTGCTAAAGCTCTATACCCTTTGCCTACTTCTGTTGAAATACCAAGCTTTTTAGCAACTAAATTAATACCTTTTAATAATCCAACCATCTCCTCCGGTAAGGCGTTCAGACTAAAATCATCTAAATCAATATATTTCCCTTTAGGAATAACTAAAGCATGAATTTTTTTTTGTGGATTAATATCATGAAAAGACAAAACAAAATCATCCTCATAAATTTTATTACAAGGTATCTCTCCACGTAAAATTTTTGCAAAGATATTATTATTGTCGTAACTCATTTTTTTCTTTTTTCTAATTCTTTCATTACTTCTTCAATTTTTATATCATTAGCCTCTAAGTACATTAGCAAATGATATAAAACATCTGCTGCTTCATGAATTTTATTTGAATTTTCCTCCACTGCTTCAATTAATTCATCAACTTCTTCTAAAACTTTTGCTTTGCTTAATAATTTATCCGTAAGCAATTTATTGGTATATGATCCTTCAACTGGAGAAGATTTTCTTTCTCTTGCAAGTTTAATTAAGTTTTCTAATGTATTAAGCATATTAAATTCTAACAGGAATTCCTTTTGAATCCAAATACTCCTTAGCTTCTTTTACTGAATGTTTGCCATAGTGAAATATTGATGCAGCTAATACAGCGCTGGCATTTCCCAATTTAATTCCATCAACCAAATGATCTAAATTACCAACTCCACCAGATGCTATTACAGGAATGTTAACTTTTGACGAAATATTTGACATTAATTCAATATCATATCCAACTTGAGTACCATCCCTATCCATAGAAGTAACTAAGAGCTCACCTGCTCCACTATCTTCCATTTTTTTTGCAAATTCAATTGCATCAATACCTGTTTTATTTCTTCCACCATGAGTAAAAATTTCCCATTTATCTCCATTTTTTTTTGCATCTATTGCAGCAACAATGCATTGTGAGCCAAATTTTTTAGAACTTTCTTCCACTACTTCTGGATTTTGAACTGCAGCAGTATTGATTGATACTTTATCTGCACCACAGTTCAGTAGTTTCTTGATATCCTCAACACTTCTAACACCACCTCCAACTGTCAAAGGAACAAAGCATTTCTTTGAGGTTTTCTCTACAACATCATAAATTGTATCTCTATTTTCATTTGATGCGGTTATATCTAAAAAACAAATTTCATCTGCTCCACCGTCTGAATAAATTTTAGCTTGTTCGACGGGATCACCTGCATCCTTTAAATCAACAAAGTTAATGCCTTTAACTACACGACCATTTTTAACGTCCAAACATGGTATAATTCTATTTTTAAGCATTCAATTCCTTAACAAGTTCCTCTAATTTGATGTCACCGTCATAGATAGCTTTTCCAACTATAATACCTTCGATATTGTTATTCTTTAATTTCTTAGCTTTTTTGATGTCTTCAATTGAAGAAACTCCACCAGATATAATTACAGGACAATTTGAGGTATTAGCAACCTTAGCTGTTTCCTCAAAATTTGGGCTTTGCTTCATACCATCTCTATTAATGTCAGTATAAATTAATCTACTCGCACCATAATCGTTGACTTCTTTTAAATAATCTAAAGTTAATTGGTTAGAATTTTCTTTCCAGCCAGAGACAGATAAATAACCATCTTTAGCATCCAAACCTAAAGCAATTTTGTTTGGAAACTTTTCGCAAGCATTTTTAAGAAAATTCTTATCTTTTATAGCAGCACTTCCCAAAATAACTTTTTCAACACCAACATCAATATATTTTTGAATACTATCAATGGTTCTAATGCCCCCTCCTACTTCAATTTTTAAATCAAATTTATTTGCTATTTCTTGAATTATATTTAGGTTAACTGTTTCACCTGTTAAGGCTCCATCTAAATCGACGATATGCAGGTTTTTAAAACCGTGGTCTTTATATTTACAGGCTTGATCAACTGGTGACATTTCATATTCAGTTTTGTTATCAAAGTCTCCTTTTACTAACCTCACACATTTTTTATTCTTAATATCTATTGCTGGAAGTATTTTCATTTAATTTAAGATTTTTTTCTTAGCTTTTTCAAATTCTTCTTTAGTAAGTACTCCAGATTTAAATAAACTATTTAACTGCTCTAATTGCTTTATCAAATCACCATTTGATGAATTGGTCGTTTTAGTTTTTATAATTTTTTTAGTTGTAGAAAAAACTGGCTCAATCATATTATTGAATTTACTATTAAATTTAGAACAGTCGACATAGCACGCAGATATAAATGCATAAGTTTTACTTTTGTGCTCAGCGATAAAAACATTAAGCATTACATCTAATTTTATTGCTCCAAAAATCATTATTAGTTTACCATTACTTTTTAAAAATAATTCATCGTTTTCATTTTTAGCTATGTCAAATTTACTAAGATTTATAGTCATTGATTCATTTATAGGTATGCTTTTATTATTTCCTGATAACTTAGTAATTTCTTTTCTAATTTCTTTTGTTGCCTCTTTAAGTTCTTGATTATCCATATTCTGAAGTTCATTAATCATGTCACCCAACTCATCCCCCTCCTCTGCATATATTTTAATCCAACCTTGATTAGATATCAGTGCATAAGTAATGAAGTCTATTTTTTCTTTTTTCATAATTTTTTTCGCTTCAGAAACCATCCATTTCCCAGCTCGCGCCTCATCTTTAAAATTTTTTCTCTTAAATTTATTCATTATTGATCGAACATATTCATTATCCATTGGGTCTTCTCCATCTAGAATTGCTTTCTCTAAATCAACATATTTTTTTGGCCCTACTAAATAAAGATCTATCTCCATTCCTTCATAATCCTGAACAAATTCTTCAATACTATTTTTTACTTCTTCATTGTCATACTTTATAAATTTGTGACTAGCTGGTACTTCAATTTGTATTTTGTTTTCAATATTAAGAATTTTAGAAAAACCTGAACTTAATAAAGTAAAACTAAATAGCAAAAATAATAAAAGAAATTTCATTTTATAAATTTATAAAATTACCAATAATTCGTAACCCAATTTTATCGCTCTTCTCTGGGTGAAATTGGGTTCCAAAAATATTTTCTTTTTCAATAGAGCAAACAATATTTGATGAATAATCTGTTGTTGCTGAAATAACATTTTTATCTTCAGGAATAAATTCATAACTATGAACAAAATACATATGAGAATTATTTTCTATATTTTTGAAAATTTTACTTTCTTTTAGAATATTTATTTCGTTCCAACCAATGTGTGGAAGTTTATATTTTCCTTTTTGATTATCTATTTTTGATACCTTTCCCGATATCCAACCAAGACCTTTTGTTTGGATTTCCTCATAGCCAATATCTGCAAACATTTGTAAACCAACACATATTCCAAGAAGAGGTTTTTTATTATCAATCGCAAATTCATTTAAAGTATCAACCAAACCATTTATGCTGTTTAAAGCGTCAATACAGCTTTTAAACGAACCTTGACCAGGTAAAACTACCTTGTCACTCAATTTTATCTTTTCTAAATCTGAGGTTACTTCAATGTTTACTTTTTCTTTAGCAACTTCCTTAAATGAATTTATAACAGAACTTATGTTGCCTGAATTATAATCAACAATTGTGACATTCATTAAACTTATAATGAGCCCTTAGTAGATGGTATGCTTTTTTTACTTCTAGGATCCATCTCTAATGCTTCTCTTAATGATCTTGCTAATGCTTTATAACATGACTCAATAATGTGGTGACTATTGTCTCCATAAATATTTTCAAC
>Ga0315320_10003911_pt1 | contig 12190 bp, 9 predicted proteins | sample M140m21515metaG_FD_203458 | JGI IMG/M metagenome (GOLD analysis project Ga0315320, IMG submission 203458) | Ammonia-oxidizing marine archaeal communities from Monterey Bay, California, United States - M1 40m 21515 | ecosystem: Environmental > Aquatic > Marine > Coastal | place: USA: California...
AACCGTTGCGTCAGGCGAAAGTGTCATTGATTGTGCAGGTTTGGCAATCGATAGTCTGCTATTACCCACAAAAATCGATTATGTACGCTACCCGCCGGGAGACGCTTCATGCGTCGCACTCATCCGTGAGCCGGGCACAACAAACCGAACCTCCTACCTCATTACAATGCACCGCGACCTTCCACCTCAATTTCGAATCACCGATCTTCCGTTCAATGCGGTCGCGATCGAGGCTTTGGGATGGAGGCCGTTGACGGTCGACTTGCCTGTAGACGGGTATCGAATCTGGAGTCGATGATGCGGCAGTGGCTGTACCGTGTATTCATGAGTGTTCTCGTGACTTGCTATCTGGCAGTCGGGTACGCCTCCCACAATCGTGACCATGACACGTGGTCAGCGGTGTATAAAAAGCTGCGCTTTATGCAGGCCACGCTCTGTTTTTGGCAAAACTGGGGCATGTTTGCGCCTCCGCCAGGAAGCACATCTTGGATGCTCATTGAGGGCACGACTGCAGATGGCAAGACCGTCCATATCGAACCGTTGTTTGACCGAATAGAGCCGGGCTTTTTTCGTTGGCGCTATGACCGAAAGCAAAAGCTGACTCTTTCGTCATTTCGTGACAGTCGAAAGGCGCTCCGTGACGGGATTGGGCGCAATGCTTGCTGGCGAGCAGAGCAGGCGGGTACGCCGGTCGTATCGATAAAACTGATTCGGGACAGAACCTGGGCGCTCAAGCCGGGTAAACGTTGGAAGAACCCTGACGCAGAGCCGCGTCACAAAGTGACTGAAGTGGGGACTTTCAAATGCGATTAAACGAAATTCTATACGGGCTTCGGCTGTTTTGGAAGTGGTGGACCTGGTTTTGGTTTCGGCCGGTGAGTGCCCGCGGAATCGGCATCATGCGCATCTCAATGGGCCTGATGTTGGCCATGACGACCATCGATGTTTGGCCCGATATGGAGCTCTTTGTTGGCCCCAATGGTATCTGGAGCGAAAGTGCCGCGAATCGTGGCTTCCGGATGTCTCGATGGACCTATTTTGATCAGATCGACACTATGGAGGGAATGTACATCGCACAGGGTGCGGCCCTGGTGCTCAATGTTCTGTTTATGGTTGGCTTCAAAAGCCGGACGATGGGCTTTCTGAGTGTGCTTGCTCATGTCGCGATCTATCAGCGGAACTCTTGGTTCATGAATGGTGGCGACCGACTGATTCGGGAATGTGCATTTTATCTGTGTCTGGTGCCCTGTGGAGCGGCCTATTCGGTGGACGCTTGGCTACGAGACCGTAAGCTGCTTCGGACGGGCCAGAAGGTCATCAAGGACTATATGGTTCCCATCATTGGGAATCGCTTGATTCAGATTCAACTCATAGCGATGTACTTTTTGTCGGGCATTGAAAAGTGGGACTCGAGTTCATGGCAGAAGGGAAGTGCGTTGTATTACTCCCTGTCCACGTCGAACTATGCGCGGTCTGACGTCATGTTGGCACCGTTATTGGACGGGCGTTTGGGCTATGAGTTTCTCAAGATTGGTACGTGGGTGACCCTGTATTGGGAGATTTACTTTGGGCTTCTCGTACTGTGGAGACCCACCCGATATCTGGCATTGGCCGTGGGTGTTGTGATGCACCTCGGGATCCATGTCATGCTTATTGTAGCCTTCTTCTCGGCCATCAGCGTTTGGTGCTATTTGACGTTTCTCCCCCAGGATTGGGTGGAGCGGACCATCGTACTTTGGAAGAGTTGGAAGGAAAGACGGCAAGCCAAGGGGTAGTGGTTGGGGCAGGCCGTGGTCTGTCGCCTCCAAATCCGTTACCGAAGCGCCGCAATCGATGACTGGAGGAGTCACAGTATGTTTACCCACCTTCGCAAGCTGGAAGCTGAAAGCATCCACATCATGCGAGAGGTCGCAGCGACCGCTGAAAACCCTGTGATGCTGTATTCAGTAGGCAAGGACAGTTCGGTCATGTTGCATCTCGCGATGAAGGCTTTTTATCCGTCGAAGCCTCCGTTTCCGCTGATGCATGTGGATACCACATGGAAGTTCTCCGAAATGATTCAATTTCGCGATGACCTGATGAAAGATCTCGATCTCGAGTGCATCGTTCACATCAACCAGGATGGCGTCAGGGACGGCGTCGGCCCCTTTACTCATGGTTCCGCGGTCCATACCGACATCATGAAGACGGTTGGCCTCAAGCAGGCCCTAAACAAGCATAAGTTCGATGTTGCGTTCGGTGGCGCCCGTCGAGATGAAGAAAAATCGCGGGCCAAGGAACGGATCTTTTCATTCCGTACGGCTCAGCACCGGTGGGATCCCAAAAGTCAGCGTCCTGAAATCTGGAATGTGTACAACACCCGAATCAGCAAGGGTGAGTCCATTCGTGTGTTCCCGATTAGCAACTGGACTGAGCTCGATATCTGGCAGTACATCCACACCGAGAAGATCCCCATTGTGCCGTTGTATTATTCCGCGAAACGTCCCGTGGTTGAGCGAGATGGTGTACTTATTCTCGTAGACGATGACCGTATACCCCTCGAGCCTGGTGAGGTTCCGATGGAGAAGATGGTTCGTTTCCGGACCCTTGGTTGCTACCCACTGACCGGTGCGGTCGAGTCGGAAGCAACAACATTGCCCGACATTATTCAAGAGATGCTCCTCACAACAACTTCCGAACGGCAGGGGCGAGTGATCGATTTTGACTCGTCCGCGTCGATGGAAAAGAAGAAGCAGGAGGGCTACTTTTAATGGCCCACAAGGACGATTTGATTGCGGAAGACATCCTGGCCTACTTAGCGGCTCAGGAGAACAAGTCGCTGTTGCGGTTTATTACCTGCGGTTCGGTTGACGATGGCAAGTCCACGTTGATTGGGCGATTGCTGTATGAATCGAAACTGCTGTTCGAAGACCAGTTGGCGGCCCTTGAGGCGGACTCGAAGAAAATGGGTACGCAGGGTGGCGATATTGACTTCGCACTGTTGGTCGATGGGCTGGCTGCCGAACGGGAACAGGGCATCACCATTGATGTCGCCTACCGGTTCTTTTCGACGGACCGAAGAAAGTTTATCGTGGCCGATACTCCAGGTCACGAGCAATACACTCGCAACATGGCAACGGGGGCATCTAGCGCCGAGCTGGCTGTCCTGCTGGTGGACGCACGCCATGGGTTGTTGACCCAGACCCGTCGTCACAGCTTCATCGTATCGATGCTGGGTGTACGCAAGCTTGTAGTGGCCATCAACAAGATGGATCTTGTGGACTATTCGGAAGAAGTCTTCAACCAGATTTTGGCCGACTATAAGGTGTTCGCCGAGGCGCTCAATGTTGATTTGATTACGGCGATTCCCGTGTCTGCATTGAAGGGCGATAATGTAACGGAACACGGCGATAAAATGCCGTGGTACACCGGCCCCACGCTTCTCGAGCATCTCGAGACCGTGCCGGTGGGAGACCGAGATCGCGAAAAGCCGTTCCGGATGCCAGTGCAGTGGGTCAACCGACCCAATCTCGACTTTCGAGGGTTTTCCGGTCAAATCGCTGCCGGCGAAATCCGGCCAGGGGATAAAGTTAAATCTATCCCCAGTGGGACAGAGAGTACGGTCGATCGAATTGTGACCTACGACGGTGACCTCGAGTTGGCCCATGTGGGTCAGTCGGTCACCATCACGCTCAAGGATGAAATTGACGTGTCACGGGGAGACGTGCTTGTTGCAGGCGCTGAGCCCTGCGGTGTAGCGGATCAGTTCCAGGCCACCGTGCTGTGGATGAGCGACAAGCCCATGATGCCCAGTCGACCATACATCATGAAAATTGGGGCGAGAGAGGCGACGGTCACCCCGTCAAAACTCAAGCACAAAATCAATGTGAACACGCTGGCCGAAGAGCCGACAAAGACCTTGGGTCTCAACGAGATCGGTATTTGTAATGTCAGCATCGACCGCGACATCGCGTTCGACCCCTACACGGAAGGTCGAGCCACCGGTGGGTTCATCATGATCGACCGCATGACCAACAACACGGTGGGCCTTGGTCTGCTGAGTTTTGCTCTGCGGCGTGCCTCCAATATTCATTGGGAAGCCATGGATATCGACAAGGAAGCCCGGGCTGAGGCCAAAGGGCAAAAGCCGGTCATTCTCTGGTTCACGGGGCTATCCGGAGCCGGGAAGTCTACGGTTGCGAACATTGTCGAGAAGAGGTTGCATGCCCGCGGAAACCACACGGTGATTCTCGATGGTGACAATGTCCGCCATGGACTGAACCGAGACTTGGGCTTCACTGAAGCGGACCGGGTTGAAAATGTCCGCCGGGTTGCGGAAGTCTCGAAGTTGATGGTGAGCGCGGGTCTCATCACGCTCTCATGCTTCATCTCACCCTTCCGATCAGAGCGTAAAATGGCGCGTGACCGGGTGGATACAGGCGAGTTTGTGGAGATCTTTGTAGATACGCCCATTGAAGTGGCCGAAGCACGTGATGCGAAGGGGCTCTACAAGAAGGCCCGGGCGGGCGAGATTGAGAACTTTACCGGAATCGATAGCCCGTACGAGGCTCCATTGAATCCAGAGATTCACCTCGAAATGGATGGGATCTCAGCCGAAGATGCGGCTGGAATCGTTATCGAATGGTTGGAAAACAACGGCTACCTGAACTGATTCAGGTGGCCAGTTTGACCATTTGAGCGACCGTGTCGGTCCATGCCTGGTCATCGTTCAAGCATGGCACAAGGCGAAGGTCCTCTCCGCCTGCCTCGATGAAGTCTTCTCGGGCCCGGATGCCAATTTCTTCGAGTGTTTCCAGGCAGTCACTCACAAAGCTTGGGCAGCTTACCAGTATCCGGCGTTTGCCCTGTTCGATGAGTGCGGGAAGCAGCTCGTCTGTGTACGGCTGAATCCATGGTGTACGACCAAGGCGTGACTGGAAGCCCACCGTATAATCGTCTTCAGTGAGATGTAGGCGGCTCACGAGTCCACGGGTGGTGGCCATACATTGGGCCCGGTAGCAACTCCGATTGGCCGGAACGATGGCGTCGCAGCATCCGGCACTGGCCAGACAATGACTGTCGGTCCGATCGGCCTTCTTGACGTGGCGTTCCGGAAGTCCGTGGTAGCTAAAGAACACGTGGTCCGGCTTAAATGTCTCACGCTCGGCATCAATCATGTTGGCCGCGGCATCGAGATAGCCGGGGTGTTCGTAGAAGTCTGGAACAACCTGAAGCGGGGGTACAATCGCCCGGGCCGCAGCATCTTCGTACAGCGCAGCAAGAGCGGTGCCAGTCGAGGACATGGCGTATTGCGGGTACAGCGGGAGCACGACGACACGATCGACGCAGGCTTCGTCCAAACGGGTCAACGCGCTCGCGATCGAGGGATTTCCGTACCTCATACCAAGCTCTACAGTGTAGTCGGAGCCCAAGGTGTTCTGTAGGGAGTCCTTGAGGGCCTCACTGTATATGAGGAGTGGTGATCCTTCTTTACGCCACACTTGCTGATAGGCTTTGGCCGATTGTTTTGGTCGCCAGGGTAAGATGACCAAATTGAGAAGCATCCAACGTCCGATGGGCGAGATGTCGAGCACCATGGGGTCGTTAAGAAACTCTCGTAGGTAGCGGCGGACAGCCCCTACACTGGGGTTATCTGGGGTACCTAGATTAATGAGCAATACACCGGTCATGGCCGGTACGGTATTGGATTTTAGACCATACGACCAGGGAAGAATCATGCGTATTGTAGTGACAGGCGGAACCGGGTTCGTAGGACGGCCCCTTGTGAAGCGTTTGCTGGAGCTCGGTCACGAGGTTTCAGTGGTCTCTCGATCTCCGGAACGAGCGAAAGAAAGTCTTTGTTTGGAGACGGCTTGGTCGTGGGAGAATCTCGAAGAATGCTTTGCCGGCGGGGTAGATGCCGTGATTCATCTGGCGGGCGAAACTGTACAGGGTCGGTGGTCGGCCAAGAAGGAGACCGAAGTATGGGAGAGTCGCATTCGAACCACGACCCAGATTGCAGAGGCCATCGAAGCTGCTGAAGTTCCACCCAAAGTGTGGATCTCAGCTTCCGGAATCGGCTTTTATGGTGAGGGAGGGGAGCGAGAGTTGCAGGAGCAAGATGCGGCCGGTGACGATTATTTTGCCCGACTATGCGTGAAGTGGGAGAACATTGCCTTGTCGACAGCTCGATCGGGTCGACGGGTTGTATGTACCCGTTTTGGAATCATTCTCGGTGAGGGTGGTGGGGCACTCAAAGCGATGATGTTGCCCACCAAGTCCGGAATCGGTGGTCCGCTGGGGTCTGGAAAACAGTGGTGGAGTTGGATTTCTCTTGAAGACGTGGTGGGCGCGTTGGTTCATGTCCTCGAACACGATGGGGTGAGCGGTCCCGTCAATGTTGTCGCTCCGACCCCGATGCGTCAGGGTGAGTTCCAAAAATTGTTGAGCCGCGCCTTACATCGGCCCTCGTGGATACCGGCGCCGGCATTTGGGGTGAGATTGCTATTGGGGCGTTTTGCCGATGAGGTGTTGTCCAGTAAGCGCGTCATGCCGACGGTATTGACCGAGACAGGTTTTGAGTGGTCGATGCCAACCTTGAAGGAAGTTTTTGATGCGCTTTATGGCGGCAAAAGTGTTGGAATCGTGCTTCCTCTTGTGGGGGCCTTTGCCCTGATGGGAGCACCGTACGGAAAGACGCCTCATTTGGTCGATATCGCAAATGAACTGGCCGGGTCTTCGGCTTCAGTGGAAGTGGTGGGCCATGCCGGCATGCACCTAGCGCTTGTTCCCTGGTTGCTCTTCGCTCTGTATTGTCGCTGACCTACAGGGCCGGACACGGCCATGAGCCGAGGTTTCGCCGGTTGTTGTCTTCGGAACATTCTTCGGTTTCGTCGTCCGCATCTACGATTACGAACAAGGCACCTGAGCCCCAATCGAGTCTCGATATTTCTATCGGGCCCACGATGCGACCGGCTCCGCTGGGCACAACGGGTAGGGTGCGGGTCAGTACATGCACGCCACCGCTGCGCTCGAACGTCACGGTTACTTCGGTGGCGTTCAGTAAACCTGGGTTGAGCACCGGTAGACTAAGGAAAATGGATTCATTCCAGCACTCTTCGAGGCAGAGGTCCGCCGGGCCCATTGTGAGGTCGGCCAACCAGTGGGACGGCCCCAATTCGGTGCCACCGGTACGGAAGTTGTTCCAGGTGAGCCAATTGTGAGTGGGCTCCGTGGGGATGCTGCCATCGTTATTGATATTGGTGATGTGGTATGCGTACTGGTTCCAGACGGGTCGTGCCGGCGCCCAACTGTCCGCGGCATCCCCGATAACGGTAATGCCGCTCCAGCCAGCAAACGCGTAGTTGTTACTGGCCACGATAATTTCGGTGGAACCGTCGTTGTCCACATCCGCAATCAATGGATACTCCATCAAGGTGCCTGAGGCATGCCCGTCCTGGGCCATCTTGACGTCTCCTGTGGCGCCATCGTACACCCACAATGTGTGCTCATCAGCGTACACAACCTCCGCTGCACCATCGCCCTCAAAGTCAAAAACCGAACTGCCGGTTTTCGAACTCGAGTGGTCAGAGGTTTCATTGGACCACAAGGGCAGTCCATCGGTGTCGTACACCGTGTAGCGGCTCAAATCCGCCACACCCACCTCTGGTAGTCCATCTCCATCGAAGTCGGCCACTGTGGGGGCCCCGGCAGAACCACCCCCGGACGTCGCGACTTTCCACAGTTCGGTGCCGTCGTTCAGATGAACGCTCACCCAGCCCATCCCCGCCCGCACCAAGTCGGGGTAGCCGTCTGAATTAAAGTCGCCAACTGCCGGCGCGGCATCGTCGTGTCCATCACTCCATAGAATGCTTCCATCGGACCGGTAGATGGTGTTTCCGGCGACCACGTCAAGATGGCCGTCCAGGTCCCAGTCGACTGCGAAGGACATACGGTGGCTACCGCCAAAGCCTCCTGTGCCCTGGAACACGACCTCTCCGAGGTGATTCAATACGGTTCGGCCGAACAACACCTCGGACATTCCGTCGCCATCGAGGTCGGCAAGGGCTGGGCAGCCGTAGGCGCTGGTCTCGGTTCCACCGGCCCACAAAAAGCTGCCATCCGCACCATTCAGGCACACCACAGCCTCATTCACGCCGGCCGTACAAACCTCAATGGCGCCATCTGCATTGATGTCGCCCAATGCGACCCCTCCTGCGCCATAGATGGCATGCCCGGATAGCTCTGCTGCTGAGACCGACCATAGGACTGTACTGTCGTCACCGCGGATGGCGGTGATGACGCCAGGACTTGAGTAGGCGCCCGCGGAAAAACTCGTGAAGACGACATCTGGAATGTCGTCTTCGTTGACCTGACCGTCGCCGTTGTCATCTGTAAGGTTGGCGATGGCGGGTGTAGACATCACCTGGTTGTAGGACCCGTGAATGATGTTTGAGTCCCATTGCCATTCGATAACGGGCGAGAAGCTCCCGACAACCGGTTCTCGCTCACAGGCATCGTTGGTTTCGACGACCGGAAGCGCTGGGGGGGCGAAATCACCACAATCAGGAAAAGAGGCGGTATCCGTTGGGGGCACTTCTGGGGGATTCCCGGAGTCCGTCTCAGGGGGCGCCGCCGTATCCTCTATCGGGTCACCGTCCTCAGGCTCCTCCTCTGCGGTGACCCCACTTCCTGGCTCCTCGTCGGATTTTGTGGTCAGGTCGTATTCTGAGCAGGCTAAGGCCACAGTACCGATGACTACAAAGAAGAATGCCCGCATGTTCATGCAGGCATTCTAAACACAGTTTGGTGAGCGGGAAGCCTAAAGGGCTGTAACTTCAGCCGTACGTGTGTTGATGAGCGCAAAGTCTGTATAGCTGTCTTCGCCGTCGATCATACGGGTCTCTGTCCACTCCATCACACCGTCCAAGTAGATGTTGATGGTCACGGCATTTGGGGCATCGTAGACGGAGCTTGGGAAGTCGTGAACCACAACACGGTACTCACCATCTTGGGGAATCTCGATGTTGATGTTTTCGGGTCCGGTTTCAGAGATGTCGTCCAGGTCCAAGATTGGGTCATCAATACTGTCGCCAGCTACGCCCCAGTCGAGGCCGCCTTCCCAGTCTGATTCAGTACAGTTGCCGTAGTAGCAGTCGGTCTCGGTCTCAATGGTTCCGCCGGGTGCCAGCAGGTGTAGGTCCATATCGTCCCCGCCATTCTCCCAGAACATTTCCACCCAGAGGGCTTCAGCAGGTTCGGCGTCGAGCGTTGCTTCACAGGGGTCCGACCGAACCCCTTCGCTGTTGGTGACTACGAGGCGTCCAATGTATTCGCCGGCCAAATCGGTATTGAAGTCGGCACGATCGGGCACGGTGAGGGATCCGCTGGGCATCTCTGCATCCGAACCTTCTGGTCTGTAAACGAGTGACCACTCGTAGGTGAGTCCAAGATCATTACCGTCATCTTCATCAAGGTGCGTTGGGTCGTAGGAGTCGCGTCCCAGCCATGTGGCGCCTTCGACGATCGGACGGACTTTGTCCGGGGTTACTTCGCACATCGCAACGGGTGCATCGACCTCAGGCTCTTCCTCAGGGTCTGCAGTGTCCAACACCAGAGGATCATCTTCAAGTTCTTCTACACTTTCCTCTTCTTCTTCCTCAAAGCCCTCTTCTGCATCCGAATTGGCATGAACTTTGTAGTCTGAAGAGCAGGCAGTGATGAGCAGTAACAGAGCGGCTGATCGAATCATGAAGGGCCTCCACGGTGGCTGTATGTATCGCGATGTATCTTTCGCAATTCGGTGGTACCGGAATCTGCAGGTCGCCGCCACAGGTTTCCGATGCCCGGGGTCACTCTTCACTTAACCGTCACGAATGTCTATACGGAAATGAAAATTCAGGAATATTTATGTTGGGTCAGCCATCTTCCATCCGCCCATTGCTTTTTCGATGACTCTGGCGGCCGCGATTGTGAGGTGGTCCTGTCCGCGGCTGCTGACCACCTGAACCCCCACTGGAAGACCTTCTTTGGAGAAACCGGTTGGGACTTGAGTGACCGGGAATTCCATGACATTGAAGATGGCGGTGTAAGCGGGAGTGAATGGCGTACGGAATGCGTCCCAGTGGAGGGGAGCGGGTCGATTGTATGGAGGGTGCAGAAGAACGCCGTTGTCGCCCATGGCGGATTCGAGTTCTTCTTGCAGGGCAAGGCCAACCTCTACAAAGTGTCTTCCAACGGCGGGTAATGCCGCAGCAAGGTGGTCCGCAACGCACATGAACACAGCGGCGAAAGTGTGACGCCCCGCGCCCACACACATCCGACCAAGCTCTGAGACGGGGTTCAGTGGTCCCTTCTCACCTAAGATTTCGGCATATGGGACCGCCGTACCTTCGGTTAACATCGCGCTCCAAATCTCAAATGCCCGCTTGAGGTTGGGAAAGGTGCGGTACTCGATGGTCGCGCCCGCTTCCTGGAGGGCTTGTGTCGATTGCTCAATGGCGGAGCGAACGTCCGCCCGAACGCGGCTTCGGCCGTTGTCGGGCAGGGGAAAGATAACCAGGTCTGCAGGGTCGATGGCATCGGCATCCCCGAGTGTGTAGGGCTTCATGGAACGATCGATTCCATCTTCTCCGGCGATGATTTGGAGAATCAACCAAGCGTCATCGACGGTACGAGCAAGAGGCCCCACGCCCAAAAAGCGCCCGCCGGACTCGGTGAGCGCACCCTCTGGATAGTGTCCTGTGTTGGGTACAAGCCCCCCGGTTGGTTTGTGACCAACGGTCCCACAGAATGCCGCGGGAATGCGGATACTGCCTCCAACGTCTGAACCGATACCAAAAGGACTGGCACCCGACGCCACGAGCGCGCCCTCTCCACCGGAAGAGCCCCCAGAGGTCCGTTTTGGGTTCCATGGGTTGCGGGTTCGGCCGTACACCGCGTTGTATGTTTCCAGCCACAAGCCACCCTCAGGGATGTTGGTGACGCCCATGACGATGGCGCCGGCCTCCCGAAGTCGGGCGACCACGGTGGCATCTTGGGGCGCACGTTCGTCTTTTCGCCACAGTACGCCACCGGTCTGTGGCATGCCCTCTACCCCGATGAATTCCTTGATGGTGCAGGGAATTCCAAGCAAGGGCTGATCTTCCGAGCCGCCCGAGGTCAGCCGCTGTGTTGCCGTTTGTGCCTCTTCCCGTGCGGCATCGAACCGGTCATCAACCATGCCGTTTACCGCTGGATTGACCGCTTGAATACGGTCGATATGGCTCTCAAGTAGGTCGGTGGGTGTTGTGGCTCCAGTGCGCAGTGCCTGGCCGAGTTCTTTGAGGGATGCACGATGAATATTCATGCAGTGGGTGTATCGCGGTTCTGTCACGAACGAGGGTGCATCTGTGGATGGCTACCGATCGAACACCCAAGACATCTTTGCAAATAGGGCCCAAGAAGGCTCCAATGTGGGGTCCGGCTGGTCTTCATCGTCGATACCGCCGGCGGCGTACCGTCCACCCACATAAATGGCGCGTCCCGGGGAGTGCTCCCACGCAAACAGTGTTTCTAAACTGCGGGCCTCAGTAAAGGTGGAGCGATCGACTATCCAGCGGTTCCACAGCCGCGCTGTTGCGAAAAACTCAACCCTAAGTCGACTGATAAAGCCCTCGTACAGCAGGTCACCTTCCTGGGAGAAATGTTCCCAGGTGAGAGTGGGCGTGACCACTACGGCGGCAAATGGCTGAATACCGACTTCCACCGACGCGTTGTGGCGGATTCCGACCGATGGAACATCGCCTTCGTAATAGGGTGCTTGGCCTGTCTTGAACCGTGTGCGTGTTCGCAGCCATCGGTTCCAGCTACCGCCGCCCATCAGGGTGCCACTTGTGTAGTCGAGCCATCGGCCTTCGTACTCTTCTCCTCCTGGCCCACCCATCAGCATCCAATAGGTTCCATTCGAGAACCACGTTCCAATGCTCGGTCGGTACTCGTACTCTCGAAGTGCACCGTTGGTGCGAACCGCCACCTCGCCATCGGTTGGTGAGATTAGAAACCGGGGAACCAACTTCCAGTTTGGATAGGTCACGATTTCGGTTCGGTTTTTTACAGAGAAGGAGTCCGATATGGGTTGGAACCCATTCTCACTTCGAAAATCCTTTGAGATGTACGTGCTGTTGATTTTACCCTGGATGTGGCGGGTACGGATTCGACTGCGGATGATTGC
>Ga0315320_10003914_pt1 | contig 12183 bp, 11 predicted proteins | sample M140m21515metaG_FD_203458 | JGI IMG/M metagenome (GOLD analysis project Ga0315320, IMG submission 203458) | Ammonia-oxidizing marine archaeal communities from Monterey Bay, California, United States - M1 40m 21515 | ecosystem: Environmental > Aquatic > Marine > Coastal | place: USA: California...
TCGATGTATTTGGCAAGGATACAGAGTTACCCAAAATGTTGTACTTCGAATGCCCCTATGAGGTGCTAAAGCAACGTATCCTAGGACGGGCCAAGTACACGGGCAGAACTGATGATAATGTCGAAAGCCTGAAGCTCAGATTCGATACCTTTAAGGAAGAGACACTGCCCACTATTGAACTTTTCAAGAGTAAGAAGAAGTGTGTTGAAGTGGACACCGGCCAAGCTCGCCAGGCAGTTTACGATGTCGTTGTCGGACACCTTGCCGAATATACAGCCATTGAATTCGTGGAAAAACCATTGTCAGAGCGAGCCGAGATGCTACTCGGTTTAAGGCCTTTTCCTAATAAATAAAGGTGACATGTCGGTGAGAGAATGAGAATTCACATGCTGGCACCCCATCACAGCTGGCCAGGTTGTCGTGACAGGATTGCGGGTGTAATTGGAGTCGGAGTAATTTTGGCATCATTTACTGCCGCAAGTGATTCCACCTTTATTTCCTGATCGTAGCAACGAGTCTCGCAACTTCACGGTTAGAAAAGTAGACTGTTAAACCCGTGTCACATGGCTACAATTCCAGTGTCGTGGGGTGGTTCACGTACTCGCCATTGTTGTTTTGTTTGAGCAGCCGTGCCACAAGTCCAGAAAATCAGATTTGCGGTGGAGGGTTCACATGCGGTTCCATTGCAAAAAATGTAAATTTCCCGTCAAACCGGCATCAGGCATGAAGCTTCTTGATGCCGCCTGCCCGAAATGTGAGCACCCACTGAAATTAACGGCAGCCGATCGTATGTTCGGTAAGTACGAGATGTTGGAGGTACTTGGATCCGGCGGCTTTGGAACGGTATTCAAAGTACAGGAATCGGGCAACGACTCACTTTTTACTCTCAAGTTGATACGCAGGGCAGATGTAAGTAAAGCTGAGCAAGTTCATCTGATTCGGCAAATTCACTCATCACGTCGAATGGACCACGCCAACGTGGTTGCGGCGCACGATTTTGGACAAGAAGACGATTATTGGTATCTGATCAGCGATTACGTGGAAGGCTTGCCGCTCAATGACTGGGTAAAAAAGATCAGTCCAGATGCTCGTAAATCCCTTCTTCTGTGCGCTCATATCGGCGATGCACTTCAGCACGTTCACGACAAGCAATTTATACACCGGGATCTTAAACCCGGTAACATCATTGTCGATGGACAGGAGCAACCTCACATCATTGATTTTGGTCTATGCACAAGTGAGCAGGACGGTGACTTGATGACCATTGAACGCTATCGTGCGGCTCGCGAGGCGATCAAGAAAGATAAATCACGGCAAAAGAAGTTTACCTTGGGAACTCCCGGTTATGCTGCTCCCGAACAATTGGTTGGCGATCCTTTTTCAGCCAAGCCCACGAGTGATATATATTCGCTGGGGGTAATTCTTTACGAATTACTGACTGGACAAAGACCGGCAAAGGGATTGTCCAGCATTTTCAATGCTTCGACTTTATCTGCCCAGTTGAAACGCGGCGATTTTGACTCGGGGAGTGCGAAGAAACTCACGGAGCTTTGTTTGAGTGCTTGCGCGAAAAATACGAGTAGGCGTCCACCGTCAGCTTCGGCGTTTGCGACCGCGTGCCGCTCGGTATTGGACAGCCAAGCCTCGTGATTTCTGTCAACGAAGATTGGGTGTTTCGGCGCGATCGAATTTGAGGATTGGTAGAGAAGCCAAGACTTTGCTTACTTTGGCGTATTTCCAAAATAACCTTCCCAAGCAAGATCAATGACGTCTGCTGAGAGTTGCAACGGTTTCTCATGCAAAGTGCAGATGTCACGTGCTCTCTCAATGAGATCTCGCGGCTCGGCGCCACGCAATTCGCGCGCCTCCTGTTCGTAACGGTCAATCACCGACTGAAGTGCTCCGTCAGGTACCTGTGCTCCTACGCTCTCTGCATACCTCATAAAAATCTCGCTGTAACGTTCCTTGGTAGGACGCTCCATGTGCAGGCGATACCCCATCCTTCTCAGAAACGCCGGATCTGCGACCTCTTCGACCGTCAGATTGGTTGCCACAATGAGCATCAGATCAAAGGGTACCTGAATCTTCTGGCCTGTTTGCAGGGTCAAGTGGTCAACATGGTTTTCCAGTGGCACGATCCATCGATTCAGTAATTCAGATGGTGCAACACGTTGGCGGCCGAAATCGTCAATTAAGAATGTGCCGCCATTCGCCTTGAGATGGGGTGGCGATTCGTAAAATCGTAGAGATGGACTGTAGGCCAAATCAAGTTCTTCGATGGTCATCTCACCACCGGCCACAATGAATGGCCGTTTCACGCGCACCCACCTGCGATCATGATTCGCAAGCGTGTCACTGTCGTTGGCAGGTGGTTTTGAAATCTCTTCCGTTTCGTGAACCTCATAATCATAAATTCGAATGATGGAATTATCGACGGCGATGGCATGCGGAATCCAGAGGCTGCCGTCTGTCGCTTGATGCAATAACCTGCCCAGCGTTGTTTTTCCATTTCCGGCTGGACCAAACAGAAAAAGACTTCGTCCAGAGAGCGCAGCCAATGCAGAAATCTGCACGGAGTACTCCGGCAGAACGAGTGGGCTGATACACGATCGAACGTTTTCAAGGGTGACCTGTGCCCTATGTTGCTGCTGTCTCTTCAAAGCCGCAGTATATACAGGCAGCGAAATCGGCACTGGACCGACATAGCCTGATACCTCAAACGATCTTGCCGCTAACTGCCTGCCGCGATCCGTGCAAGAGTATCGGTAACAAAACGGACCTTCCTGAGATAGAACTTCAAGAAAATGGTCTTGCTTCAGCTTCCAGAATACCTTTTCAGCCAACTGAACGGGAAGGTGCAGCCTCTCTGCTCCCCACTTTGTGTCAAACTGAGGTACCGTACTCGCTAGCTTCAATGCTAAATCGTGCACCAAAGAATCAGCGATTCCCAATTCGCTGATGCTTTCAGGAACTGGAGGAACTGAGGTCCAAGAAGATTTGAGATTGCTCTTTGTGGATGTCTCTGCAGTTGCATTCATAAGCTTGTTCTCCGACTCGAAATCTTTGCTTCTATAACTACTCAATGAGCACCAACGGCGTGAAAACGGTGGTATCGTTTCCAATTGTCTTACCGATATCCGGAATGGCGTTACTGAGTGTTGATTGGCAAAGCTGCACGCTCAGATGCTTGTATTCAAGTGCACCAGTCATTTCGACCTGCATGATTCTGATTCCTGCCAGACCGATAATTTCGAATGACGCGTTATTGCCGGGATCGACCAATGTCGAAAAAAGCAAAATGGCCCGGCATTGCCCATAAATATCCTGTAGCTCATCCTTGATCCCCGCGCTTACACCGGTATCACCCTGCAGATTCACTGGCAAAGAAAGTTGCCCCCCCGGCAAGTAGGACAAATCCTCGGCATTCACCCCATAGAGGATCTGCCGTGAAATATCACTGGTTGAATTGCTTGAGCTACCAACATCCACGGTCCCGAAGTTTCCTGATGTGTAGTCGTCTCGCGGGAAAATATCAACTTCAAGAATACCATCCGATCCAAAAAATGTCACCGAGTTCTGAGCATCAAAACTGCATTCACACGACCAGATATCAGCAAAATCCTGCTTGAATTCGGGAGGCTTATTATTCACGGGTACCCAATGCCCGAATAGCGGTTCACCGGTAGGTTCTGTTCCGCGGTAATTATTCGTCTCATTGTCCATTATGTCGCGAACATCCAGCGGATCGGTGGGAATCCCATGCGTTTCGTAATAGGCTTGCGCCCGGCGATATTTTTCCCATAACTTTTTGTTGATCACAAATGGCAGCACGTCCGAGGTTGCATTTTCTCCATTGCCAACATTCACGCCCTTGGCCGGCATGATAACTGCGGCGGCAGTTGTTTCCAGCGTTGAATACGTTCGCCCCAGAACGGGTGCAAAGATCAGCGGCAATGGGCCATCTCCTTTGGTACTACCGAGTACGCTACGCCGCATCGTGACACCAATCAGGTTGTAACCACCCACGCCTGGAATTTCTTCTCCCCAATTCTTTTGCCATTCATTCAATTCGTTATCAAACACTGCCCAACCAAACTGCACATCACGCTCAGCATCAAGGAATGATTCCTGCACATCACCGTTGGGATGGAACGTAGCATATTCACAGGCAATCGAAGTAGCAGAAGCCGTGACGGACGCCGGCGGAGCAGGCGCTACTCCCAAGCCCTCAATTAATTCGGTTCCGCCACTTAGGCATGCAGCATCAGTTGCCGCTTGCATGGAGGTTCTTGTCAGCACGATATAGCCGAGGTCGATGGCTAAAGCCACCATCCCCAGTAGCATGACCAACAGGATTGCTGCGACAATGGCAACCGCACCAGAGCGATTGTGACGGTGCCTTGGAAAGTAAATCTGGCTCATCATTTTATTCTTTCCTCATGAGAACAGCAGCCGAAATCCTGCGGTCGCCGGCGATCAAGTACATCGGTCCCCAGGCAACATCAGAGTGGAGTACGCTCAAATCAATGCCAATCTTGGTCCTGTGCTGTGCATTATCGATCAGGTATGCAAATTGATTCCCGCTACTTCCATCAGCGTTAAACGGGTGACGAACGCCATCGAGTTCAATATGGGCTTCATAATTGTCAATACCTGCGTTTTCTAAATAGCTATCTAGAATTCCGTAGACTTGCTCATCTGTCGCGCCTGGAACCACAGCACGTCGCGCTGCTTCTCTGGCTGTATTGACAAGAATCTGTTGCACCATCATGGCGCGACCAAACTCAATAATTCCAAAGACCAGTATCAATAAAAGTGGCAGTACGATTGCCATCTCAACTGCAACTGCCCCTGCTCGTTGTGACCAGCATTTTTTATGCGGTTTTTGTCCGGGTCGGCGAATCACAACTCTTGGTCTCGTAGCTTTGCAAGTTGGCGAAAAATCTAGTGATGGCGCCGCCATCAAGGCAGTCGCTGCATCACAGTGGTTATGAATTGTTTTGTTTGACATGTGCATTTTCTAGTTTGTCAATTTTGACAAGGCCAACTTTCTTAGTACTTTCGCATATCGCGGGTCATCCATGTGCCCAAAATCACCATCAATACAGCTAAAAATCCCAACCAGTGTTCGGTACTCATCTTTCCTGCCGCCAACCATAGGCGGCTGGAAGCCATTGTTAGGTAGAACCGACCCCACTGCGCAACCAACTGATGTTCAGTTGCTGCGGCTGCCACGCACCCAATGAATAAGATCATTACCAAGGAAAGAGACCATTTCTTATGCAAGCGCAACGCTCGCGGATGCATTGCCCGATCAATCTCTCCACATTGGACGAGCAAATTCCGCAGAAGTTTTCGATCTGCGTTTTGAAGTGATTCCAAGCTCACCCATGGTGACACGAGGAAACGCACCGAGATATGCAGTGGTCGCATGGAAGAGGACATAATTGGTTGGTCAATGTCACCATCCTCACACAAATTCATAATACGCGCATATGTGGACATATACCGTCGCTTCGAGATTTTGACGCTTTTCTTATCCGCGATTCTTCGTACGGTATTGATCCACAGATCCCAAAAGATGGTGAGATCTTCAGCAGTCAAGGCACTTGAATTGGAATGACGTTGTGTAGAGTTCGGAGTGTCTTTTGTAGACGCACCGTCGCTGTTCAACGGAAACTCGACGGGCTCAATTGTTGATGTCATCATTTTACGGTGCCATCTTATCGAACATGCCAAAGATCCTGACGACAGCTGGACCTGCCAGAACAACAAACAATGCTGGGAAAATAAATACGATGGTAGGAAAGACCAGTTTGACGCTTGCTTTTTGGGCTAGCTCTTCGGCGCGTTGAAAACGTTTTTCTCGAAGCGTCTGACCGTGGACACGCAGAGCGGTAATGATGCTGGCACCAAAACGTTCGGCCTGACTGACAACGGAAGCTAAACTTCTCATTTCAGCCAAATCAAAACGTTGGGCTAGGTGATTCAGTGCTTCTCCCGCCGATGCGCCAAGCTGCATTTCTCTTTGGCAGATCGCCATCTCGGCAGCGAGTAACGGGTGCACGCTGGCCAATTCACGTGATACTTTTGCCATGGCAGCTTGAACACTCAGCCCAGCTTCGACACAGATGATGATCACGTCCAAGGCATCGGGTAAAGCACGTCGCAAGGTTGTTTGTCGGCCTGCCTTTTTGTAATCAAGCCAAAGGCTTGGGGCTAAAAAACCGAAGAGGCACGCGCCCACGCCCATTACCACTGCCCACAGCAATGAAATCATGCTTGATTGAAATGCAATGAATACAAGGACGCCGGGAATGAGACTCAAAGCAAATCGAACGGTTTGATAGATCGCAATCATTTGGGGACGGTAGAGTCCTGCCTGCATGATGCGATCAATCAGATTTCCATTCTGTTCGTCGTCTTTTATTTTTTTGCCAGTTCCCCGTGTCCGTTTTGCTCCCCCAGTTCCCGATTCGGTGCTGGACGAAACGGATTCCTGCGATAGTTCGTCCAGTCTTTCCTGGACCCGATTTCTGCGAGTGAGCCAAAGGGTTGCCATCAAAAACAGAAATCCGGCTACGGCGCAGCCGCTGAGGATAATCAGTTCACTTTCACTTAACTGGTCCATTTTTTACTCCAATGGCTTAGAAGTCAAAGTTGACGATTTTTCTGATCCACAGTGCACCAAACGTCATCGAGACGATGCAACCAAGAATGAGCTTGGGATGATTCAGTAACTCAAGTGCATAAGGTCGACTGATTAGCAGTAAAAGACAGTACATCGCTGGTGGCAAACCCAGCAGAATCGCGGCTTGCAAACGACCTTCCGCTGTCAATGCTCTGATTTTTCCTCGCATCTTGTACCGTTCACGAATGATGGCGGCGAGTTTATCAAGTAATTCAGTCAGGTTACCGCCTGATTGACGGTGAATGATCAACGCCAATACGAAGATTTTTATTTCCAGTAGACCAGTGCGTTTTGCCAAGTCTCGCAGCGCCATGTCAGTCGAAATGCCTAAATTCTGCTGCTCGTAGCAGTAGAGAAACTCAGCGGCAATGGGCGGTTTGAATTCTTGACCGACGGCAAACATAGCCTGTGTAATTGTTTGACCGGCTCTAAGAACACGACTCATCAGCTCCAATGCGTCTGGCAGTTGTGCTGATAGTGCTTCCAACCTTTGCTTGCGTTTGTGCTTTACCCAGAACAACGGTAAAGGTGCCGCAATCAGGGCTGCGGGTAGAGCTAGTAAGAAATCCTGGAGCAGCAAAACGGTTGGCACACATGCAACCAAACTACAAACAACGCCAGCAGCAATGATTGCCTGAGTGGATATACCGGTCCCGGATTGCTCGATCATCTGTTTGATGCGTTCAGTGATCGTGGGTTTTTCTGCGTTGGATTCAATAACGGCTTGGTGTGCCAAACTCCCCAGAGTTCTTTCTTGGTTGGAAGCTGCTGCATCACGCGCCCGTTGCTTGTTGCGTTTGACCAACTCGCTTTCTAATTGCAGCAGCTTCTTCTTACGGTTTTTCTCCAGCACGTCGGAGACGACCAGATTTCCCGCAAAAACCATCGCTACGCTTGCAACGAATGTAAACGCAATAACAGCGAGGATCATTCTGAATCCTCTTGCGTCTTCAGAATCCGTTCCTCGAATAATTCAGGGGGCAGTGTTAATCCAGAAGTTTCAAGACGCTCAAGGCAATTAGGACGAATTCCGGTGGCTTGGAAATAACCGATGGCGCGACGATCGTCATCAACCCCTGTTTGCACAAACTTGAAAATATCATGCATGGTCAGCACATCGCCCTCGACACCGGTGATTTCAGAAATGCAGGTGATTTTGCGAGCCCCCCCGGTTAACCGTACCGATTGAACAACTAGATCCAACGCGGACGCAATCTGCTTTCGAATTGTCCAAATCGGGACATCAAAGCCAGCCATTCCCACCATCATCTCCAAGCGTCCCACAGCATCCCTTGGATTGTTGGCGTGAATGGTCGTTAAGCTTCCATCGTGTCCTGTATTCATCGCTTGCAACATGTCCAATGCCTCTTCCCCGCGGCACTCTCCCACGATCACTCGATCTGGTCGCATGCGGAGTGCATTGCGAACAAGGTCTCGGATGGTGACTTCACCAGAACCTTCGATATTGCGTGGCCTTGTTTCCATGCGAATTACATGGGGTTGTTGCAGCCTCAATTCGGCAGCATCTTCGATGGTTGCGACCCGTTCGCCCGGCGGAATGAAACTGGACAGAATGTTGAGTAAAGATGTTTTGCCACTTCCTGTTCCGCCTGAAATGATCACATTCAAGCGTCCCTCAATGCAGGCAGATAAGAAGGTCACCATTTCTGGTGTCAAAGATTTGAAACCCAGCAGGTCAGGCACTCCCAAGGCCCGCTTTCCGAATCGGCGAATCGATACAAGAGAACCATCAAGTGCTAATGGTGGGATGATTGCATTGAAGCGGCTTCCATCTGAAAGCCTTGCATCAACCATCGGACTGGTTTCGTCGACACGACGCCCTACTGCGCCTACCACTTTCTGAATGATTTTCAGGAGATGGGGCTCGCTCGCAAAAGTCACTTTTGAACGCTGCAAACGACCATTTCTTTCTACATAAATGGTGTCTGGCCCGTTGATCATGATTTCTGAAATGGCTTCATCTGCAAGCAGTGGCTCCAATGGCCCAAGCCCGAAAGTTTCATCAATGACTTCACGAAAAATACGTTCACGATCTTCCTTGTTCAACAAATCTGAACGTTCGTCCAATACCTGTTCGCAAGCGCGATGAACCTCGATCCTTAGGTCACTCTCCTCCATCGCTCCCAGGGCTGTGAGATCAATGCGCCCAATGACCTGCTGGTGAATTTCACTTTTAATGCGTTGGAATTCGTATTCGAGTGCCTCTGTCTCCTCCTCTGACTGTGAGTCATTATTGGAATCACTGTCGGGTTCTTCTTTCGTGCTCTCATGGTCTTCACCGAAAGCATCCTCATCATTGTTTGCTTGCCCGCTTTGAGAAGCTTCCCCGGTCGGATCATCGGTGCCCATTGTATTTTCGTACGTGGACTCGTATTCGGAAGCAGTGCCTGAATCTAGCGGAACACCGTCAGCAAGAGAGACGGCATCTGTTTGTGCATCAGACAATTGATTTTTTTTCCAGAACTTCATGGCAAAGACTCACTTAAACCGCCAAGGGTTGGGAAGGCGCACTAATCGCGGCAACGAACTCTCGAATACGCTTGGAAAACGAAGAGCGAGGTTTTTTCATGCACATTGGCACACCACTGTTGCTGGAAGCGTTTACACGTCGCGCGTCGTCAGGAATCACTTGAGCAATTTCCATGCCAAGTGTGCCGCGAATGCTGGCAAGAGTGACGCCTGAGCCTGAACGGTAGCGGTTAACAACCGGTTTCACCTTTGACAGATCGACACTGGAGTGCTCAAGAAAATCCAATGCACGTTTGGCATTACGAAGAGAGCTGATGTCAGACCTAAGTGTTAAGATGACGGTGTCGGCCTGTTGCAGAACGACGACATCTTCCTGTCGGAAGGGACGACCTACGTCAATGACAACATGGTCAAATCGGGATTGCACCATATGCAGAAGTCGCCTCAGACCCCGCGGAGTCACATCCCTTACTTCCTCAATCGCAACAGGAGCTGCAATAAGGTTGATTCCACTGGCATGCTGCACCATGCAATTTTCCAGCATGTTTTCATCCATTCGTGCGACGTTGCGACAAAAATCGCTGACGGAATGGGGCGAACGAAGGTTGAGCTGCGCCGTTAAATCGCCTGATTCCAGATTCAAATCCATCAATACGAGACTCGGGTTCTCCTTCACCAGAGCAAAAGCGAGATTGACTGCCAGCGTGCTTGCTCCGCAGCCTCCTCCTGCACCGATGACCGCCGATACTTTTCCCCGTTTAAATCCGTTGGGTTGTTCTTTGTGAAGGCGATTGATGGCGATGGTGATCGCAGATTCGAAATCAGCTTCATCAATGTATTGATAAACACCTTCTTGTAAGAACATCAGCAGTGCCTTCGCTTCCACTGCTGGCCCCACCACAATGACCTTACCAAATGCGATTTCTTGTATTTCTCGAACTAACCGATGAGAACGAGGGCAGCGTTCATCCTGGAGACCGATCAGTACAATGGCCGGTTGAGTTCGTATTACGGTATCAAGAGCGCGCTCGAAGTCGGTGACCTCCACCTTCTCGGACAAACGCATCCGCCTTACTGAAGCGATCAGGCTTTTTTTCATCTCGTCGTGTTCGCTGATGATGGTAAAACGCATCCGAGTACTTCTTTTAAACAGGTGGATAGAGACGAGAGATCTTGCGGAACTTTACAAGAATCTGAGCTTTCAAGTTCGTGTGACTGTCTGCCTTGGCTTTTGCGGTCGCGGTGCGTAGATTTCACCGGTACTTAATCCTCGCAGCGTTCGAATCTTTAATGGTCTGCTGGATTTTTGTTTTGGTTTGTTGGCTACCTCAGAATCTTCAGGTAGCTCAGACTCAGCAGACACGAGTTCAACAGCTGTGTGTTTTAACTGTTCCTCTGCATAATGTTCAGACTGCTCAATGTCTCTCCAGGTGATTGCGCCGTTGTTCGTCATCTTGAGATCCTCCTTGTTTCGCAGCATCAGTGTGAGAGTTCCACCGCTTTGCGCGAGGGTCAGGATCTTGCCTTCTTCGGGACTGACGGAAAGAGTGACGCTCTTCAAGGTTTTGATTGTGTTCTGTTCTGGAGCATTGATCATTTGATCTGAGGCGAGAACCTTGACATTCTGAAGCAAAGCGGTTGTGATCGAGCCACCCGGGATTTCTTTGTCGTCTCGCGTCAGCAAGACATCAACGGTATCTCCTGGCATCACAAAACCTGCCACTCCCGCACTGTGGTTTGGGGTATGAATCGTAAATGCGCGGTAGCCGGGGTCAACAATGGCCGCCATTCCTCGGCCCACTCCGTATTTGCCTTGCATCAACAATTCACCTGCCCGGACGGGAACACGCAGAGTTTCATTAACGACATCTTCCAGATTGGTGATGTAGCCAGCGGGCAAGTAATCCTTTGGCCAGTCTTTCAGCGCCACCATGTCACTTGTGATTTTCGTTCCAACCAAACCGACATCGACAGTCAATACGACGACCTGTTCAGTCTCAACAATCGGAGCAGCATCTTTCTCGCCACGCGAGGCTTGCAGGACACGAAACATTCCGAATGTTGCGATGCCTCCGCACCCCAGGGCCATCAGAACGACAACAAGCGTTCGAATACTCATTAGGTTTCCCAGTTTTTAGAGGAGGACTTACGTAATACAGCGAAAAATATTGATATCACCCGACCAGCAGAACGCCCACCAATGCGACTGACCCCATTGCCAGCATGATGCTGAAGGGAATCAATTTGTGGCGTTGGACAGGGTCGGCTGCCATTGACTTGATATCCTTTAAATCATTCTGACTGGCGAACAGGTGACGCCGTATCGTTTGCAGTCGCAGGATCGACAATTGAAGGTTGAGCCATACAGCTTTTGGTCCTTCTCGCTTCGCCAGCACCACCACCGCCACGAGTCCCATGGCAAGACATCCAAACAAGGCAACAAGGGCTGTATTGTGGCCGCCTAGCCATGCCCCCATTCCCATCAGGAGTTTGACATCGCCTGCTCCCAAAATCCCCATCAGATAGGGAAGAATCAAAACAGCAAACCCGATTCCAATCCCCGCAAGGCTTACCGTAAAGCCCGGCCAACCTTCCATCATGCCATGAAATACAATCCCGGATATACAAAGTGGTACCGTAAGTGTATTGCGAATCCGTAACGACCTGATATCCGTCACCGTCGCGATAAGCGATGCTGACAACGCGGTCATCACCGGCAAAAACATTTGATCACTTAAGAAAGTCGCCATGCTTCCATCACTCAAGTTGGTGTGCTTGTTTAACTGTCAAAAAACTCGGATATAGGACTGCCGCAATTGGCTGTTCAAACCAAACAAAATAATCAGGCACCGGGATAATTGGTGTCCGCGGTGTCAAATGCTGAATCTACTTTGCCACCGATGGAGATCACCACGGTGATGATGACAGCGGCAATGGCGGCAACCATGATTCCGTACTCGACGGCTGTGGCACCTTCTTCTTCAGTCCAAAAGTTTTTAAGT
>Ga0315320_10003916_pt1 | contig 12181 bp, 9 predicted proteins | sample M140m21515metaG_FD_203458 | JGI IMG/M metagenome (GOLD analysis project Ga0315320, IMG submission 203458) | Ammonia-oxidizing marine archaeal communities from Monterey Bay, California, United States - M1 40m 21515 | ecosystem: Environmental > Aquatic > Marine > Coastal | place: USA: California...
CTTTGGATCAGGAAAGCTAACAATACCGGATATGATCAGAGCTGGTTTTGCATTAAATGTAATAGGAATTTTATTGGTAACTTTATTTGCTTTTTATTTAGCACCAAAAATATTTTAAAGCTCATGTATATTAAAACCATCTTATTTTTCTTGTTGATATTGGCTCAATCCTCTTGGGCTCAAGTGAGGTACATAGATTACCCCTCTCCTTTCCACCCAACCATTAGTAACTCAGGGATGGTGGTGTCACAGAATCAAGACTCCTCTAATGTGGGTGTTGAAATTTTAAATATGGGAGGTAATGCCATCGATGCTGCTGTTGCAGTGGGGTTCTCTCTAGCTATCACGCTTCCACGAGCAGGAAATTTGGGCGGCGGCGGGTTTATGCTTGTCTACCTAAAAGATGAGAATAAGACCATAGCAGTAGACTTTAGAAGTTCAGCACCAATGGGAATTACTAATGAAGATTTTTTATTTTTAAAAAATAATTATGATGAGAGAAGGTATGGTTATAAAGCCTCTGGGGTGCCAGGAACTGTGGCTGGGTTGCTACAAACTCACGCACGTTATGGAAAATTACCATTGGAAAAAATTTTAAAACCCATCATTGATCAGGCGGAAAGTGGTGTAAAGGTTAGCTATGATCTAAACCAGGCAATAGGAAGTGCTGAGCAGATTAAACAAGACCAAGAATCTAAAAATATTTATTTTGAAAATAATGCGCCCTTTGAAGAACACAAAATAATGAAGCGGTCCGACCTTGCCTGGACACTTAAAGAAATTTCAAAACATGGAGAAAATGCTTTTTATTCAGGTTCAGTGGCAAAGAAAATTATCAAAGCCATGGAATTGAATGGAGGCTTGATCACTGCAGATGATCTAAAGAATTACGAGCCTAGATTCGCGGAGCCTATTCAAACGTATTATAGAAAACATAAAGTTTTAGCACATCCCCCGCCAGCTGGGGGAGCTGCGGTACTCTTGGAGGGATTGAATATTCTTGAAAATTTTCCAGTAAACGATCTTGGCCCTAATTCAGCAGCCTTCCTACATTTATTTGCGGAAGCCCTGCAAAGAGGTCATATGGATAGATCAAGGTTTATGGGAGACCCAGAGTTCTATGATGTTCCGATTGCAAAAATTATTTCAAAACAAAGGGCTCGATTTCTAGCAAATAGTATCAACAAAAAAGCTGCAACACCGCCCACTCAATTAAATCCAGATACGCTTTTTCAAGAGGGAGAAAATACCACTCATTACTCCATTGTTGATAATGAAGGTAATGCTGTCTCTAACACTTATACATTGGGTTATTCTTTTGGTTCAGGGGTTACCGTTCCTGGAACAGGTATTTTGCTTGATAATCAAATGAATAACTTTGCATACCAATTCGGTGATCCAGCGATCACAGATCGCTCTGCCAGTATTGGCAATAGATTTGAGCCCGGCAAAAGACCCATGAGCACAATGACTCCTATAATTATTTTAGATGAAAATAATAATCTCAAACTTGTCTCTGGCTCGCCTGGTGGCGCCCTGATTCCAGCTGCAGTTTTAAGAGTGGTTACTGGACTAATAGATTTCAATTTAAACCTAGGTGAGGCAACAATGCTGCCGAGACTGCATAAGGATTGGCCCTACCTTAACCTAAGATATGAAAAAGGTTTTAGCAAAGATACTCTTGGAATTCTAAGCTCATATGGACATCAGCTTGAGCAATCAAAAACAATGGGCTCTACCCAAAGCATCTTGGTAAATGCTGATAGCAAAGAAGGTTTTGCTGACTTAAGAAGGCCAAATGCAGGAGTGGCCATACAGATTGATTAAAGCACTAGCATTTATCCATAGAAAAATAGATATCTCTGCTGAAGATTTTAAAGAATACTATGAGACAACGCATGCGCCACTTGCAAACTCCCTTCTTAGCCTTGAAGACTATGAAAGAAATTATATCAATCAGACTAAAAATCCAAAATTCAACACGCTAGGCTCCATAAGCATATTTAAATATCAATCAACAGAAGCTTTAGAAATTATTGGGCAAGAGATGTCCTCAAGCAAGGGTGATACTCTCCGAAAAGATGAGTTAAATTTTATGGATGTGTCAAGAAACTACCATCTTTTAACAGAAACAACTGAGTTAACAACGCGGTCATTTAATAAAAAACTATTTTTCTTTGCTAGTAACCTCAATGAGTTGAACTTATTAAATGATCGTGATGAATTAGTAAAAATTTCAGATAATATTGTGATTGAATCTAATAAAAGTTTGGGAATTGTTGAGTATGGAATTAAAGATGGTGTCTCTTTGGAGTCTCTTCGGGGGCTTGAAGAAGAGCAGCCAAAAATGCTCTTTGTTGAATCAATAAGCAGCCATTAAGCTAAATATTTCAATGCAGCATCGATTCTAGCGCTGACTTCCTCGGGCTCAAATAATGAGAGCGTGAGACCCAAAGATGGTGATTGAGTAGATCCGGTCATAGCAATCCTAATTGGCTGATTGAGCTTTGGTGTTGGAAGGCTCAAGGTGGTTTGAGCTGCCTCTAAAGCTTCATCGATAGACTGCTCGTTCCAAACCTCAAGGGTATTTAATTTTCTCTGCACAAACTCAAGGACAGACTCAGACCCGACAAGAAATTTTTTGGCAGCTTTTTCATCATAGCCACTGACAGATAAAAAATAAGGGACTAGATCATCGGCTACCCCTTTTAAAGTTGGTTTTGAACTTCTCATCGCAGCAACAATAGCATCACTGTTAACCTTGCTTGCTAATTCAATACCTACGGACTTAAGAAAAGGCGATAGCTTAATTTTAAAATCTTCAAGAGATAAATCTGCTAAATGATTATTATTAATCCAGTCCAGCTTGGCTGGATCAAAAATAGCTCCAGCCTTTTGTACTTCTTGGATTCTAAAATCATTGATCAAGTCATCTAAATGAAATATTTCTTTATCGCCTTTAGACCAACCTAAGCGAGCAAGCATGTTAATCATGGATGACTCAAGATAACCCTGATCAAAATAATCTTGCAAGCTGGTGACGGCATTTCTTTTAGATAGTCTTTTCTTATCCTGACCAAGCACCATAGGCAAATGAGCATATTCCAATGCTGGGTAGCCAAGAGCTTGCTGTATATGTATTTGACGAGGTGTATTGCTTAGATGATCCTCACCTCTAACCACTGTTGTTACCTCTTGCTCATAATCATCTACAACATTACATAGGTGATAAGTAGGCGTACCATCACTTCTTAATAAAATTAAGTCATCCAGTTCTGAGTTCTGAAAAATAACCTCTCCTCTGACCAGATCATGAAAAACCAAATCACCTTCTTGGGGGGTTTTTAATCTGAGGACTGTAGAATCATCTGGCTCTAAATTGAGATTTCTGCACCTACCATCATATTGAGGCTTGAGACCCTTTGACTGCTGTTCGGCTCTCATCTCATCAAGCCTTTCTTTACTGCAATTACAATAATACGCTTTATCAGAGTCAATTATTCTCTGTGCAGCCTGCATATAAAGCTCTGATCTTTCTGATTGGCGAACTGGTTCTTCATCTGGCAAAATCCCTATATCTGATAACCCCTTTAAAATATTGTCTTCAAAATCGCTAGTAGAACGCTCACGATCTGTGTCCTCAATTCTTACTAGAAATTTTCCTTTTTGCTGTTTGGCATAAACAAAATTAAATAGTGCGGTGCGGACTCCGCCTATATGCAGAGTACCGGTTGGACTTGGCGCAAATCTAGTGACTTTTGTCATTATTAATCCCTTGTTGAGTTGATTTCAGCCATTCGACGATCATTGGCAGCTATGTCTTCATTTGATAAATGAACTTTGGGTATTGGATATTTTTGAATGTCTATAGTTACAGTCTCAGCAGAATCATTATAGGATCCTCCTGAATCAGAGCCCATAAATTCAAATTTACTTTGGCCGCCAGTTAAATGGATAAATACATCAGCAAGAATGTTTGCATCAAGCAATGCTCCATGAAAGCTTCTGTCATATCCGCTAATTTCAAACCTTGAGGATAAAGCATCAAGCGAATTTCGTTGACCTGGAAACTTACTTCTAGCAAGCAATAAAGTATCTTCAACCTCGCAAATCTCTTCCAACTTTGGATATTGAGATGAGGCACGCTTAAGCTCAGCATTAAGAAATCCCAAATCAAAAGCTGCGTTATGAATTATCAATATCCCACCGTCAACAAATTCTAAAAATTGTTCAGCAATCTCAGAAAACTCTGGTTCATTGAGCAATTGCTCATTTGAAATTCCGTGTACCTTTTGAGCCTCTTCATCAATAGCTCTTTGAGGATTAAGAAAGGTATGAAAATGTTGATCTGTTCTCTTTCGGCCATCAAGTAAAACTGCACCAATTTCTATTACTCTATGCCCCTGCTCTACCTCCAAGCCAGTGGTCTCAGTATCCAGTACTATAAGTTTTTTTTCCATCAGAGTGAGTCTATTCCTTTATTTGCAAGCATGTCAGCCATTTCATTGCCTTCATCGCCTGAATGGCCCTTAACCCAATGCAACGTTACCTCATGATGATCCATTAAATCGTCTAACTCTTGCCATAATTCTTTATTTTTAACATCTTTTTTTGTTGATGTTTTCCAGTTATTTTTTTTCCAGTTATTAATCCATTGAGTAATGCCATCCATTACATATTTAGAATCTGTATATAAATTAATTGAGCAAGGCTCAGATAGCAACCTCAAACCCTCAATAGCTGCCTTTAACTCCATCTTATTGTTTGTTGTGGACAATGACCCGCCAAAAATTTCTTTTTGAGTTCCATTGAATTTCAATAATACCCCCCAACCTCCAGGTCCTGGATTGCCTCTGCAAGCTCCATCGGTATACATAATTACTTGTTTCATGGCCTGATTAACTCGCTTATAATAGGAAATAAAATTTTCGTAAAAACATTATATTTGGTTAACACTAACTAATGAAGACAATCTTATAATAATTACGGTTCATATCTCCACAGAGCCTAATAACCAGTCCATGCAAAAACTTTATATTCTTTTAATCTCAATCTTTCTCTCGAGCTGTCAGCTTCCAATGATCATGCAAGCTGATAAATATGTTGAGCCTGAGCCTATACAATTTATAGAAGTTATTGATGAGTATAAAACCGTCTGGGATAGGATTTCAGCAAGCAGCTCTATTCAAGATGAAGGGATTGACGAGGAAACGCTCAAATACATTAACTCATATCTGGCAAATCCATCTCAATTTATCAGACTTATCGAAAAAGGAAGATATTTCATTTTTTATGTTTTAGAGGAGCTAGATAAATATCGTTTACCTCCAGAGCTTGCATTGCTGCCATACATTGAAAGCAATTATGATCCATTTTCCATATCCCCCTCAGGTGCGATGGGCTTGTGGCAGTTCATGCCTGCAACAGCAAGAATCTATGGTTTGGAGGATACATGGTGGTACGAAGAAAGGCATGACCCATTAGTTTCATCAAAAGCGGCAGTAAGATATTTAGCCTACCTCCATAATCGATTTAATAAAAATATTAACTATACATTGGCTGCATATAATGGTGGGCCAACATTACTTGAAAAAAGAATCAAACAAAATAAAAAAAATGGGCTGTCAACATACTTCAATCAATTAAAACTTCCTATGCAAACTTTGCAGTATGTTCCAAAATTTAAAGCAATCACTGAGTTGATTGTGAATGCTGAAAAATATGGCATTGAGCTTCCAGAATTTCCTGATAAACAAGTCCTAGGCGTAGTCGAGCTTGATGGGCAAATTGAAATTATGACATTTAGTGAATTTGCTAATCTAAAGCCAGAATTTGTTTATAAACTAAATGCGGGATATACCAAATGGGCATCTCCTCCAGGGGAGAAAACTACTTTTAATATCCCTATTGAGTTAAAACAAAACTTAGATCTTAGAAAAAATGAGTTTGTGAAAAGCAATCAAATAAATTGGGTTACTCATAAAGTCTCTCGAGGAGATAGCCTATGGAAAATTGCTAGAAAATTTCAGATTGACGTGGATGTATTAAAAAAGGTCAATTACCTAGCATCAAGCACCTTGAGTATTAACCAAGAGCTATTAATCCCTCTGAGTAATCAAAATAATGAATCATTTATCCCGTATCAAGCACATATCATAAGTGAGGGAGACACATTATGGAGCCTTGGCTTGAAATATAAAATTTCTCCTGCAGAAATTGCAAGGAACAATGGATTAAAAGAAAACTCCACATTAAAAATTGGTAGTGAGCTAAATATTGGTAATAAAAATATCTATAGAACAATCAACTCAAAGAAAAGAACAATTCTCTATAGCGTTAAACAAGGAGATAGTCTTTATCGCATAGCAGATATTTTTAATATTGAGATTAATGACATTATTGAAATTAATGAAATATCAAATAATGAGATAAGCCCGGGACAGGTCTTAAAAATAATTATTAGGGCTTTTTAATCGGAAGAAATTTTAGGATCTAAGGCGTCTCTTAAGCCATCTCCAAAGAAATTAAGTGCGAACAAGGTAATGGTAAAAGTTAATCCTGGATATATAAGCAACCAAGAATATTCCTCCATCGACTCTACACCATACCTTATTAAAGTTCCCCAACTACTCATTGGCGGTTGAACCCCTAAACCCAGAAAGCTCAAAAAAGCTTCAAGCAACATAACTTGAGGAATTGTTAGTGTTGCATAGACTGCTATGGGACCAAGAATATTAGGAAAAATATGCTTTCGAAACATTTGTATGTTTGAAACTCCCATGGCTTGTGCTGCTAAGACATACTCTTGATTTTTAATTGTTAACACTTGACCTCTAACTATTCTTGCCATAGTTAACCATTCAACTGCTCCAATTGCACCAAAAAGAAGCCAAATATTCCTTCCAAAAATAACCATTAGTAGAATTATAAATATAATAAATGGCAAGCCATACAAGACGTCAACAATTCTCATCATTATTGAATCAACTCGCCCACCAAAATAACCAGCAACAATACCCCAGCTAACACCAATAATTAATGCAACACCAGTTGCAACAAACCCAACCAATAATGAAACTCTTGCACCATAAAGAATCCTGCTAAAAAGGTCTCTTCCAAGGGTGTCCGTGCCTAATAAAAAATCTGATGAAGGAGGTTGCGCGCCAAGCTCTAAATTTTGATAAGAATATGAATGAGGAGCAATCCAGGGAGCAAAGATAGCTAAAAATATTAGTATTAAAAGAATAATACCACCTACTAATGCTGCCTTATTTGCAAGCAATCTCCTCCAGGCATCAGACCACAATGAGCTACTTTGATTCATACTTCATTCCTAGCTCTAGGGTTCATCAGAAGAACTGCAATATCAGACAATAAGTTAAAGAAAATTATTAATGCCGAGAAGAAAATCGTTGTACCAAGAATCATTGTATAGTCTCTATTGAAAGCTGCCTCTACATAAAATCTTCCTAACCCTGGTATCTGAAAGATTGTTTCGACCACAAATGAACCGCCAATTAAACCTGCTATGGCAGGGCCAAGAAATGAAACCACAGGAACCAAACCACCCTGCAATGCATGTCCAATAACCACTTTATATTCAGGCAAACCCTTGGCTCGTGCGGTTCTTATATAGTCCTGACTGAGTGTTTCTAACATTCCTCCACGGCTTAACCTTGCGATATAGGCAGCATAAGCAGCTCCCAATGTTATCGAGGGTAGGATTTTGTCACCGGGCAAGGAATCCCAGCCTGATACAGGCAATGTTTCAAGATAAATTCCAAAAACCAGGACCAGCAAAGGCCCTAATAAAAATGTCGGCATGCAAATGCCAATCATCGCTATTGTCATTGGAATATAGTCGAGAGCTGTATTTCTTTTTACTGCTGCGAGAACACCAGCAATGCTACCTATGAAAATAGCGACAAGAATTGCATAAAAAGCAAGCTCAAAGGTTACAGGCATTCCAGTAAATATCATTTCGGTAACTGAGCGACCTGGATATCTAAAGGATGGACCAAAGTCTCCTTGAACTAAATTGAACATGTAGTCTTTGTATTGGACGAGCAGAGGGGCATCAAGATTGTAAACTGCATTAAGATTTTTCATTACCTGAGGTGGCACAACTTTTTCTGCATCAAATGGACCGCCAGGAGCCATTCGCACAAGAAAAAAAGTAAGTGATGCAACGACTAAAATTACAGGTATTGCAATAGCTATTCTTTTAAGGATAACTTGTAGCATAAAAATTTTATCTTTCTAAATATATAAACTTTGGATGATGAGTATCAAGTAGATTTGGATACCATCCTTTTACATCACTGGAGAGTTGATACTGTCTGACATATGTATATATGGGAATGATCGGCATCTCATCAATCAAAATTTCTTCGGCTTGCATAAGGTATGTGTAACGAAGCTCTTGATCATTAGTAGAGTTAGCTAACTCAAGTAAATCATCATACTCTTGGTTAGCCCAACCAGTCTTATTGTTCCCACGATTTGGCCTAAGGGTATCTAAAAATGTATTGGGATCTTCATAATCTCCTATCCACCCTGCTCTAGAAATTTGAAAATCGCCAGTCATCTCTCTTGCAAGATAAACTTTCCAATCCTGGTTAACTAACTCAACTGAAATTCCAAGATTTTCTTGCCACATTTGTTGGACAGCTAAAGCAATTTTTCTGTGGCCTTCCTGTGTATTAAATAAGATCTCTAACACGGGAAATCCTTCTCCATTTTCATACCCTGCATTAGCAAGCAATGATTTAGCCAGCTCTGGATCAAAAGGAACTTCTGTATCTGGTTCATAGCCAGCAGAACCGGGGGGTGTAAATGAGTAAGCTGCTTTCTGGCCGCACTTTGAGACTTTTTCAACTATCTGTTGTCTGTTTAATGCATAAGCTAATGCCAGACGAACATTTCTATCTTTAAGGATAGGATGCAAGGTATTAATTCGATAAAAATAAGTTCCCATGTAAGGCTCAATCCTTAGATTTGGATTTTCATTTTCTATATAAACTGGACATTTTTCTAAAGGCACAACATTAGTAACGTGAAGTTGGCCGGCCCTAAACATTCTGTCCTCTGTGGACTCATTTTGAACAGGATAATATCTAATTTCATTTAATTTAACATTTTTTGCATCCCAGTACAGTGGATTTTTTTCAACAGTAATTTGCTTGTTAAGCTCCCAAGTTTTTAAGTTCATAGGGCCATTACATACAAAGTTACCTGGACGGGTCCATTGTCCATTTCTATCATCAATTGATCCATGGGCAAGAACGGTCTGCTTGTGAACTGGATAAGTACTGTAGTGACTTAAAAGTTTGATGAAAAAAGGAGTTGGATTTTTAAGCTCTACTTGAAGTTCGTGATCATTAATCGCCTTGACACCTACGCTAGAAAAATCATCATTTTTTCCTTGATGAAAATCTGCAGCCCCTTTTAGATAATAAAGCATATCGGGATATTGAGAGCCCAAGGATGGGGTTAATATTCTCATCCAGGACCAGACAAAATCTTCAGCTACAAGGGGATCTCCATTGGACCATTTTGCTTCTTTATTTAAAAAGAATGTATAAATTTTTCCATCATCACTTATTTCCCAGCTCTCAGCCACTCCAGGCAGATTTTCACCGCCCCTTGGATTTGAGATAGTTAAGCCCTCGCACATTGAAATGAGCAAGTGATGTTCTGGAACTCCAGTGACAATGTGGGGATCCAAGCCTTGAGGCTCACTGCCGTTACCAAAATGAAGAATCTGTTTTTCTAATGCAGCATCGACTGGGCTGATCGAGTCTGAACAGGAGATTAAGACAAAGGAAGCTAAAATTAATGAGAAGTAATATTTTTTCATGGCCACATTATACTTTAAGGAATAATAAAAAATTGATTTTCAATCATTCAAAATAAAATAAAAAAAGGGTGCATATTTGCACCCTTTTGAATCTAGTAGATTAGATCTTAAAAATCATATCCAACTTTTACGTACCAGAAAGCACCTTCAATTCCGTATGGAGAAGTTTCATAGTAGATACCTCCTAATACGTTTCCAGGAACACCTTCAGCAACAGCACCAGCTGAGCCATCAATTTTTAGAGCCTCTGTATCAAATAAGTTTTGAACACCAGCTGAAACATTCAAGCTATCAGTTAATTGAACATTAACTGAAGCATCAACAGTCCACTCAGAATCAGCTGTAGTACCAAACCAATCAGCATGTACTGCATAGTATTCACCATACATATTTGCTCGAACAAAAGAGCTAACTTTATCGCTCCATGTTTGAGCAACAGTGATTGTCATTCTATCTTCGGGTAGACCTTCTTCTAGACGTCTGATTTTAGATGCACCAGTAACTGCACCAGAGTTTGTCACTTCAGTTTCAGTATGGTTCCATGCAGCACTAATGTCAGCATCTGCACCAAATAAAACTGTATTGTATACAGCAACCAAGTCAAAACCAGATGTCTCTGTATCGAAGTCATTAGTAAAGTAATTTACTTGGCCAATTAATTCTGGATTAGGAATACCAGCTGCGCCCATTGCTAGAACCTGAGCAGCAGTAGGAGCTGCATTACTTGTTAAAGCAACCCTATCTTCAAGCTCGATAACAAAAAAGTCAGCAGTAAGAGATAAGTCTCCGGCATCATAAACAAGACCAAAAGATGTGTTAGTAGCTTCTTCAGGTTTTAACTGTCCAGCTCCCAGTTTAAATCCAGGTAAAGTTTGAGCCTGTGTTAACTGACCATCAACAAGTGTAGTTTGAGTGTTCACAACGTTAACCTGTCCTTGAGTAGGAGCTCTAAAGCCAGTACTTGTTGAGAAACGCCAAGCTACATTTTCATTGATTTGATATCTTGCATTTAATTTAAAGTCATTGGTGTCTCCGAATGATGAATAATCTTCATATCTAAAAGAACCACCCAATAAGAACTCATCGCTGACTTGATTTTCTAAATCAAGATAAAGACCATAACTTCTTCTTGTGAAAGCTCCTTGTGAGTCAGGAGAGAAACCAGCAAAACCATGAGAACCTACATTAAATCCTTGAAGAGCATACTTACCTGCTTTCCAAGAAGCCTCTTCACCTGAAATCACTTCAAAAGTCTCTTCTCTCCACTCAGCACCATAAGCAACAGTAGTAGAGTTAACTTGTCTTGTTAAATCAAAGTTAAATGTTTTTTCAAGTTCAATGTATGAACCTGTAGTAAAGTTTCTTGGAGTATCTGGTCCCATTGAAGGGTTAACAGTATTATTAAGGCCAAAATCGGCTTCGTTTCTTCCAACAGATCCGCTTAGATCATATGTATGGCCGCTTAGGAAGCCATCAGTAATATCACCTCTTCTACCAATTGTTAGAGAAGTATCAGTAATATTTCCTACGAATCTGGGAGTATAGCCACCAGGAGCAACTTCATTCATTAAGAAACAACTTGGATCAGCCATAATTAGGTCTCTTGTTGCATAGTCAGAAGGATCTATTGCTGCTGAGATACCAGTACCATACGAACATGTACCATCAATATTACCAACAAGTCTGAGGTTGCCATCAGGCCCAGGATTGGTAAAAACTCCATCACGACCGTCTGGATTACGATAGTAGAAACCACCGTCAACATCTCTTTCTGAATAGTTACCAAACATATATGACTCAGAACCATCACTATTTGTAACGCCTGAATTCATGAAAAATGTAACATCATCATCAACTTTTGGAGCTCCCCATATTTGAGCAGGATTAGCAACAGCAGTATTACCACCAGCAATTAAGCTTGCAGCATCTGGTCTTTGCTCACTTCTTGATGTGTCATCGGCTTGTCTAATTTGGAAACTGGTAGTAACAAAACCATCTTGACCAAGTGGCATACCGTATTTACCAGCAACAGTTGTTGTAGCTCCGTCACCTTCAGTATACTCACCCATCTTATAGGAGAGACTACCACCTTCAGAAATATCATCTAAGACAAAGTTAATAACACCAGCAATAGCATCAGAACCGTATTGAGCAGAAGCACCGTCCCTTAGAACTTCAACTCTTTTCAAAGCAATAGCAGGAATAACAGATATATCTGCACCCTGTGAACCATCATTAACACCACCACCTTGGAAGGCAATAACAGATGCGTGATGACGTCTCTTACCATTAGTAAAGATCAAGGTACTATCAGCAGATAAA
>Ga0315320_10003918_pt1 | contig 12178 bp, 8 predicted proteins | sample M140m21515metaG_FD_203458 | JGI IMG/M metagenome (GOLD analysis project Ga0315320, IMG submission 203458) | Ammonia-oxidizing marine archaeal communities from Monterey Bay, California, United States - M1 40m 21515 | ecosystem: Environmental > Aquatic > Marine > Coastal | place: USA: California...
CTATTATTGAAAATTCAAATTTTTATTTTCTCTATTATTTCAAAAAATAATTTTTACCTATTCATAAAAACTCAATTTTCAAATTTTACCTATTCATAAAAACTCAATTTTCAAATTTTACCTATTCACAAAAACTCAATTTTCAAATTTTACCTATTCACAAAAACTCAATTTTTAATTTTTACCTATTCAATTAATTTAAAATTCAAATTTTTTGTTTTTCGGGTGGCTTTCATCTTCTTCTTTCTTCTTCTTCTTCTTCTTCTTCCTTTGACAGTTATCACTAATCTATCACTAATGGTTTTCTTCTTTTAAAAAATAGACAGTATCAAACAGAAAACTGATTAATACCCATAGACTATTCAATACTGCCTTTTCTTCTTTTAACGTTTGGACTTTTTAACCCTTTTTGGCTTGGGTGGACTCTTTGCTTTTGCTCCTTTGACGTAAGCATTGCCCTTGCTAAAGTAGTAGCCCTTTGCATCAAACCAAACATCAGGTACAGCCCATGCAGTTGCCTCTCCCTTCTCCTTTTTCTTTTTGCCTTTCTTTTTCTTTCTCTTGCCTCCAGTAATGAGTGGCATATTGCCAAATACAGGGAAAGTTGGTGTAGGCATTATTGCTGGCATGGTTCTTTGAGGCTTTGGAGGACTTACAATTGATTTTGTAGGTGTTGCAAGTACGCTACTGCTCTCAAATGTGATTCTTTGATTAAGTCGGAACTGCTGGTCAAGAGCCTGTGCAGTGGCACCAATCTGTGTGGATATTTGGTCTGTTTTCTGCATAATGTCTAGTTCTTCTGCTGGAGTCTGTTTTTGTCCAGTAAATGGATTGAAGATCTGACCAGTCTTTTGTGCAGTCTGTGTAACTGGTGGCTGTATCTTGAATCCTCCAAATATTGACTGGCTTGTCTCGGTTTTTACTTTAGGTTGAGTAAACAAACTGTTTGAACCGATACGAGGACTGATTGATGGGGTGGTACTTTGTACAGACGTTGTAATACCTTGTAATACATCAGGTGCACTCTGTGTCTTGCCAGACTGTTGTTGTCCTTGAGCAAATGCCTGTGGCAAGCCAAACAATGATGCTCCAGTCATAATCCCTGATGGCAAGTTACCCCTGCCAGAATCAGTACGATACTGTCCAATAATATTTTCAACATTGGATGTTTTCATGTCAGGTTTTGGGACTGGCGTACCGTCAGCCATGATTGTGGAGAGTGGTTTTGATGGGTCGTTATTACTTCCGTCAAAGAATTTCTTGTTGGGTGCAGTTGATTTCTTTGTATTGAATTTCTTGATTGCATCGTTCATTACCTTGTTGCTGTCAGCAAACACATCGTTGAGACTTTGTTTTGATTTTCTTTTCCCTGCTTTGTCCTTTGGTATTTTGGGATGAGGTAAACTCATTGCATCATCAGTGAATCGGTAAGTGTTTGTGTCTTTTGAAATCTTTACATTCTCTTTCATGAACTTGTTCCAGTCTGTCTCAAATGTCTTGTCAGTGGTTTTCTTTAAGGTTGATGTAATCTTGGACTCCCATGCTTTGCTGGCTTTTGGGGAGAGGTCTGTTATCTGAGATTTTATTGACAATAGTTTAGGATCATTCTTCATGGCATTGTTAATCTTTAAGATATGCGTATCAATATCTGCAATCTGTGTCTGTGCTTTCAACATCTCTGCTGGTGTAGCCTGTACCTTGACAGTCTTGGTTGTGGATGGTTCCATCCTACCAGTCTTTCGTTTTAATGATGTAATTTCTTTGAGTGTTTCTTGGTAGCCCTTGTTTGTTTTAATCTCATTGGTAAATCGTGTAATGTCAGATTGTACCCCACGAAGTTTTGACTTTGCTTCGGCTATCTTTGTAGGGTCTGCTGGTTTTTGAACAACCTTACCATCATATCTTTTTACTGAATAGGTTCCTGATGAAATCAATTCCTCTAACTCTTTTCTCTCTGCGTTAAGATTCTTTAATTTTTGATTGTAAGGATCAATAAAGTTTTTGGCTTGACTTTCCAGTTTAGTAATTCTTGCTTTTGTGGAACCGATGAATTGAGAACTCTGTGTTTTTGGTATGCTTGTAATTTTTGTGCCACCAAGCTGTGCCATGAGTCCAGCGTATGGATTGCCCTGTTCAGTTGCAAGTCCAGTCCTTGTCAATACTTGTTTTGATTTGAAACCTTTTGCCAATTCAGATAGGTCACTCTTTTGACTTTGTAATATCTTGACTTGAGACTGATAACTAGTCTGTATGTTTGAGACATCAATCTTCAATGCACTGATTGCCTCATCAGTAACTTCGCCAATACTTTCCTTTTGTGATCTTAGTGCTGATAACTGTGTTTTTGCCTCATCCATCTTTAGACCTCTTGCAATTAGTTTGTCATACTCACTTGTTGTATCTTCCATTACAGAGAACTTGTTGCCAAAAGTGTCCGTACCAGTTTCTACTTTCTTGCCTTTATCATAGGATGTTGATACAACAGAGTCAGTCTTTATCCATCTGTCTGTTCTGTAGAACCCACTCTCTTTTTCTATCTTGGAAATTTGTTTTTCAATATCGAGAATTTTTGCACTGAATGTAAAGTCTCCAGATGCAGATATTTCCTGTGCCTTTAACTCATCTTGTTTTACCAATAATTTTTCAATGTCATCTTGTGCTTTAGTGAAACCTTTGGTATTTGCTTCAAGTGTTGCAAGTGATTCATCAGGCTTGCCAAACGTACTGATTGTTTTCTTACCAAGTCTGCTTGATGAGAATTTTTTGCCAAACTTGGTTCCTCCAAGATATGCCAATGATGAGTCTCTTACAGTTGCAAATGCTTTCATGTTTTGAAACTTTGCTTGGTTTGACCATGTGGCACCCTCTGGCAATTTAGCCTGTTTTGGAACATCAGTAAATCCATACCAAAACTTGTCTTTGGCTCTTGCAAGTTTTCCAGCATCATTTGTTTTTCCTCCAAACATTTTGAGTTGATTGTCTATTGCATCCTTGTATAACGGATTTGCACCCTGTCCAAGAAAAGTTGGTCTGGCACTGTTTGGTGGTGCAAATATAGGATCACGTCTGTACAAGTCATCAAAGTTTCCTTTTTCAAATATTTTTGACATTTCATCAAGTGCTGTCTTGTCAGTTGTTTTTGGATTGATTTTTTTCTTACTCACTGCTTCTGCAAACAATGTTTTCATTCCCATTCCTTGTGCATCATTAATGCCATCCACTCCACCTCCAAGTTTCTTCAAGAATGACTCGTCTACCATTCCAGTGTCTGACTCTTTGATTGCTTTTTGCAATCCAAGTTTAAACATCTCGGAGTTAATGCTGTTAGAACGTAATGTCTTTCCAGATATTGTATACACTGCACCGTACTGTGCAATGTCAAGTATTCCCTCCTTTGTTGGAATTACAAGTTTTGCACTCTTTGCATCTGGAACAAATTGTTTTGGAATTAATGAAATTTCATCAACGGTGTTTGCAACATTCATTACTGCATAACCCATTCCTTTGTCAGCAGTTTCAAAACTTAGGTTTGCAAGGTAGGTGTTCTTGCCAATCTTTTCAATTCCTTGAAACTCATCGGTTCTTGCTTTTCCTTTTGTTGTTACATATTTTACATCAGTTAGTTTGATGTCCTTGAACAAGTCAAGGTTGTCATCAACATTATATTTTCCACCAACTCTTTGGAGTTTTGCAAAATCTGGGGATAACATCTCAAGTTTTCCTCCGTCTAACTTTGTACCAAACGTACTCAATTCATTTCGTTTGCTGTCAAATCCGTACCTGTATGATATTGAATCCTCCTTCAAGAATCGTCTGTAATCAGTAACCTTACCTTTTAGATTGAGTCCAGTCTTTAACTCTCCAAGATTTCGTGCACCTTGTATGGTACCTCTCTTGTCATAAGTGTACAATTGTTTTCGTAAATTAGTTGTAAATGTCGACAGAGCCTCAGGACTGTCTGCTATTCTTGATGGAATCTGTATTGTTACCCCCACCTTGTCATCAATTTTATCGGTTTGTTTTGCTACAGCATAGGCTCTTGGTACTGCCTCTTGTGCCAACATTGTCTCAATTCTTCCAAAGATGTTTGCAACATCCTTTCCAGTTTCTGCATAAACTTGCATTGTCCACCCAGTAACTGGTTTTGCAACTGTGTCATCGAGTCCTTTAGTTATTGTACTTCCAATACCTTTCACATTTGACAGATTGATGTACTCTGTTGTTTTTGCCTTACTCATTACTGGCATTACAGTATTGCCTTTAGAGTCAACTATCATCTCAACTTTTTCAAGTTTGTTGACTTTGGTTGTTAATTTGTTTAGCCATCCGTCACTGATACTGTCTTTCTTGACATAGATTCCTCTGTCTGCTCCAGTTAACACAACTTTCTTGATGTCCATTGCACCCTCTGGCAATATTGCATTGATCTGCTTCATGACTTTTGTTTCAGGAGTTTGCATTGCAAGTTTTACAGCCTCTGTAACCTTGCCACCTTTGTATGCAGTTGATGTTCCAGCAACTAAACCTTTGGCAGTATATTTCATTGCAGTTCCGACCTTGCCAACTGGAATAAACATTGAACCAACTTCTACTGCACCAGTTGTGATGTAATACACAGGATATTTTTGGAATTTCTCTCCAGCCTGTGTCAGTTGTTGTCCGACTTGTTGCTGTACTTGAGGATCTGAATAGCCAGCAAGTGTTGTTGCAGAACTCTCAAAGAATATTCCTACATTGGTTCCAAAGTCATCAGTGTAATCTCTGTAAGTGTTTTTAGAAGTGTCATAGCCAAAGGCATCCAAAAGGTCGCCAGTAACTGTTGGTGCATACTCCACCTCCTTTGAATTGATCAAAGAGTCTCCACTTTGAACAATATTAAATGCCTCAGCCTGACTGCCTTTCAATATTTGTCCCAAAAAGTCATCAGGAATTTCAGTAATCTTGTTTTTAGACCAGTCCAAGTCTCCAGACGGTTCAGTCTGTGATTCGGTACCAAATTCTCCCCCAACTGGAAGTTTTCCACTTTTGTCTGGCAACTTACTAATATCATCAGACACCTTCTCAGCCTCTTTTGCCAATCCTTTCAGTGGGGAACCACCAAACATGAATAGGTTGATTCCCCCTAGCATTGATGGAACGTTTCCAGCACCCATGATTACTTTAGCATTATCAGGTTTTGTATTCTCAAAAGACATTACGCCAGTTGTTGCAACTGTAAAACTATCTTTAGGTAACATGAATTGTGTATTGTTTGCATTGACATTTCCAGTTGCGACAATAGAGTCAAACTGATTTAGTTTTGGAGACATCGTATATGTTCTACCAAAACCAGTTTCGTAGAAATTCCAGTCTCCTTGTTGTGAGGGAAATTCGGAGGGACTAGAAGTCGTGATTCGCTTCCGATATTCAGTCGGTTCGATATAGCCAGTAAAGTCCCCCTCTTTAGTTAAACTTGGTCGGAATGTGTTAAGATCCCCCATTGGTAAATTCAGTTTCTCTGCTTTCGTTGCTCTGTTTCTTGCATCATAATATTTTGTTGGGGATGTCTTGACATTTCCAATTGGAGTGTCAAATGTTTGCCCTGCATCCTCCAGATACATCCTAGTCAATTCCATACGCTGTGTCTTGTTTGCCATCTCACTCAATTTGGTATCGCCAGAGTAGTAGGTGTTTTTGGTTTCTGGCTCATACAGTGCTTTTCCAATTGGAACCTGACCAGCTCTTAACTGCCAGAAATAGTTTGACTGTACAGCATTGTCAACACGGTCTTGATCCTGTCTTGCATAAATTGCATCAATGGTTGATTGGTTTTTACCAAAGTTAGGATCAGCAAAGGTTCCCTCAAGTGAAGTGCCAGTTACTCTGTCATTTGGGTTTTGTGTGCCATAAGTTACAGGTACAGTTTTTGCTTGTGAGTCCATTGGGGATGTGTTTGAAATACCTGAGAAATCAGACTGTGCATCCTTGTTAATATCGCCTGCCTCACTTCTAACTAATTTTTCTTCAAGTGTTATTTTCTGTTCTTGCAAGTTACGCTGGTCATCAATGAGTCCACCATACTGTGGATTCTTTACTCGTAATTCCTGTTGCATCTGTGCAGTGCCAGTGTTTGGATTTCTGCTTCGATACTCGTTTACAACCATCTCAATATCTTGTTGATTGGCGTTCATCTTTTGATTGATGTTTTCAATTGCTTCGTATGATTGAGCTTGTGCCAGTTGGGCTTTTGCCTGACTGACACTTTGAGTTGATGTGGTACTATTTTTTGATGCAGTGTATTTTACAGTTGATTGGTTATTGTTAGAACGGTATGTATTGTAAGCACTAAGAATATCCTTTGTTGCTTGACTTACCATTTTTGGAATCTCTTAAACCCTTGACCTCGTTGAACAGATGACGGTGTATTAGCATTAATTTCTTTTTTAGGTGCAGTCCATTTCTGTGCCATTTCAGGTTTTTGTATTTGTTGTACTGGTGCAGATTTTTTTGATGCAAGTTGTATAATTCTTCGATTAGGTTTTGTTACAGCAGATGATTGTGCAAATACAGTATCACGTTTTTGAACCTCTTTTGCAGTCTGTTCAAAGTCTTTTTGTTCTTGGTCATATTCTTTCTCTAACTGAACAAGTAGCATTTTTTTGTATTCCTCCTCAGATTTGTTTTCATCAGGTGTTTTGTTAATACCTTTTTTCATGTCATCAGTAACTGCATCAGTTTGTCTGATACCAGTAATTAGATTTGATTTGTATTGTTCAGACTCTGCAAGTTCTTTGTCTGAAATACCGTAGTAAGAATATCTGACATAGTTCAACTGGTTTTGTATCTCTGTTTTTTCGGCACCAGTTGCTTTACTTAGTCTTTCTTTAATGTCAACGTCAAGTGGTTTGTAGAGTTTGACATATCTTTCTTTTTTAGCATCAGCCTCTTTTGTTAATTTTGTTTCAAGCATACTCCATCTCTCTCCTTTTGGTCTGGATGTTGCAAGAACATCCTTGTAGGTGGATGTGTCAACTGTTCTAGTTCCTGTTTTTCTACGTCTACCATTATGTGTCCAGTATGTGTTAACTTGTTTGCTTGATGCAACGTCTACAACTGTTACCATTCTCTTAGGATCTAATGCCAATCCCCCTACCTTTTTACCCCAATCAATCAGGGTCTTTTGTTTGTTGTAGTTGTCAATGACTGTTTTAGGATCAGCACTTAAACTGGTACTCCATCGACCTCTCCTCCTACGAGTTACAATTTGTTTAATTGGAGACTTTCCTAAATCAGCAAGTAGTTTATTTGCATATCCAATAGTTGGATCATTACTAACAGCCCATGACATCATTTTCACTTTATTTTTAGATGCTTGTTTAATTCTGGAATTGGATGCTTTTTGATTTGCCAATTTCTGTGCTTTTGCTTTTTGTGGTGCACTGGTTGGGTACCAGTCAGGTTGTTTCATGGAACCTACTCCCATTGCTCCAGTCTTTTTGAAACCTGTTGGTTTTCTTATCTTGGTTGATTTGATAGTGGGATTTGTCCAGCTTGCAAAAGGATTACTCATGTCGAAAACCATAATATTATAATGATTAGCTAGAATTTAAAATTAAAAAAGGACTAGAGAGTTGGTTTTGTTTTGCCAACTATTCTGAATACTTTGATTCCAGTTGCAGGGGACACGCCTTTGATAGCCCACATACCATTCTTCATCTTTACAACTGTAGGGTTTTGAATAGTTACTTTTTTCTTAGCCTTTACATCGTAAGCTGTGAATTTTACCATAGTATCGCTTAGATTAATAGAATATAAAACTAAATTACTTTTTTACCTGATTTGGTACGTCTTACCTGAATAACAGAGTCTTGCAAGTCTGCAACAGTCTTTGAATTGTAACCGTTGGAGTTGTAAGTAATCAAAGCCTTGATTGTTATGAGGTATTCCTGATCACGAAACTGTACCTTGATACATGGTATGTTCTTAATTGAGTTGAGTTTTTGCCTGTCCAGTAATTCCTCATTTTCGGCAACTGCTTTGTTAAGTACCCTCTTGAGCCAAATGTAATGATTCTTGTGTGCCACTCGTTTACGACAACAGATGCAGAAGCTTTTCTCAGTGTATACAAAAGATTTGCAAGTCTGACAATATCCTTTGATGTACGGTGTGCCAGTTGTTTTTGATGTGTTTGATATGTGTAGATTATGCTTACATCCAGTCACGACTTCTATAATTAGCCACCAAAGAGTCCTTTTTTCTGAGAACTGACATCTTCATTAATTTGTCTAACCTTTGTCTCAGTAAGTTTATCCATATTCCATCCATTGAGGGAACTGGTAGAAATCAATGTGTTGGTAAAGACTTCAATAATTTTATGAATAGTCTTTTGGCGTTGTGGGTTGGAAATTAGTGGCAATAGATTCAACTGCTCTATCTTGTATACTGATCTTACACCACCCTTTGGAAGATTCAATGTTCGATACAAAACATGTTTGTGCTGTCCAGACTGGTCAATCAAGTACAAAAGTCGATCTGTAACTGCACCATTACCACCCGACATTCCGTCAAAAGACATACTGAGATTTAAAAATATTAGAATATAAAATTAAATCGTCAGTTAGGGGGTGCGTAAAGCCGACTACTGATAATCTGATATAACGCTATACCTAGACTTAGCATTAATAGTATTCCACCAACAGTCAACGCCTTATCCATTTCAGGTGTAACTGCTCCTCCTCCAGCAATAAATGCAGAGGACATTACAGTTCCAATCATACCGACCATTAATGGATTATGTGTTCTAAGCCACAGTATGGAAAGTATGAGTCCCCAGAATATCACAAACGACAGTCCAGCAAATATGGATTCGAAGGGAAGTATCATTGTACTCAATGGGTCAGAAGCAAAAGAACATGATCCTACTTCCCAACATGAACACTCTCTACCTAATTCTTCTGCACACATTAACAGTTTTTCAGCGTTAGTGACCACATGATTCAACTGCTGAAATAGAATTTAAAATTAAATCTAAGGCATTGTTGGAGGTAAAATGGTATAACCTAATGCCCTTTTCTCTCCATTTATTGTAACAACAAATGAATCGACAGTCTTGTTTCCAGCTTCATCTCTTGCCTCACAGAATATTGTATTCTCTCCAATCGGTAGGATTGAACCAGTAACTGGATCACATGTGATTGTTGCAGTCTCATCTGAACTGTATGCAATATAATCAACCTTCATTTGATTTGGTGTGAGGGATTCCAGTGTATAGTCCTCTGGAACTATCAAGTCTGGAGCCTCTGTATCTAATGGCAACTGCTCAATTTCCTCTCCACCCTGAACTGTCATCGAGGGGGGTGTAACTGGTAGCCCATCCTCTCCCCTGATTATGTTTCCATTCTCATCGTATGGTGGAGCTACTGGTATCTCATTTGGATCCAGTCCTCTAGCCTTTGCCTGATCAGGTGTCAAGTAAACAACTTTTGGAGGAGCCATTCCAGACAACTCTGCTATCTTGTCCATGATTGGTGGTAGGTTTGAAATTAACATGACAAATCCCATGAGCCCTGCCATGATTACGATGATTGGAATTGCCTTCTTTAATGGGTCAGATAATTCAGTGTTTACTGTCTGTGCTCCTTCGTATATTTCTCTTAAAGTTGTGTGAAATATTGCTGGGGAATCTGATACGAATTGAGCTAGAGCCTTTTCTGAGGAAATCGAAACGTTCTTTGAATGAGGTTTGTAAGCTTTTTTTTTATCTGCATTAATTGGTTTGAAGAAAGTTTCTAATCTTTCCCAATGACCTTTCTTGATCATTGTTTTCATCATACCGTTTGCCTTTTTTGGCATAGGCTGTGCTGGATCTTTCTCAGTATCGTTTAGAATAAACATTCCAAGCATCTGTTTTTTGACTAGGTAAAAATTATCTCTTGTAAACTCAAACACACCGTATTTTGTATATGCTCTGTCATTGTGTAATGACATAGGAACAATATCAATTCGTTTATGTCCAGTCTGTATGAAAGCATAATGTCCTCTGTTTGTACCCATTGGAATTAATGGTGTGGAATAAACAGTAATTGGTTTTTTCTGATGTGTTACTTTGATCATCATGTTTGTCTTGGTTGACTCGTCATCTGTGGAATAGTCTTGCAAGAATCTACGAGTCTCTGGAGACAGTTCCTTTGTATGGTCTGGAGGCATGTCCACCTTAGTAAGATCAACCTCAGGCTGTGATGACATCATATCGATATACCTGTCCCTATTGAGTAATTCAGTATCGCCAACTGCTCTTAATTTGTTGTCTATCTCATCCATTGCTTTAAGACTTAGAGGTTTAGGATTTGAGAAATTGTAAAAATAGATTGATGTATTTTTGTACCTGTACTCGTACTGGTCATCTAACTCATACACCTGACTGTCTTTTGTTGCAAAATACTTTGCCTCAAACTTTCTAATCTTGATAAATTGTAAGTGTTTGTCCCCTCCCTTGATAATAGCCACAGGCTGTTGACTCAGACCTAGAGTAAATAGAGGAATTACCATTGTTAATTTTACCTTCTTACCAGTATATTAAATAAAATCGCACTAGAATCTCTTACCGACAAACATTCCAAGTATTGTGATTATTATCATAATACCCCATATTGCCAAGTTCTCATCTAATGGAGTATCTGGATTGTTAAAGTCGACATATCCAAGTGCAGTCATTACACCGATTGTTACTGCCATGATTAAGATACCCATTTGGGCGTTTCTTCCTGTGAAGATTGCTCCAAGTCCAATGACAAATAGGAAAATCATTGGGATTCCAAATAGGTCGCCCATTGGCTCAATACCTAACTGTGTTTGTGAAGTTGGACTTTTATGGCTTCTAATGACAAACTCTGATGCAACTCCTTTTGGTACATCATCAGTTGGTGTACCTTCTGGACATGTGCTTGGAGAGTTTTCATTACAGACAATTTCAACTTCATTGGTTGCAGGGTCTACAACATTGTAATCAAACTCGTCAGGATTCAAGTATGCAGATATGTAGTAATCGTTGTTAAACTCTAACCCAGTTACTGTTGAATTGACTGAGGTCTGGACATTTTCATAAGCATAGAATTTTGGCTCGTTTGTTGGGTCAATGTGCTGGTATTTCAATACCAAGTCATACCCTGCTGGCTGTGCCAAAAATTCAAACTCACTCATGGTGTATGCGTTGTTTACTCCAGTTGTTGCATTGTTTCTCTGTTCAAGTCCCATGATATTGTCACTGAATGGAGTGAGTGGTGTTACAGGATGATCACCACTGGTAAACATTGTAGTAGAATCATCTTGTGTTATCCATACTCTGGCAGTGTAAGTCTGTGCAATTGTAGGATATTCAAACACTGTTGCAAATGTGTAAGGTGTACCAGTTGTTACAACTGCACTTTGTGGGTACAATGCTATTGGTGTGGAATATGCTGGATCACCATTGTATAACCAAATCTTTGTTGCGATTGCATTAGGTGTACCACTTGTTATGTCAAGTGTTGGAATGATTTCCACAGTGTTACCACCAATTGGAGTTACTGCCATTGTAAAGGAACCTACTGCAAACAGACCAGTCTCAGAAGCACTTGGCAAACTTGTACCAATTTGTGTTATTGCAGAAATTCTGTAATCGTATTGAACACCTTGAACGAGCCCACCATCAACTGCTGTTGTTGATGTTGATGCAGTGTTTGCAATGGCTGTTGTCCATCCACCGTTGTTGACCTGTCTTTCAATCTTATATCCTTGTAATGAACCACCATAAAGATTTCCACTTGTACTCCAGTCAAGTTGTATTTTCAATGGGTCTTGCAATGTCAATGCCAATCCAGTTGGTGCAGAAGGTGCTGACAATGTTGTGACATCTGACTCATTACTTGGCAATGAAATTCCTCCAAGATTGATTGCAGAAATTCTGTAATTAAACTCAGTTGATAATGGTAATCCAGTGTCGTCATAAGTTGTTAGTGTGGAACCAGTGTCTGCAACATACACACTCCATCCTCCACTGACTGGACTTTCTCTTTCAATTTGATAAGAAACTATAGTGCCACTTGGAGCAGTCCAACTCAAGTTTGCAGTGGTTGATGTATTTGGTGCAGTGGTTGCAGTCAGTCCACTTGGAGGGGAATTGATTGTCCAGTTGCTTGCAACGTTGGACTCTACGGAATCT
>Ga0315320_10003922_pt1 | contig 12171 bp, 12 predicted proteins | sample M140m21515metaG_FD_203458 | JGI IMG/M metagenome (GOLD analysis project Ga0315320, IMG submission 203458) | Ammonia-oxidizing marine archaeal communities from Monterey Bay, California, United States - M1 40m 21515 | ecosystem: Environmental > Aquatic > Marine > Coastal | place: USA: California...
GTCGATGTGAGGTGTTTCGAGTACCGGGTTGCCCATGGCGGAAAGATCCGCGTAACCTTGGTCGTCGGTCATGATGAGAACGATGTTCGGTCGATCTTGAGCGAAGAGCGTGATGCCGGCGAAGAGGAACAGGGAGAAAATGAGGTGTTTGCAGGTCATGAGTAGTTTGAGTCCGCTAAATACGCGAAGGAACGCTAAAAAGAAGGGGTTGAGATCGTTTATCCACAGATTTCACGGATGATACGGATGTTTCAAATGCAATCCTTTACTATCTGGTATCGTCTAATATCCATTTCAAACAGAAATGACAAATGGTAGGGCTTCTTTTCTCAAATAGCCTTGGTGGTAGAATCCAGGCGAGTTCCTTGCATGGCTACCCAATTCGAAGCTGCGTCGCCGACGGTTCTGAGCGTGTCGAAGAGCTACCTCCCATGGTTCTCATTCGATTTCTTCGAGCAGGAGGGAGTCGGTGTAGTGGTCCGAGAATGAAGGGACTTGATTGAGCTCGATGATTTGGCAGTTCTGGCAGAGCGTTTCGATTTTCTTCGAATAGTTCGCCTGAAGTAAGAGGGATGCGCCACCGAGAGCGGCATTGCCGATGGTATCGACTTGTTCTAAAGGAACGGGGGGAAGGAGTCCGATGCTGATCGCATTAGCCGGATTGAGGTGGTAGCCAAATCCGCCAGCGACGAAGACCGTTTGCAGATCGGATGGGTCGAGGTTGGCAAGTTCGAGCAGGGCCAGTACACCGGCGCCGATGGCGGCTTTGGCTTGAAGCAGCTCGGCTACATCAATTTCGCTGATCCAGATCGAATCCGTAAAACGAACGACTTTTTCGACGTCGCCATCGATGATACGTTCGCTTACGTCAGGATGCTCTGAGTCAAAGCGTCCAAATGGGTTGAGCAAGCCTGACTCCAGGCCCAAGGCGAGGAAATCGATATAGGCGGCTCCGGAAATGCCTTTCGCCTCGCCGCTGGAGCCCGTGCAAAGTTCGTAGCTCCAGCTGTTGTTGTGGCGTTGGATACTGGATACGGTTCCCGGTTTAGCACTGGCTCCGCAGGAGAGGCGTCCGCCTTCGAAGGCTGGTCCCGCTGCGGTAGCGGTGGCTAAATAGCCGCTTTCATGTTTCAGAAGAATTTCTCCATTCGTGCCGAAGTCGATGAGCAGCATAGGGGCTTCTGCCTCGAGCATGCCGGAAGCGAGGGCACCAGCGACGATATCGGCCCCGACGAAGGGACCGAGCGAAGGTAGGAGTGTAAGCGACAGATTTGAATCAAGGCCGATTTCTGTGGCCTGAAGCGAGCGTTGTTCCAGGAATTCGGGGCGGAAAGGATATTTGCTCAAGCCTTCCAAGCTGGCTCCAACGAGTGAGTGCAGCATGATTGGGTTGCCGGCAATCGTTGCTTGGGCAATCGAATCTTCTGGGCAGTTTGCTTGGCGGCAAAGCATCTGGATTAGTTTAGCGAGGCCTTGATCCACGAGCGTTCGCTGAAGTTTTTTAAGCCCAGTTGCGTTGTCTAGCGAGTAGCTGATTCTCGAGATAACATTGTCGCCGTATTTCCGCTGCGGGTTGGCTATAGAGGTATCGGCGAGGCATTGTCCGGTAGATAAATTCCAGAGTGCTCCAGCGAGCGTTGTGGTTCCGATATCGAGTGCCAGAGCTATTCCATTGGCTTCATTGGATACCGTTGGGGCTTGCAAGCGAATATCGAAAAAACTCACCCCATGCAGTGTATGGTCGTGCCATGAGTTATGGGGGATCCGGAATTCTAGAGGCCCACCGGGCAATGATTTGACGATGGATTGGCAGGCTCGAAAGCTCCGTGTATCCTTTTTATCCTGATAGGTTATTTCGCAGCCGCGACATAGTCCCCTTCCGCCGCAGCGCGTGTTTAGACCATAACCTTTTTCCTCGAATAGATCGGCGACTGTTTTATTGGTATCACTCGTATTCAGATTGACCGAGACGGAGGCGCCTTCAGGTAAGATGAGGGTGACTGAATGGGGAGTCATGAAGGTTTAGAAATTAGTTCTGACTGGCTATTGACGGCAATTGAATGTCCTGAAGGAACGGTCAGATAACGGTTGGAATCCCAGTTTCCTTTGATCAAATTTTGAAGCATGGAGGCATCGCCTGGCAGGCGTCGAAATTGCCAGCTCAAGTGCTGGGCGCAGTCCTTGCAGTATTTTTCCGCTTCGGCGTTTTGGGTTACATCCACATAGGCTGCGCAGCTATTGTGAGCGAAGGAATCGAAGTCCGCCTCAACCAGATCTTCGACCATTTCTTCGTCGTTAGGATAGCGGGTGCTGTAGATTTTCCGGATGTGGGCTTCGCGATCTGGTCCGGGCACGCGTTTTCCGCGGACCCAGCCGGGAGAGTAGAAATAGGTACCGGGATTTTCCTTCAGTATCGCATTGTGCGGGGCTATGCCTCCGAGGAGAATGGAGATGCAGTCGTGGGCCCGAGGCAGAATTAAGGGGCAACGAATGGCTTGGGCTCCGAGCAAGCCATTGCCGCAGAGACCGTAAGCTAGAAGAATGACGTCGATCTCGAGATCCTCATCCAAGCGATTGATAGCCGCTTGAATTTCAATGCGCATATTATTTGGGCGATCGTGAAGACTCATATCCAAATATTCGATACGGTGCCAAGGTGGTACATCTCCTCCGAAGACAGCGAGTTCTTCTTTGAAGACATCGCAGGCGAGTAATGCGTATCGGGTCTTTTGCGACATGGAATATTATCGAAGTGATCTGGGAAGCAGAAATTCCCCTGGTATCCTATTTGCCACCATTGTATTCATGAACGGCGTCGATCATTGCGACGACGTTTTCTACGGGCGTGCGGGCTTGTACATTGTGGATTGCATTAAAGACGAAACCGCCGCCTGGGGCGAAGATTTCGCAGCGGGATAGCACTTCTTCGCGCACTTGCTCGGGAGTGCCGAAGGGAAGAGTTTGTTGGGTGTTTACCCCTCCGCCCCAGAAGGTTATGCGGTCGCCGTAATTAGCTTTGAGCCCTTTGGGCTCCATGCCGTCGGCGGAGCATTGGACTGGGTTGAGAATGTCGAAGCCACAGTCGATAAAGGTTTCGATGAGTGGTTCGACCGCACCGCAGGAATGCTTGAAGGTCCGCCAGCTCGTGTTCAGGTGTATCCACTCGTTGATTTGTTTGTAGCGGGGAAGCCAGATGTCGCGCACCTGGGGCACGCCGCAGAAGAGCGAGTTTTGCGTGCCGAAATCGGTGCCACAGATCATGACGACGTCGATGACATCGCCGACGATCTTGTGAACTTTCGCAATATTTTGGAGAGCGATTTCGGTTTGCCGGTCGAAGAGACCTTGGAGGAATTCAGGTTCCTCTGCGGAAAGCATGTACCAGTCAGCGACGCCGCGCACACCTTTCGGGTTCTTGAGAAAAGGAGCTGGGACGAGGGCGATATCTCCGAGGCCAGTGCCGCTCAATCCTGCGGTGATGGCCCGTTCACATCCGCGCCATTTTGCAGCTTGTTCGACCCAATGGGTTTCCTCTGCTTGCGACATGGGACCGAACTCCTCGAGATTGTCTTCCAGGTTAAGGTCGTCCTCGTCGAAATCGGGATCGAGGCGTTCGATACTATCGAAGAAATAGCTGGTTTTCGGCATGCGCCCGGAGGCTGGGGCATCGGTGTCGCCTTGCGGGTAGATGTATATATTGCCCGTATTGTCGCTGGTCGTATTGAAGCGTTCGGGGACGAGCACATTTTGATCCCAGGGCGTGGTCCAAGGCTTCCAGTTTTCGTTTGCGAAGCCAAACATATTGGCGTGTGAAGGGACTGCTTGAGCATCGATGCCCATGACGTTGAGTAGGTCTTCGTCGACTTCACCAAGCATTTGATAGGGTTCGCAGATCGTAACCGGGCGTTTTTCCAATTTGTAGTGATCGCGCAGTTGCTCGACGACGCTACAGTGAAAACTAGTGAGTCCGCTACTGCCGAAGTCGATCGGGAGTTTGTCGGGCTCTTGGTGGTCGATGGAGGCACGTATGCGTTGTTTCGGGGTCATGTGGATTGTTTGTTTCTCGTTACCGGGGAATAATTACTGGATTGGTTGATACCCTTGCGCAGTTTCGATCATGGCGATGATGTTTTCCACGGGCGTTCCGGCCTGGATGTTATGGCAGGAGCATGGGATGTAACCCCCGCCGGCTCCAAGGGTTTCGAGGCATGTTTGCGTTTCCTTCCGAACATCGTCGACTGATCCGAATGGAAGCGCATGTTGGTTTTCGATTCCCCCGTGAAAGATGACTTGATTGCCGAAGTCCCGTTTGAGCTCGGCCCGTTCCATGCCTGGGCAGAGATGTTGGATGGGATTGAGGATATCGATGCCGGCTTCGATCAAGTGGGGGACGAAATTGCGGGCCGCTCCGTCGCTGTGGAAGAGGACTTTTTTGCCATGGGCATGGCTCAGGTCGCACCACCGTTTTAGGCGGGGCTTCAGGTGTCGTTCGTATGCAGGGGTCGAGATGAGTTGGCTTTCCTGCGTGCCCATGTCATCGGCAATGAAAACGAAGTCTAACTGGTCGCCAAACTCTTTCAGGTAACGTTCGAGGATCGCTGTCTGAATATTTTCGATACGGTCTAATGCGGCATCAAGGAACTCCGGTTCGGCGATCGTATCCATTAACGCATTTTCCATTCCGCGCATATGGCAATAGATCTCGAAGTGAGAGATCCATGGGCCAAGAGTCGGGAAGCCGAACTGGCGGGCCCGTTCGGCTGCCTCTTTTACGGCAGCGTAATCGAATTTATCAGGATCGGGCCAAAGCGGGTAATCGTCGAGTTCCTCGGGTTCTTCGTAGTCTGCGAGCGGCCCTTTTCCGAACTCGTGATAGGTGGCTTGTCCGGAGCGCACTTTTCGCGTGGGCACGCCCCAGGTATCGTGACTTTTGTCTTCATTCGGATCGGAAATAGGCTTTTGGTATTGGGGCAATAGCCAGACTATTTTGTCGATGCCTAGCTTGTTATAGAGTTCGAGTTCATCGTTTTTGCCTGTGTAACTCTTGAGTGATTCGAGAACTTCGGGCGTATGCCAGATGTCGATCGGGACACGATCGACTGCTTGACGATTCAGTGTATTGAAGATGCGTTCGCGCGGTGTCATTGATTGTTTATGCACAGAGTTTTTGAGCTAGTTCGACTGCACTGGCGGCGTCGGGGGAGTATCCGTCGGCTCCGATTTGCTCGGCGAATTCTTGTGTGATTGGGGCGCCTCCGACCATTATTTTAAATGGAGCATTCAGTTTGTTAAGTTCACTGACGATGCTTTCCATCGCAGGCATCGTGGTGGTCAGAAGGGCGGAAAGGCCGACGACGTTCGGATTGTGCTCGTTGACGGCATTGGCGAAGGTTTCCGCTGTGACGTTGACGCCTAGATCGATCACTTTGAAATTGGCGCCTTTGAGCATCATGGTGACGAGATTCTTGCCGATGTCATGGAGGTCGCCCTCTACCGTGCCGATAACGATAGAGAATTTCGGTTCGATCCCGGAGGCGATGAGAATGGGTTCGAGTAGGTCCATGCTTTTTTGCATGGCTCGGGCCGCGACTAGAACTTCCGGTACGAAAATCTCGTTAGCCTTAAATCGTTTGCCCACGTCGTTCATTCCTTCAGTGAGGGCATCGAGCACGCTTTGCGGGCTGAGCCCTGCTTCGAGCGCTTCTGCGGTTGCGGAGCGTGCTATCTTACGTTTACCAGCTTTGATCGCTGCGGTCAGTTGATTCAATGATTCGTTCATAATAGGATATTTCGTAAAGAATGGAGCTTTTAAGATACGTTTAGTTAGTTAGTTGATCTTTTCGTTTATCATCTAAATATGGGCAGATCTGGCTTTTATTCTAGAAACTGGTTGGATTGGCCTCGCTGGAGTTGAAAATTCGTTTGTCGAAGACGACCGTTTTTTCCTTTTTGAGAGCCACGACGCTTTTCAGCGGATCGTACTCGGTCAGGATGAAACGAGATTTTTGTCCAGCAGCGAGTCGCCCGAAACCGGGGTTGTTGAGCAAGGTTTCGGCATTTCCGCCGGTGCTAGCGTTGATCACTTCCAGGCTTGGCATACCTGCATTTTCGAGCAATTCCATTTCATAGAAGAGTCCTTCGGCGTGGCCCACTCCGTAGGAGCCCGCGTCGCTGCCGACGAGGACCCGAACGCCCAATGCGAGCGCTTTTTGCAAGCTATTGGCATGTTTACACAAAATGATCTGGAGGTTGTCACGCTCTAGATCGCCCCAACCCACAACCTCGGCATGATCGACTTGCTTTTGGACGGGGGCAAAGGTTGGTACCCAGGTTGTATTCAGGTCGCGCATCCGTTGCAACTGTTCGTCGGTGATGAAAAATCCGTGCTCGATAGTATCTACGCCTCCTTCGATCCCGACTCTGATCCCGACTTCACCGGATGCATGAGCCATAATGTGTTTACTCCTTTGATGGGCGACAATTGCAATGGCCTGAACCTGCTCGATGCTGAATTGCGGTTTGGCGACAACAGCGGCTTTGGCGAAGTTGATAATTCCGGTGGGAACGATTTTGATATGATCTGCGCCACGAGCGACCCGGTCGTCCACCACTTGTTTGGCGGTTTCGAAGCCCTCGAACGGTTCGCAGAAAAAGCGACCGTAGCGTTTGATCCGATTGATACCTGGTCCGGGGCTGAAGACCTGAGCAAAGGGCGCTTCTGTTCGATATTGACTGAGACGCAGTCCGACATTGTCTTTGTCACCTCCGTCTCGCATGGCGATAATGCCATGAGCTACAAGTTGGCGGCATCGTTGCTCGGAGGCTTGGAGTAAGGCATCGGCATTCTGGCTTTGATAGGCTTTGCGTTTCTCGAAATCGAGTTCGGCTCCTTCTAGGAATATATGGGTGTGGCCATCGATGAGTCCAGGTAGAGCTGTATGATTCTCAAGGATACAATCAGGGGCGGACTGACCAGGTTTCAGATTCTCAGCTGGCGGGGTTTGATTGCTCGCTCCGACGAATAGGATCTCATCTTTATCGTAGACCAGATGGGCATTCTTTAGCGGGGTGCTTTGTCCGTCGAGAATCTGGCCGACTTGTATCCAGATTGGACGTTCAGGATTGAGTTTCCTCAGCGAATCGATGGGGGTGGTCGCTCGGATATCGGCCGCTACATTAGAATGATCTATGGGTTCTTTATTCATCGTCGGCCCAGAGTTCCATGAGTTCGTCGAGTTGGCGGAAGCCGGCATCTTCTGTAGATTCGCCATCGATGGGTCGTCCTTCTTCGAGAATTGCAATTAATTGCTGAACGAGTTCTTCGTCCGAAGCCATCGGTTCGGTGTTTTTTTCCGGATTGGCTAGGACCCAGTCCATGCCGGCTTCGGTGGCGAGGGCTAGGAAGGCACGCTCTAGTGGAATTCGCAGATGCTTAGGGGTTCCGATAGCGAAGTTCGACAGGCCTACTGAAATGTGAACGCCCTTAAGATCGGCGTCGGCACGTATGGCACGAATGGAATCAAGGCACAGGTTGATGATGCCTTGTGTGTCGGAGGCGATCGGAGCTAGGCCGGGATCGACTATAATGCGATCGTTGTCGATGTCCGCTTGGTTGAGCATTTTGACGAAGTGTCGGGTAACGCCGAGGACATCGTCTACGGATTCGGCTGCTCCGATTCGACCGTCAGCCTTGAAGCATTCTGAGGCCATGACGATGACATTCATCTCATGCTTCGCGGCTATTGCGATCATGCCGTCGATGTCGTGCCTGGATACCGAAATCGAGTTTAGGATCGGTCTACCGTCACACTTGTTTCGATCGTAGTGCTTGACGGCCTCGGTATGAAAATCGAGATGCGGGTTATCGAAGCTGATAGGGGTGCGCGTTACCTCTTGAATTGCAGGGATGAGTTCCTGTAGAAACTCGAGCATTTCCTCAAGTTTCACTGCTAGCTTTTGAGTGCCGTCGGTGTTTAGCGTGAGGTACGATGCTCCGAGCTCACTTTGCAATTTGGCTAAATGCTTATAGCCTTCGATATCGCGTTTTTTCCACGCTTTGCGGGCGCGGCCATACGAATTATTCATCAATTCTCCTATAACGGTAACTTTGTCTTCCATGTTTTGTCGGAGTTGCTTTGGTTGTTGATAATTGGAGACCACTAGATTCGTCAGCTTAGTTGACTTATTCGCGTAGGAGCGCCGCAAGAACCTTCGTCTTGTAATCTACGTCTGTCATCAGCGAAGCCCCTACGGTTTGATTTAATAAACGGTCTGTCAGAGGAGTTGAAAGCGATTGCTTCTCAATCATGTCATCGCGTGTCGAAACCAACTTTACCTCCAGGGGGAAATTGTTCTACTTCGTATGAGATCTTTCTTAAACAAAGTTTCTCTCGGGCATCGATCATTGCCGGTTAATCTACTGGAAATCTTTCCCCAAGGATTGGATGAATGACTGATCGTATTGGATATTCGGCTGAAAATGCTATCGACGCGGCGTTAACGGTCGCGACGTTTCCGGTAGTCGCCGGGGGATTGTCGGGTTGCTTTCGAAAAGACTCGGGAGAAATGGGATTGATCTGAAAAGCCGCAATCGAAGGCGATTTCCGTGAGACTGCAGTTGCTTTGGTTGAGGAGTCGAGCTGCTTTTTCGACGCGTAGTTCAGTCAGGATTTTCCGGAAGCTTTTACCTGAAAAGGTACTGAGCAGATGAGCGAAATGACTGGAGGAGAGTCCGACGTGGCGGGCGACTTCTTCGCGTTTTAGGTTTTCCGCGAGCCGCTTGTCCATGTATTCGTAAGCCCTGTTGAACAATACGCTGTGGGGATGGTCGCGATTGTTTTGGATTTCAAAGAATAGCTTTTCTAAGATTCGGCTTAACCAGGCGGCGATATCCTCGTCGTCCTTCAATTCGGCGAGCGCGGTAATGGATTGAAAATTCAGACCTAAAGTGTTTTCCGCTTTGCCTCCCGCCTCGACCGCGGCCCGAGACATCATCGCTACCAGCTCGAGTAGATAGCTCTTGAGAAGATCCTGGCTGGATGCTCCATAGTTATAGATGGCGACGAAGATACGGTTGAGGATTTGAGTCGCTTCTTCTCGTTCTCCCTTGCGGATTGCATTGAGCAGAGCGGGTTCCTCGTCGATGTAGATGTCCTGGACGCTATTGTAGAAGCGTTTTTTTACTAGATGGATTGCTTCGGCTTTTTCCTGCTCCGATTTCGAGCGTTCACTTGCCTCGCGCATAGCGCTTTCGTTGATCAAATTTTCCTGAACGACAAGCTCCAGAAGTCCTGCTGCGGCTTTTCGGATATACGTAAGGCGACTATCGGATGGGGTATCTTCGTCGAAAGGAATATCGTAAACCGCGACTCCGCCATAGAGCTGATTGTTGAGCATCAGCGGTACGCTCCAAAATAAACTGCTGTTCGATTCGTTGAACTGCATCGTCGTTTCGCCCCATCGTAGGCTTTCCTGTACCGCTAGGCAGAGCTTTCCCTTACTGATAGTAGCTTCGCCGTAAATGATTTCACCTGATTGATCGTGAGCAAATAATGGATACTCGCATTGTTCGCGATAGGCACGTTGGAGGCGTTCGAACACATCTGGCGTGCAGATGCGTTCGAAGAGCGAAGGAGTATTCTTGCTTGGAGGCGTGGCGATTAATTGAAATCAATGCCTGACTAGCGGCTTTGCAATTCAATTACTCGCTGTAGACAGCGATGCTGAGTCGGGTTCTCGTTTACTGTAGCTGGGATTAGACTTTGAGGGAGCTTCGATCGGAACGCCTCAGGCCTATTTTTTTTCGGGGCTGGGGCCATGGAATGGATTTCTTGGGGGTCGTTGGTGGCGAAGGGTCTCGAGCGGTCGGCTAGTCGGGTATACTTAGGATAGCCGTTGTTAGGGACGCCTTCGGCTTGCCATTGATCGAGCCATTGGTCGTAGGCTTTGCACAGGGATTCGAGGGAGCTTCGGTTTTCCGGCGAGGTGGCAAGGTTTTTGGTCTCCGAGCGATCGCTCTGCATGTCGTAGAGTTCTTCGGCGGGCTGGAACCCATCGGCTCCATAGAACCAATTGATGTATTTGTATTTTGGGGTCACTACTCCGAGCAAGGGCTGCGGGTTCGCCCCAGACGTTGATGAGCATGAGCGACTCGTGGATTTCGCCGGCATGGCCCTCGATGAGGGGACGCAGGCTTATGCCTTGAGTTCCCGTGGGCGCGGCTATCCCAGCGTAGTCGAGCAGGGTGGGAGGGTAGTCAATATTGCCGACTAGAGAATCGCAAGTGCGGAATGCATGGTCGCTTTTTTGCCTGGGATCGTAGATGATTGTGGGAGCGAGGGGAGCTTCCTTGTAGGCGTAGAGTTTGCCACCGAAACCTTTGCCGCCATTGAAGTGACCGTTGTCGGCAGTGAAGACGATGAGGGTATTGTCGGCATGTCCAGCGGTTTCCAGGCTTTGGAGGATGCGTCCAATGGCTTGGTCTATGCCATAACCATGGTGTGGTAATTGGCCATGGTTTAGTCGTAATTCTTGACCCACGAGCCGCCCTTGGACTGGGGGCGTCCAGCTTTTGGTTGGGCGGGGATATGTTCGGCTCCTTGCGGGCCGTAGTTCTCCGGCTTGGTGAAACGCTTGCCCTCGTAGACGGATTTATAGTGCGGATCATTCCAGTAGGGCGAGTGAGGTGCCTTGAAGTTGATGGAGAAGCAAAAGGGTTTTCCGGTCGCGGAGGCGGTCTTCACGAATTCCTCGCCCAGCAGGCCGAGGGCGTAGGTGGTGTGTTCTTCTTCATCGCTGTGGGAGGCGAACCAGGCTTTGGCTTCTTTGTTCTCCGATATGCGGTAGCTGCCTTGACCCATCCAACCGGCCCACCAATCGAAGCTCGGCTGGACGATGGCGGCTTTGCCTTTGCTGCCATCCGGTTTGCGGACGTGGAAACCGAACTTGCCAGCGAAGCCCGTTTAGTAGCCGGCTTCTTTAGGAAGTTAAGGGTAGGATTGCTGCCAGAGAGCGTGTCTCATATCGCCATGTTCGAAATTGGTGCCGGTCGAGAATTCGTAGCGCCCGGTCATAATCTGGGCCCGACTGGCCATGCAGATGGCAGTGGTATTGTAGCTGCGGGTGAAGCGAATGCCGTATCCTGTTTATTCAAAATCGCGTCGCGAGAATCGAAGTTGATCGATTGAAATAATTGACTATCGGTATTCGCATGCGTGTTTTCTCCTTTTCTCAAATCTTTTTCGGATGCCTTGTCTTGAGTTTGTCGATGTCCGGTAGCGTCGTTGCGAGTCCTGAGGTCATCAAGGATATCGAGTTCGCTCGTCCGAATGGCTATTCGTTGAAGTTAGACCTGTATTTGCCGGAGGATAGAGGGGAAACTCCGTTGCCGACAGTTCTTTGGGTACATGGCGGAGGTTGGAAAAACGGGAGCAAAAAGAATTGCAAGGCGGCTTGGTTGGCGGAGGAGGGTTACGCGGTTGCGAGTATCAGCTATCGCTTGACGGATGTAGCGATGTGGCCGGCTCAGATTGACGATTGTCGAGAAGCGGTACGCTGGGTTCGACGCAATGCCGGGGTGTTTGGATTGGATGCAGATTGTATCGGTTCTTGGGGCAGTTCGGCGGGCGGTCATTTGGTGGCTTTGATGGGTACGCTTCCTTATTCTGAGGACGAATCGGTTTCCAGTCGAGTGTCCGCGGTTTGCGATTGGTATGGTCCGACGGAGTTGCTGACGATGCCGCCGAACAATGTTGGGGATGGTCGAACGATTGAAGACGTGGCAAATTCAAATGGAGCGAAGCTTTTGGGTTGTACCGTTCGGGAATGTCCAAAGTTGGCGAAGCAAGCGAGTGCTTATGATAATGTTTCAAATGACGATTCTGCTTTTCTCATCATGCACGGTGACGAAGACCCAGGCGTCCCGATTCAGCAGAGTATCCAGTTTCACGAGCGCTTGCAGAAAGCGAAAGTGCCGTCTCAGTTCAAGGTAGTCGAAGGCGCTGGCCACGGCGGCAAGGAGTTCGACACGCCGGAATCGCGAGCCTTGATCTTGAATTTCTTCGATCGGTATTTGAAGCGTAGTTAGTTTGCGGGTACTCTTTGGGTTTTTATCGAATCCAGGCGTAGATGGGGAAGGTTCGCAGGTGGTCTTCGGTGTCGTTGGGGCTGGTC
>Ga0315320_10003923_pt1 | contig 12168 bp, 28 predicted proteins | sample M140m21515metaG_FD_203458 | JGI IMG/M metagenome (GOLD analysis project Ga0315320, IMG submission 203458) | Ammonia-oxidizing marine archaeal communities from Monterey Bay, California, United States - M1 40m 21515 | ecosystem: Environmental > Aquatic > Marine > Coastal | place: USA: California...
ACCTTCGGGGTATAATTCCGTAGCCCAAAAATCGAGAACTTCCCAATTGACTCCGACGGTTGCATCATGCTTGCGCATAACCATGTTCAAGACATTCATTGCCTTTCTGTCATCCAAGTCGGGTCGAATCTCCAACACATCGTCTATGTGCCATTCAATGCTTATTTTCATTAGACTTCTATCGTTGCTTGTTTCGGAGACTACTGCGTAGCCCATCTGTTCAATCTCTGTCATAGCCCTTCGGACTTCATTCATGTCTCTCTTCAATTCTTCGTTCATTAAATCTGCCCCCAATCGCCTGCGACAACCAACAATGTTTCTTCTTGCGCCGTTCTTATACGCAAGTAGCCGACAATGTTCGGGTCATCTGTAATGTGAGTGATATTTTTAATTTTATGATTCCGACTTACATGCTCAACATGGTTCGGAGTCCAGTCGTCGTCGCAAAAGACAACGCTTGTAAAGTCTGCGACACATTGAATCCCCTTTTTCGTCATTCGTCTGCCTCCACTACTGCAATTGATTGTAGGTTGTATCGGCCTGCTTTCAAATATCCTTGAATCCAAGCAAACACATGTTGATACTCTCCGGTAATCACTTCTTCATGCGACCAATTGCCGTGTTCATCTCCGAATGCTAATCTAAACTTCATCTTCGTTCCCCTCTGTTAATGACATAAATGCGTCGTTGATATAAACCCACCGATAGAACCTCTTGTATTGATGCTCGCTTAACCCCCACATCTCACGGACAACCGTTGCCGAAACTCGGTATCTGCCACTGAACCATCGGAGACCTTCGTTGTTGATAACGGCAATCAAACCGTCGTTGAACATTCTCTCTGCGATGACGGGAAACTCGGATTCGGGGATTGGGCGTGAAATCAATTGGTTGAAGTGCGCACGCCACTTTACAGGTTCGCCTTCATTCATCCTTAACCACTCTCATGTAGCCGCAGTAAACCATTTTACCGGCCTGCCAACGCTTATGCGTGTTGTAGAGAACCTTTGCGGTGTAGCCGCACTCGTTGCATCTGCGCACCTGTCTTGTTCGCATCGAATAACCAAGTTTCCCTCTATCCTCGCCGTATGAAACACCCATTAGTCAATCACCTCATAGTCTGCTTCGATGGTGTGCGTAGGTGCTTTGAGCGCACCAATGCGCATTTCGATTTGGTTTAGAAGTCTTGGCTCACTGCGCAGAACATCGACGAGGATTCCCATAACACCATTCACTTGCTGATGTGCAAGTAGCATTTGAGAATCAACACCAATCTCTTTCTTTAGTGTGCCAATCAACTTAATGTTTGTATTGGCCTGCGCAACAAGACGAGTAGCAGTGGATAACCAGTCTGCGTCGATACCGTCTATGTCCTTTTGTTCCTCCCATTCGTCAAGCCACTTTGTTATGCGTGAGAATACATCTTCGGCCATGTCAAGTGTAGTAATCGCTTCACTGCGAGCCTCTTCTACATTCTCTGCTTCTTCGGGGTCATAATCCATGTGCGCAGTCATGTGTTCTTCAACAATGCCGACCTCCCAATTGAACTTTGACTCAAGGTATGATGTTGTAATGTTGCCGTTGAAAACCTGTATCTCCCAATCCCTTCTGTTGCGATGTGCGCATAAAGGACATTCGGGGGATTCTAAAGCCCAACGCAATGCTTCGATTGCCATAGGGTCGTCTTCTATTGCGAGCCGTTGTTCAATTAGCCATTTACTCTTCATCTGTTTCACCTCTGTTGTAATCGAAGAAGAAGAATCGAGTCTTGTATCTGTGGCCGTGTAAATCCGTAGTGTAGTCCTCGAAACTGCCAAATCGTTCATCCTTCATCATTTTCTGCGAAGCACTGTTTGCGCTCGTAGGGGAGTGTCTGTCGTCGGGTAATGTATTCAACAATAGCGAAGCAGTCATGCTTTCACCGTTCTCTTGGAGTAAAGTAGCCGCCTTATCCATCCACCTGCCATAACGCTTTCTGCGCATATTTTGCGGGTTTGGTTTGTTTCCGCCTTTACCGTGTCTCATACCTCGACCTCCTTTGCCAGTGAGTAGATGCCTCCGCCTTCGCATACAAATCTCTTATCGGTGCGCATAACATTATGAACTCCTTTGCGTATCGGTATTCCGCATCTCATCGGTGTGTTTTTCTTCGTATGTAGGTTCAACAGTAAATCGTCTATGTGCATTTGACCCGTAGGGGATTCTCGCAGTTGTCTAAAACATGAGTCTCGGAATGCTTGATACTTGCGCACTCCGCCAGTTCTACTACTAACATAATGTATTTTAACCATTATCGCTCACTCTCCGGAAAACCGAAACGACAAACGACACCCTTTCGCCCTCTGCCATCCTTCTTAGGAATATACTCTGTGAACCATGCTTGGCCGATTAGGTATTCTTCAATCCAACGCTTTGATGCTGTGTAGTCGTTGTTGCAGATTAGGCGTGCAATGTCTTTTAACAATACTGAACGGGGAACATCTTTCTCCCAAAATGTAGTGCGTATCAATCGAATATCCTCATCCATGACATTTCTGCGCATTTTTAGTGATGACTCAAGGATTTCTGTCAATCGGTCATCCATTTCAACCATCAACAGTTCCTTATCAACCCACTCGCCTTTCATCATAGTGTAGCCGATAGCCAGTCTGCGGAATAAGTCGCTTTCAAAACTGCGCACTGATTCTTGCAGAACCCATTGCTTGAACTTTTCACCAAAGACAACGCCCTGTGGTTTCTTTGCGAAGACTGCCTTCTGTCTGTCGATAAACCAGTTGCGCATTGCGATGGATTCTTGAATCAATTCTCTTCGTTCCTCCGGAGTAATGTTTGCTTGCGCATTCTGCGCTTTCTTATAGAGAAGTTCCTTTTCGGGAGTCATAACAATGTCGATGATGAAAAATCTGCGGTCAAGTCCCGACTCCAATTCAAACCGAGCAGGTTGTGTTCCCGCCCACATAGTATAGCGTGTGTTGTATCGAACCCACCCACTGCGCATAGATTTGTTCACCCGCCCACTGTCAAGAGATGTAAGGAGTTGGTTTTTCATATCAACGGAATGGTCTTTGCGTGAAGCATCGGATATTGAAGAGAACTCTTCAAAGCATAAGAAGCCCCCGCACATGTAGCGTGCAACAGGATTTCCCATAATGTCTCCGTCTTCGTTCACCGAACCGAACATACCCGCCTCTGTAATGCTGTTTGCACCAACCATAGTGCGGAAACCTTCGCCTCCTTCTGCTTGACTGTTCCATAGCAAGCCTGTATTCTCTGCGCAGAACAAGTCGAGTAATACATTTTTTCCCGAACCTTTCTGCCCTCGAATGAGAATGTTAATGCGTGTGTCTGCAAGCCGAGTGGCCGGTGTGTATATCGGATAATCGGTATGTCTCAAGGGACAATGCTCGATGACAAATGCGCCTTCGGGCGCAGTCAAAGGGTCAAAGTCGCACATCGAACATTTGTTCACTGCGTTAAACATGTGTGCGCCGATGCTACATAGGAAAATAGGAACTTTGTCTGCAACATCGACCAAATGGTTCTTGTCGCAGAATCTCTGCACTCTGTCGAAAATATCATCAGTCATTCCTCTTCCCCCATCACTGATTCATAGGCTTCAATCAATTGCTCGGCAGGCCATACATCATCTGCGTGGACTGTGCCGTTTTCAATAAGCGCAAGTAGTATCATTCGATATTGAGCCGAAGTCAAATGAAACCCGTCTTCGTCGAGAAGGATTTGTAAATAATTATACGCTTTACTTTTTACATTCATTGAAACATCGCCCCTGTGTCGCTTAGGTTTTCCTCATGGTGCGCCCCAATCAATTCTTTGATGCGCTCTAAAGCCTCCGATGACAAGCCTATATATGACTCTTGCGCCCTTTTTGCCGAGCCTCTCGGTATTTTGTAGCCGTCGGCTCTAAGCAGGTTGCATATCTCATCGAACTTGGCAGGTTCAACAATGCTCTTACTGGATAAGTCCTTCAAGTCGTTGTGGGTTTCTTCGCTCGGCATAATGTAGATTGACCCATCCAAGCCTGTTATACCCCTCAAGGTTATGGGCAACCAAGACCAAATGCTCTGCAATGTCTCAACCGTATCGTCTTCGCCAATATCGCCTGCGGGTATGGCGAGGCACTCTTTGGGTAAAGGCGAAGGCGTAGTGAATAGACGATTGAGCGCAAAAGTAGTCAAAGTCCCGATTTGCTTTAGGTGTGCGAAGCGCATAACAATGTCTCTCGCAGGGGGATAATTGAATAGCCATTCGTTGCGGTGTGCGCCTAATTGCGTCGAGATTGTCGGCGGTGCGTTCACCATTAGAATGAGTGTGCTTTTGTATTTGAATATAGGCCACATAGGGTTTGTTTCGTTCAAGACTCGGTGGGGTTTAGTCAAAACATGCTTTGAGGTTACAAATCCAACTCTGCTTTCCGGCTTCTCAACACACCCCAACTCTATGCCAAGAAGCGCAGGCAGGTTGCTCGGTGCATTGCTGTTGATAATGAGCATGTGCGTTGCGTCTGCAACCTCCGGTGATAAGTAAAAGTCAGTCTCTCCTTCGGTGCTAAATTGCCATGCTTCTTCTGCCATGTTACAACCTATGCCGGTTGTCGGTATAAACCTGCTTATTCTTTTTGACGGTTTGAAGGAATTAAGAAAAAATAAATGGCTCGCAGTTCCCTGCTTCTGCGCAATTCTTTCAATTGTTCTAAAGGTGTGAAAGACTAATACTATACAGGGGGCGTAAACTAAACTCCTAAGAAGAATAAAAACAATAACTTGAGCAGGCTTTCAGTGTGCGCATTATTTCTTTATTTATTCCTTCAATGCAATGAAATAAATAAACGCTCTGCCCTTGAATGCTCAATGTCTTCTGCTTCTGCGAATCGCAGGCCGGAACTTGATACTTCGTTGCAGGGCAATGATTCATAGTCGCTGTCGCATAACTGGTGGTGCATATCTGCAATGGATGAAATAATTGTAGCCGGTTCTGTGCGCTTTAATGAACGGTGAGGTCTTATGTCGCCTTGACCCTGCTCATCGGCGCAGACAATGCTTGAAATCAATACTGGCGACTGCATATCGAATGCTTTGCTCTCGCTCATGGATTGCGCAGTAACCAAGCGGGGATAATCCCCAACAACCAACGACGGCAACCATCGAACCTCTCCCCCTCGCATACGCATTGGCAGGTAAATGCTCGCAGACTCGCCCCAAGAATTAGGCGCAGAGAGAATACATTTTGGAGACTTCTGCGCTTTTACTCTGCTTGCGTAGTGGCCGTGAAACATCGAGGTGCTGTTCGGCTCACTCACATGTGCGTAATGCCCCCGAACCGAGATGAAATCTGCGGCCGATTCATTGATGAAGTCCTGCAAGTCTTGCGCAAACGGCTGTTCCTCGATGAACTCGCCCTTCATCCCTTGATTCACTACTGCTCTCGGCATGTCGGGTTGGACTGCGTTAATGAAATCCCATACTGCGTCTAATCCGTCGAGCATAATGCTGTGGATTCCCGCCCGTAGAACTGCGCAAGGTTGAAACAACCTGCGTCGGCCTGCCCTTCGCCAACCAATAAACCGTTCAACGACTATGTCGCATGGGCGTGCAAAAATCCATTCTCCGCAATATCGAAACGGTTGCATGATTTAAGACAGGCAACTCGTTCATATCAACCTGCGCACTGTGCGCTCTGTTGCGTATATATTCAGTCAAAGAAACTGTTGTTTTGTGCATTCCTTGTTCGTGGTTGCGCCCAATCGGGGTCATCACTACGCACATAAATGTAGTCTGCTTCATCACGGCCTGCGTGCTTGCGGTGTGTCATTCTTTTTCCTTGCGCATCTACGCAATCGCATTCAAAAACTTCAGTCCAACAACCGCCCCAATTGAATACGGGGTATTTGTTGCACTCTGCGCATTTCTCTATCGTCTGTATCATTTTCTCGGACATTCCTTGTTCCTCGATACAATTAGAGGTTTCCGGTATATCAACTTACTGTGTAGTTCACACCGTAAAGCCAGTCATCAGTCCACCAATACGGCGCAGTGCGCCCTTTTTGCCACTGTGCGAAGCGAGCCTTCTCGCCCTTGTAGTATGCTCGGTATGCGCTCACTGCATCGCCTTCGACTTTGTATTCGTCGGGCATACACTGCGCAAAGGGAGTCAATTCTCCTTCGGGGATTCTGTCGGCCATCATAAACAAATGCTCGATACCATCTGCGCAAGCGTGGGTTTTGTCGAATCGCTTCTCGTATTCTTCGCAGAGCATTGCGGCATGAAAACAAGTCCACATGTAATTTTCACTGGATGCGCCAACCCATCGAGTTGCGGGGTGATGCGCATAACCTCCCTTGAGAGGCGTTCCTTTGCTCGTAAGGGGCATCTCTGCGTCTTCTGCGCCATGTCTGCGCTGTGCAGACCCAAGCATTTGAAAACATTCGACAATAAGTTTCGGAACATGTTTGTCACAGTATGACATTGCGGCATAAACTGGTGATTCGTCAAGGATGAAAAGGTTCATGTCATCGACTCCCAATCTGTGATTGCGTCAAGACGGTTCATCAGTAGCGTTGCGGCCTGCATGATTGAGCCATCGTTTTGATTCTGCGCAAGGTATGTCAAGACTTTGATTGCGTCGAGCGCAACAGTCGTCGGCGTATCACGCATGGTAAACAACTCCTTTACTTAGGCCGTGAAGACTGCATTCTGTGTTTGCGCATGAATAAGAATCGAGGAATTGTCCTGCCATTTTCTTGAGGCATTTGTCACACTCTGCGCATCGTCTGCGAGGCGTGCGTATGCCCTTAGCGAACTTCGTTTTGCGAGTCCATGCCTGTCTCATAGTGAATCACGCATCTCACGCATTGAGTCGATTACTTCTGCAAGAGTCTGTGTTATGTGTGAAAGCGTATGGCGCACTTCGGGGTCATCTGTCTCATCTAATGCCTGCTTAGTGTAGCCTGCAATATCAACGATAGAATCGCTCAATTTGTTGATTAGGCCGCTCTGCTTGATGATGAAATCATTTGCGTTGTTCATTTGCTCTGTGGCTTTATCCAAAACATCGGCCATAGGTTGCAGTGCTTCTTGCAGTAGTGCTTCAAGTGTCTTCTGTGCTTGTTCGTCGCTCATTCTTCATCAACTCCTAATGAATCGAAGGCCATTACAACCCTCATGTGCGCAAGGATAACATCGCTTTGGTTCTTGCAGTCCTTGAACATTTGAATAATTTTGTTTGCTGTGCTGTGATGGCCGAAGGCTTGCATTATGCGCACTTGAATAACCAAATCGTTGCATTGACCGCAACATCTGTCATGCTTGACGAGCGAAGGGTGTCCGTATTCGGCCACTGTCAAAGGCTCTGCGTTGTCGCCCGAAGTCCAGTTGCCCTTGTGCGGGATTGGCTTGTAGCACATGCAACAAGTCAAGTGCGTAGCATCTCGTTCTCTGTCTGCTGTGAATGCGTTGCTCATTGTAATTCCTCCGTCGCCATTCTATCGACAATAGAAATGACCGAAGCCAATTCGTGCGCAATTGCATCCTTGCTGTCCTTGCTGACATTGCGTTTGTCAAAGAGCAGTTGGGTCGCCCGTATGAGTTTGTGCTTGATTACCTGTCTTGTTCCTTCGTTTATTTTGCTCATTGTGATTCCTCCATAGGTGTGCGTGTGAATGTGAGTTGAAGACCTGCTTCTAAAATCTCGAAATTGACATTTAACTTCATGCCTTCGGGGGTGTCTTCTAATTCTTTGTCAATCAAGGGCTTGATGTGCGTCTTGAAAAATGCTTCGTTAATCGGGGGTATATTTGCCATGTGTTTCTCTCCTGTAATCTATGCGATGGTGTCGGGGGATATATACTCTTCGGCGTTTTTCACCAATCTAAACCCTTCGTCGGGTCATCATCGAAGTTCTCAAGGTCTTGCTCGCCGTATTCTTGCGTAATGTCATCAACAATTTCTTGAAACTGTTCTGCGCCGTCTTGAAGACTTAGTTCAAACTGTTCGTCATCACCGGCCTGCCTGCCTCCCATTTTGCGCATCGCATCATCAACATGTTCTTGCCAGTTCGGAGGCAGTAAACTCACGCAAAGGAACGATGCTCGTTGCCCGTTTCCTAAATCCCATGAGTTCGGCACGCTCTGCGCAATTGCAGGGTGTTGTCTGTGCGAACTTTCTATGGTGTTGAATAGACACGATGCTCTGCGAAACTCTCTGTCTGTTTCGGATTCTTCTTCGATAGGCCAAGCCATGATGCGCATTTCTGCGTAGCCGTCATGTTTGGTGCGCAGATATTCAAGCCATTCTTCGGATTCTAAATTAGTTCCGAGCAATGCGGCCTGCGCCCATGCGTGTGTGGTGATGTAAATGCTCATCTCCATACAAACCTCCCAAATATCCATGTTTTCTTTGCGCAGTATCTCTTCTGCCTGCACCAAATAAGCCTGTGATTTCTGCGCCCCTTCATCAGTCAGTTTCGGGAATGCGCTTGTATTGTCGGCCTTGAGGAATCCCAAATCGGGATTAAGGTTCAAACCTGCGTAGTAGAAAGTTCCGTGAATAAACTCCATTGCGTCGTTCAATGTGCGCAACTGCTTCATGCACTCAACCCCCATGTGCCTGCGTAGCAGTCATAATCATGCCACTGCGTTTCTCCGTAAGTCCATGTCGGCGGGTATGCGCAAAGGAATGCGTCGTTGTAAATCTGCCTGCCTCTCTCCATTGCGTTGCCGAGAACATCTTCAAGCCAACGGAACGGAACATTGAGCCGATAAAAGCGTGCAGGCGCAAAGACGGGAATATCCTCGTTATGTATGAGCATGATACCATCCATGCGCAAGCCATCGACGCAGTCTTCGGTGGTTTCAACAGTGCCAACGATTCGCAAGTCATGTTTCATGTCGGGAATCGCTTTGCGCACATAATCGTTGATGTTCGCTTCGTCGGATTGTTCAAGCAAGCACGCAGGTATGATGACGATTTGAGAATAATTCTCATCTCGTCGGCCTGCGTATAGCCATTGTCCTTTGTTTGGGTATATTGCGTAGTGTTCACTCATTTTTCATCATCTCCTTGTCTAATTTTGCCATGCGCTCATCAATTTCACGCTCGCTCTCATATCCGCCTGCATTTGCACTGGCCTCACATCGGGGGCAGTATGCCTTCGGGTATGAATATGAACCATTGCTCGCAGAGGCAACATTGCCCAACTCTATGAGGTATCTGTGCGCATCCACTGCATACACATGTTGGCAGACTGTCCGACTGCATTTGAAATGCAACATTCCGACTACGCTCATGCGTTCACCTCTTCGTCGATGACTCTTTTCAAATTGGCTATGCGCACTTCGGCAACCTTTATTTGCACCTCTAATTCTTCGTTCATAACACGCAGAGCGTGGCGGTTGTTGAATGCCGCATTCCCCTTTCCGGCCGAAACGATAGGCGGATTAACTGCGTTGAAGTGCGAGATTGCAACCTCAATTTCTGTATATGCTTTGCGCATAGCAGTTATCTGCGAGATATAATTTCCGATTGCGTATTTTGCTTTGGTTATTCTGTCAGTGTTCATTGTTCTTCACCATCCATTTCATAGTTTGCCTCTTCAAGTGCGAGACTGTGTATCATGTGTGTGCGCATTGCTTGCTCGCCCATCACCATGCGAATAATGTCCTCTTGCGTAGCATCCGGCGCATCGTCATCAATGCTAAAGTGAACGAGAACATCTCCCACGATTGCGTAGGGTGCTTCAAAGACTGATTGGCCGAATGCGCAGTAAGTGCCTATTGCGTTTGACTTTGGTTCTGCGACAAGTCGCCCTTCTTCGTTTGCGATTACATCAATGATGTTCGCCATGACAAGTCGGCCTTCAAACGGAACTGGCATTTTCACATTGCGCCCAAAGGTGCAGTATTCGATTAGTCCACCAACTGCCTCTTGCTTCTGCGCAAGGCTTAGTGCATCGTTTCCTCCCTCTGCGAGAATCGTCGGTTTTTGTTCGGTATCAATTTTCATCCATAATTTTCTGCTCATGTTTTCAGTCTCCTGTATTCTGTCCTATGCGGTGGGGGTATATATTTGTTTGGGGGTTTCACCCGCTTTTGCAAGCCCTTTTTCAAGTGCTTCGATGATTTCATGTGGGTGTGCGCCCATGCTCTGTGCGTCAAGTGCGAGTCCACGCATGACTTGCCAGTGCAGGCCTGCTGTGTTCTTCGGTGTTGCGCAAAGCATCCAGTCTTCGGTTGCTAAGGCCAAGCCTGCGAGCATATATGAGTATGCGCTCATTGCCAAGCCTCCCCTCTGTGCCATTCGCCACACTCTGCGCAAAGGTGTTTGCACAAGCCACTGCTTAATCGCTTGAAGGTCGGGTTTGCCTCTCTCCATTCTGTAACTTGGCGCAGTCGGCCGTAGAAGTAAACGGTTTGAGGTGTGCGCTGTGCGGGGTCTGTGTATGTGATTCGATACCTTGCGCACTCGTTGCGTTCCTGTTCCCTGCTTTCTTTTTGGCAGTGCCGAGTCAAAATCATTCTTCTTCGCCTCCTGTTTCTGCGCCACAGTCTAAGCAAACCTCACCGTCAAGCGTGTTCGCCGTGTCTATGTGTGTGCATGGCGGTTGTTTGCGCACCCATAGCGCACCGTCGCCGTTGAGCAAAGCGATGCAGTCGATTGTTGGGTGTGCGAGAACATGATGACGGCCTATGCGCCCGTCGGGGAGTGTGCGCAGGCTTGATGAAAGAATCACGCACCATTCGCCACCCAACTCATCGGGCAGTCGAACAGTCTCATATTCTTGCGTTGGCACATACACGCCGTCGCCTATATCGACTGCGCTTGCGCCGTCAGTCCATCCGGTGACATTACCGAAAGGGTCAGCGTTGCCGACTGGTTCGCCCCATTCGTTGCGCAAATCCCAACCGTTCATTCAATCAGCCCCTCAAGTTCTGCGATTGCGATTTCAAGCGCACTGTGCGCCTCATCTACGCCTGCCTCGCCTTCTTCAAGGACAGTCTGCGCCTGTTCGATTTCCTGCGCTATTTCCGAATCCTCAAGGCCACGCTCGCACATGTTGTCGAACTTGACCTCTTCCTGTTCTGCCAGTTCACGGACTGCGCAACGCACTTCATCGAGAACTGCCAAAGCGGTTTGCGCTTTACGCAGTTGCAGGTTCAATTTGACCCTATCCATTGCGTTCAAAGTCCCGCCTCCTTTAGTGCTTCTTCGATAGTGAGTGGTTTCGCTTGCGCAGGCTTTGCCTTGTTGAGCGCAGGGAAAGCAGGGCTTCGACTTGGCTTCTTGTATGCGACTGTGCGCTTTTTGCGTGCAGGTATTGCATGAGCGACTGCCTCTTTTCGGCCGTAGTGCGCTCTTGATGCTTTGCTGTTTGTCATCACTACGGTAATGTCGCCAGTCTTGCGCACATATACACCAGTGCGAACTTCTTTCATTGCTTTGCCGGAAATCGGGCAGATGCCATCAATGGCGACTCTGTTCATTTTGGTGTGCCAGTCCGACACTCCGCCATCCGGCCGTCGGCATAGGATGCCAACGACGGAATCTCCGGCGGTGCAGTTCAATTTGTAAGGCTCGTAATCATCGGGTATGTTCAACATTTTCTGTCTCTCCTATTCTGTCTCATGGTGTCGGGGTATATATTTGTTTAGGCTGTTTTCCCGCTTTTCGCCTTCTTTATTGCTTCTTTGACTTGCTTCGCTGTCAAGGGCATTCCCTCGCCAGTGTATTGCTTGAGTGCGTCGATGTTCACAGTCCAACGGAAGCGAGAGCGTAGTGCGTGAACGAGGAATGCGAGTTCTTCGTATGCTCGCACGCCTTGCGCAGTCCACCCGTTCACCCTTGCGATGTGCGCTCTTGCCTTGTGGCCTCCGCCATATTTCAGTGTGCGCCCCAAGTGCTTGACTTGGTGGCAACGAGGGCATAAAATGTGGATGCGCTCAAGCGTTTGAACGCAGTTTGCGTCGTCATAAGTCCAAATCTCATGCGCCTCTACTGCGTGCTTGCGCCCTTGATTCAATCCGGAGTCTCCGCAAATCTCGCACACATGGCCTGCCTCTGCATAGCAATGCTTGCGCAACTTGTCCCATTGAGTCTGCGTCATCATACTGCGCAGGTTTGAACCCCATGTTCCGACGGGGATGAGTTCGATTGTCA
>Ga0315320_10003924_pt1 | contig 12166 bp, 3 predicted proteins | sample M140m21515metaG_FD_203458 | JGI IMG/M metagenome (GOLD analysis project Ga0315320, IMG submission 203458) | Ammonia-oxidizing marine archaeal communities from Monterey Bay, California, United States - M1 40m 21515 | ecosystem: Environmental > Aquatic > Marine > Coastal | place: USA: California...
TTCTTATATTGTTATCTTCAGGATGATGCAAAAACTCAGCAGGTTTTGTCTTCTGTCTTGATTTAACAAACGCAGTCATTAAAGAGCCTGTTAAAAGTTTTCCTATATCTTCACTTAGATATTTAGATTCTTGACCCTGTAGTAATTCAGTCATAAAAAATAAAGGAGGAGCTAATTCACCAGCTTCTAAAAGTTCTTCTTGTTTTTCTAACTGATTAACTATTTCATTATAAAATTTTTGTTGTCCTGAAAAAACATCGCCTTCTAATGACTGACTATCAATGCTTAAATTTATCTCACCTTTTAAAGCTTCTAATCTAGCAGGTGTTGCCTGCTCTATAGTTAAAACTTTACTTGGTAAAAAAGAATCTTCTGTAGGAATTAAAGTAGTTACTAAGTTATAAGGCCCTTTAAGAAGATCATTCTTAAACTTCTCATCACTTAACCCAAAATTAATTCTAACTGAATCAATAAAATCTATTTTTTCTTCATCAGTAAATTGTTTATTAAAACTTTCAATACTGTCTGTATCTAGTATAGGAATTAAATCATTTTGTAAATACATAGTATCGTCTAAAAGAAGCCAGCTTCTGTTTTCTACTTTTGCACTTTCAGCATCTAAGTTTTCTACATCATAAATAGTAGTGGGTACATCGTAAGGTACATTAGCTTCTTTAGGAACTTCATCTACTGCTTCAATAACAGAGGCACCACGGGTGTCATACTCTGCTCTAAAGCCCGGAAACTGCTTGTCAGCTTCTGCTAGTAGAGTATCAACAGAAGCACCTATTCTTTGCCCTGCTGTTCTTGTAGGTGGTATTCCCAATTCACTTGCTTCAAGAGTTTCTTCTAAAACATTTAAGGGTGGGCTGTATTTTTCACTGGCTTTATATTCAATAGCGTCATACCCTGATTTTTTAAAAGCTTCTATTATTTCTTTATCGTAGTTTACAGCTAAAGCTCTTTCATCTGTCTCACCTAAAGATCTTGAACCAAAACCTAAAGTTCTTGAATAATCTCTACCAATTGCATTTAGTCTTTTACCAAGCAATACATCTGCTTTTGAAGTCTCTTCAATTAATTCTTTATTCATTAGTAATTCAGTAGGAGAATCTACTAAAGGAAAAACACCTTTATATACAAAAGGATTTAAAGATCTTACATGCCCACGCACTCCTTCAGTTAAAGAACTAAAAGGTTTTTGCTGTGCATAAAAAAGACCATTGGGACTTTGACTAATATACAAAGGTTCTTTAACTTTAGATTCTTTAACAAAAGTATCTATTATGTTTTTCTGCTCTTCAACACCTACTGCTTCTGGGCTTTCTTTAGAGAAGTCTTTAAACGTATTAGATATAGTTCTTCCTGTACCTTTTAAAAGTTTTGCAAGGCTACCCACATTAAACTTTTCTCTATTAACCAGTATATCACCTGATTGATCTGAGTAACTCACGCCAGTAGTACGGTCTATACGACCACTAGGATTGCTTGCTGTTTTAGGTACGTTTTCAAAGATACTACCGCCTTCAAAAAAACTAGCTTTATCCATACTTCTTGAAGTACTATTTAAATAAGCTTCTAAAGATTGTTTTTTTCTTTCAGGTTTATATCCAATAGCTATGTCAATATTTTGACCACCTCTTTGAATATCTTTTTTAAGATTAGTATTTTCAAAAGCACTAGGGAAAGACCTGTACAAACTATAGCCGGGAACATTAGTAGCTAATAATTCTCCGGGGCCTTTACGATAAATTAAACCATCTATAGCATCACCAACTATAGGGCCTGTAACAGCCTTAACAGTAGAACCTAAGAAACCTCCACCTATTTCTGCGTTTTCTCTAGCTCTTTCTGCATAGTCTAAAAAGCCTACACCACCCCAACGTTGTACAGCTTCCCACGCTATTTGTTCAGGTTCTTGCTCTTTACCTGTATAGTCTTCAAAGCTGCCACCATTTCTAATCCAGTTAGTTCCTGCGGCTGCGGCAGTCATTAGCAAGCCTGTTCCTAAGATCTTACCTCCGCCACGTACAGGGTTTCTTGCTGCTTGACCATAAAAGTTTTTAAGTACTGTGTTACTAAATGCTGTAGGGTATCCTAAGAACTGAAACAAAACAGAACCTGTAGGCGTTTGTTGTGCATGAGGTCTAATAGATGAAGCTTTTGAAGGATCAAGAATTACTTCGTTAGTAAAACGTGCAGCACCTTGCATGACATAGTTTTCATAAAAAGTACTCCAGTTACGAAGCCCTGTAATTTCATTTGTAGTATCTGAATATCTTTTAGCACCTGCTTTAACCCACGCTGTGCCTGCTTTTATATCAACGCCTAAATCTAAAAGCTCTTGTGATAAACGATCAATTTGTTTTTTGTCTAAAGCATTAGGAGTATTTTCTAACTCTACAATCTTTTTTAAATTACGAGTAATCATATCTTTACCCATAGTAAAAGAAGCAAGCTGAACTGTACGAGTCCATTGCTCTAGCAAGTTAACTTTAAAAAACTTATCTTGAATCTTTTTGCCTACTACACTTTGTACACCTTCACCAGCTAACCCATCAATACGTTGAGCTACTGCTTGGTTAATACCTAAAAATACTCTATGCATTTCTGAAAGAGCTTCTTCTTTACTAAGGTCATATCTGTCTTGTAGCTCTCTAAGCGTAGCGTCACTTTGTTTTTGTACTGCAAATTTAATAGTTTGTCCCATACCTTTAGCCCAAGTGTTGACACTTGTTCTAGTTAAAGGTATAAAGATCTCTGTTAAACTTGATAAAGTAACTAAAGGTAAATGAGCTAATTGTTGAGAAATTTTTATAGTATCTGCTACATTGTTTAAACCATTTGTTCCAAAACTAGAATTATCTAAACCTGTAGTAAAGTTATAAAGATTAGCTAACTCTTCTTTATCACCATTAGTTAAAGTAATACCTTTATCAGCTAAATCTTTTTCAATAGGTCTAACCCAGCGATTAGTAAAATCAGTTATATTAGATCCTAAAGTAGCTGTACGAGCATACAATCTAGAACTTTGATTAAAGTAATCTCTCATTAAAGTATCAAAATCATGTGCTATAAACTTTTCAATTTCAAAGTCATCTAGCATAAATAACTTTCTGGGACTAAAAGATGAAGGCATTACAGTACCTAAAGTTTCTATGTCTAAAGTATTTACTTGATTCTTTTTACTCAACATATCTGTAATAATATTGTTAGCTACAGCTAGTTGTTGTTTTTTAAGTTCAGGAGTTTCAGGTATCAAAAGTTCAATTTGTTTTTTCTCTTTAGCTACATTTTGTAAAAGCTTTCCAAATTCAAGAGACGCAAGCTCTACTGGCTTATCTTTTTCTTTATCCATTCCTAAAAGAATTTCTTCATAGGTTTTGCTAATGTCAGGAGAGTCGTACCTTTCTGAAATAGTTTTTATAAAATTTTCTAATTCTGCTACATTTTTATTAGGTAATCCTAAAAGTAATTCTTCATAAGCATCAGTAATATTAGTTAATTGTTTAAACTTATCTTTTTCAATACCGCTTGGTAGTAAATCAAAAACTACATTATCGTCTAAGCTAACAGCATTAGACTTAATCATAATCTGAGCTAACTCATCTCTGCCCTGTTCTACTTGATCCCATAGCCAACGTCTAGGGAACCAAGCATTAGGGCCATTACGTAAAGGCTGTCTGTAAATACCTTGGCTATTACCATCTTTTAAAACAGTATCAGCAAGCATAGAAATTTTATCAGCTACTTCAATATGTGTTGCAGTAGCTCCTTTTATTTTTACTTTACTTAAAGCTTCTCCACGTTCTTTTCTTCTCATTAAACGAGAAAGTATTAATTCATCTTCTTTACTAATTTTACCTTTAGGTGCAAAAGGTTTAATAAGTTGTTCGTATTGTTGATGATATTTACCGTTAAAATTATTTAATAGCTCATTGTAGCTAGTTTTTAAAGAGCCTACACCTTTACTACCTTTAAACTTATAAGTGTCGTAACGAAACATTGTAAGAAGATCTTGAAAAGGTTCGGAAGACTCGGCCATAGTTAAAAAACGAGTAACAGGCTTACCTATTGTTTTAGATATAATAGTGTCTTTTACTTTAGAAGCTTTAAAGCCTAAACTGTTCTCATCTACAAAGACTTCATCTGAATACTTTGTAAGATTTTCACGGGCTTCCTCAGAAAAACGAGGAGAGTTAATTCCTTTAGTTAAAGCACCACCTACTGCACCACCTAAAACACCACCTAAAAGTGTAGTTGTGCCTATGTCATAAAGATTTAAGCCGTCTCGTATGTCTATACCTTCCATAGACTGTCTTTCTTGACGAAGGTACTCATCCATACCTGTCCAAATAGCACCCTCAGCAAAACCAAATAAAGCGTTATCTTTGACTTGTCCTGAGTAGTATTGCTTAACTGCGTCTTGTCTAGCTGCTTTATTTTTAGACATGGTGAGCTTCCAATCTATCTCACCAGTAGGTAGTTTTTCTGTTAACTTTTCTTTTTTAACTACACCAAGCAAAGGTTTATCTTGTTTAAAAGTTTTTCCTACTTTCTTTAAACCCATTTTAGTTGCTTGAGCTAATCCTTTGTTTGCAAAGATACTTGCACCGCCAGTAACAGGAGCAGCTAGAATAGAAACTAAAGTTAAAGGGTCTGTTGCTAAATCTACACCTGCATCAGCTACAAACTTTGCATACTGACTAAAGCCACCCATGTCTGCATTTTCAAATCTTCTTTGAAGATACTTGTAGTCATTTTTTTGTTGATCAGTCCATGTAGGCATATCTATAAAAGTACGTTTAGCACTAGAACCTAAATTCCATTCTTCATCACGCATGTACTCATACACATCATCTACTTGCTGATCATCTTCTCCAATGCTAGATAAAAATCTTTGAGCTACTTCAATATAAGACTCGTCATTTTCTAAAGTATCTAGAGTATCTTTTTTACTAAAACCCCATTTTGCTGGCTTATAAGGTAAATTTAAATCTTTTCTACTTTGGTAGCTCATTAAGAACCTCTGTTAGCTTTATAAAAATTAGGTGCTATTTCCTGTAATTCTTCTTTGTAGTTTTCTATTAAAAGTTTCCCAGTATTACTAAGTTTAAGCTTACTTAACCTTTCTATTTCAGCTACTACATACGCATATCTTTCTAGTTTAGTTTGTATTTTACCTTCTCTACTTGTAAGTAAACCTTCTAGTTCGCTATAGCGTTGAATATCTGAAGGAGGTACACGCCTTTTTCTACCTGCTTCTAATCTTTCTGGAGTTACAGTCATGCTTAATTCTTCTAACTCTTTTTTAATAGCTTCAGGATCTGAATAAGATTGAGACACTTCTTCTATTAAAGTCATAGCAGTTTCATTTTTACCTTCAGCTTCAGCTTGCTCTGCTGCGGCTGCTACTTGTTGTAAAGTAAGAGCATTTGGATTTATAGAACCTGTTTCACTAGAATTTAAACCTACTTCTTTCATTTCTTCCCAAAGAGCTTGAGCTACTTGCTCTGTAACTACAGGTCTTCCTATATAATTATCATCATCACCTTTCATTATTTGATTTTCTATAAATATTTTAGTCATTGCTTTATTTAAAAAATCATCTGAAGGAGAAGAGTTACCATGAAAATATCCCGGCAAACCTCTTCTAACATTTTCGTTATTTACTCTTATAATTTCAGATGTTGTAATTTCAAAATCAGAAAGTGTTTGTCCCAGTGCTTGTAAGCGTTGTTGTCCTTTTGATGTGTCAGGATTTAAATTTAAAACATCTCTAAGTTCTTCTAAAGTATCGTCATCTATACCATCTGGAAAAACATAACCTCTTATAGTAGGTAGTTTTTTACCATTTTCAATTACTTCATCTCCATCAGATTGCAAAGATAAATTTAAAGTACCTATAATACGATCTGTTAATTTAACTACTGCTGCTTTTCCCGCTGAGTCTATACGACTAGGTAGTTGTGGATTAACAGGTGTTGCTGCTATACCTTGTAGTACACTCCGTACTCCCGGAGGTTGGTTTCGCATTTCTGGAGACTCTAAAATAGTAGCAGTAACAGGTGTGGAAATTTTCACCCCGTTTCTAGGAACATTTATATCGTTTCCTGTATGATTTGCCAGCATAGCAATAGCTAAAGAAGTATTTTGACTGTCTACTTGATGTTGTAAAACTAAACCATTTAGTTGAGTAGTTATACTATTAGCAGGTAATCCAAGATTATCTATTTGTAACTCAGTACTTGTTAACTGCAAATCTAACATGTCTAATTTTTTAATACCTTCAAGATTAATTGTTCCTTCTTTTTGAGCCTCGATTAAAGGAGCCATATCTTTTTCTAAATTAGTTCTTATACTATTAAGCCTAATAAGAATATCTGCTTGGGCAGCGGTAGAAAGATTAGGGCCATACTCTTCTTTTAAAGATTTAAACTTTTCATTAATAAGAGAAACTTGTTCTTGTTTTTCTTCAGAAGTTAAAGTTTTATTATTTTCAATTGCTAAAAGCTGCTTACTTTGAAGAACAGTAAGCTGTGATCTACCTTCGGTTGGGTTAGCAACGCCATGAGTAAGGGCATTAAAAGTTTGTTGTATGTCTAAAACTGACGCACCTTCTTCTCTTCCCCATACTTTTTCCATATCTGTGCTAATTTTTGTTTTTTGAGTGTCGCTTAACCCTATATAAATCTCAGCTTGATTTTCTTTTAGTGCTGCCATATAACCTATATCAAAGTTTTTTATACCTTTTGCATATTCTTCAGGAGTAGTAGAATTTTCCCAAACTTGTAAAGCTTTAGACATTTTAGCAGCTTCTGGTTTAAGATATGTTGATTTAAATAAATCAATTTGTTCTTGTCTATAATCTATACTACGCTCAAGAGCACCACTTAATTTTGAAAGTAGTCCTGCGTCAGCTACATTTACATCTATGTCCATTTCTTCTAAACTAGCTAAATTAGTACTAAACTGGTCATAATCAAAAGCTTGACCAGAATAAACATAGTTTGCTTTATTTTCTACAAAAGAGTTATAATAGTTTTCAATACGCGCATCATCTTCTTTACTAACACCAAACTGTGCTTTATACGTTTGATAATCATCGTAAGAAGTTAATGTTTGTCTGGGTAAAGCTTTACTAAACTGACTAGTTAAAGAACTCCACGCCTGATCACCAAAAACTTTTCTAGCTGCCGCACGATTACCTTCGCTAAAAGCTTTACCTACTTGTTCTTTTTCAAAAGAAAAACCATTTTCTATAAGTTTATTATATTGAGGCTTAGTATCATTATGTCTTTTTAACTGTTTAGCTGCTTCTGCTTTTAACCTAGCAACTTCTAAAGTGTTTTCAAAATTAGCATCTTCCATTTTAGTTTTAAGATTATAAGTTTTATAGTTGTCTGTAACACCTACTAAAGTTTCAATAATCTGAGGAGCATAACGCTTTAAAAAATTTGGTTTTTTTCTACTGCCAGTAATACCACTAATCTGGTCAACCATGCTTCCATAGTCAAAGTCCTGTATATCATATTTAGCCATTTATACTTTCCCTAATAAACTTGAAGGTTGAGGTTCTTCTTGTGGAGCAGCTAACAAACTTTCCTGTTGAGGTAAATCTACTTCTTCAATAGTTTCTAATATTTCAGGAGCAACACTACGAACATCTAAACCACCTTTCTTTCTAAAACCTTTAAAATCAGTTTCTTCTTTAATAGCATTAATAACTTCATTAGTTAGTTTTATTCTTTTTTCGTCATCTAGCTCGTTTTTTTCACCTGCATAAATTTCATAGTCATTAAATCCTGCTCGTTCTGAAAGAGCCATGAGAATAACCATGACAGGCTCAGCAAGTAAAAGCATTAAATCTGGATTCCAATATCCTTTTCTAAAACCATCTTCTAAAAGTATTTGAGCAATTTCTGAAATAGGTAAACTATCACTGCCTAAAATTTCTAAAACGCCAGATAACTTTTCTTCATCGCCCAGTATACTTTCAGTAAAAAAATCAATTGCGTTAGATGTTTTAGTAAACCTTGGTGCTTTTTCCCACGGGTAAGGACTATCTACTGGGTTTGTTAAAGACTGACCGGGAATTGGTTTACTAAAAGGATCTACTTGTCCTCCCATTGTAAAGTCTACTGCTTGTGTTTCTGCCATAATACTAACCTACACCCCTGCTAAAGAGTTTAAAGAACCATAAATATTACTAAACCCTGCATTTTGTCTTATTGAAGACATAGCTTGAAAAGGATTAGCTCCTGTTGATATTTGCCTAGTAAAATCATAAGTAGGTGAAGGTGCTGTGTACATAGTAGTAGCTGCTTGATTTTGTAAATCTGCTACAATACTAGGTGCATATCTATTAGGCATTGTAGGTGTCACTACTTCAGGAGGCCCAGCTAATAAAGATGCTGTTTTTTGAGCAGTTGCTAAAACAGGAAGATTTCCTCCATAGCCTTTTACACTACCTTTAGTTAATTCTCCTACGTCATAACTAATAGCTCGTTCAAAAACATTACCTGTTTTATTAAGAAGACTATCGCCACTACTCCAAGCCTCTCCAAAACTAGAAAATTCTTGCACTCCGCTAAGCTGTCCTGCTTCTGGAAGGCCAGAGTCAGGTATAGTAGAAAGATCTTCATACAGCGCACGATTGTCAGGATTCTTTAAAAAGTCACGCATCTCACTAGGTTTCATACTTTGAAGTTTATTAAGCTCTACTTCAGTTGTAGTCATCCTTGGATCTGTCATAGATCCTTGAGAAGATAAAGGAGAATCTATACTTGCTGTAGCTTCTAAAGGTTGATTACCATAGTTAAAACCTCCACTAGTAGGATCATAAGAGCCAAGAGTTGTTACTTCACTAGCTATGTTTTGAGGTGCGTTTTCTAAAACTGATGCGGTAGTACTAGTAACTTCTTGTAATACAGGAGTAGCTATTTTTTGTGAAGCATTTAAAGTTTGAGTTGCTGTTTCAGTAATAGATGCTGCATTTAATTCTGCACCGGAAGCTGCTGCTTTTTCTAATAACCCTGAAGTTTGTGTAACTACATCAGCTAAACCAGCATCTAACTTACCTGCACTTTGTTTTAAAGCTGCTCCTGTTTTTTCTGCTGCTTTAGCTGCTAAATCTTTATTAATATTAACTGCATTTTCAGCAGCTATTTTAGAAGCTCCTTCAGCGGCAGTTTCACCTGCTACATTTATTGCTTCTTTACTACCTTCTTGAACTAGTGATTGAGTAGCTGCTTTACCTACACCTTCAAACATAGCTTTAAAAATAGAACCTATACCAAAAGCTAAAGATACCATTCCAATAACTCGTCCTATTTTAGAATTCATTACTTTCATAATACCTTTGCCTAGCTTTTTAAGACCTTTTCCTATTTTTTTAAAAAAACTTTTCATAGTGATAATAATCCTTTTTGTATAGCATTTCCTAAAGCTGTTGTATTTTTATTATTCCAACTAGCAGCGTCAACATCTTGACCTATAACTGCTGTAATAATTGCAGCTTTTCTAGCTTGATCACCTTCATAAGATTTAAATTCATGATCAGCATTGTCTCTCATTTCTTGCCAAAGAAAAGCATTAGCTTGACTTGTCATATTAAAAGCATTCATAGAGTTTTGCATATTAACTGCATTATCTGTAGCTGTGTCTAGCTCATTAGCTCTACGCCTCCAAGCTACATTAGAAGCTTCTACTGCTGCTGAGTTTTGAGCCATCCATGAATCTTTTTGAAAACTTACATTAGCATTAAACTTATTAACGTCTGTAGCCATAGTAGCGTTAAACTTACTAATATCAGCATCTCTGTTAGCGTTCTGAGCAGCTACTGTATTTTTCTGGCTAGTGTTAAACTGTGCCATTGCATTAGTTTGAGTAGCATTAAATTGGTTCATCGTAGAAGCTAAGTTAGCATTAAACTGATCAACTTGATTTGCAGAACTAGCATTAAACTGATTAGCAGCATTTTCAGCAGCTTGGTTAGATAACATTCTTTGTTGTTCTTGCTGACCATTTAAAATATTTGCTTGTTGACGAGCATTTAAATTAGCAACATCCATTTGCAAAAAAGCTTGAGCATTTGTTATAGCTACTTTAGTACGTGCATCTGCATTAGCCATATCCATAGAAGCCATAGCTGTAGCATTTTGCATCACTGCTTGTTGTTCAGCATTAAAGTCTGCAACAGCCATAGTTTGCATAAACTTACTATTAGTAAGCTGTACTTGTTGTGCTGCATTAAATTTATTTAAATCTATATTAGCAACAGTAGCAGCATTCTGTACTGCTCTTTGCTGATCTACATTAAGCTGTGCTTGATTCATAGATGCAGCAATCTGAGCACCAGTTAAATTAGTCTGCATTCTTGTATTAAGATTAGCTAATTCAGTTTGCTGTGCAGCACTAAGGTTTTCAGAACTTGCTTGATTTAAAGATGAAAGATTAGCAAGCCTCATTTGCTGATCATTAGTTAAGTTAGCAAGCTCCATTTGCTGTTTAAACCCTGCATTCTTTGCAAGGAAGTCAGCAGCTACTTGCATCTCTGCTAGACGCTCTTGGTTCTGAGCAGTCATGTTTTCACGCTCAGTAGAGTCTGCTATCTGTAACTCAGCTAACTCTATCTGTTGCTCATTACCTAAGTTCTGAGAATTAGTAGCTTGTTGCTGTTGTGAATTTAATAGAGCAGCTTGTTGTTGATTCTGAAGATTCTGAGTACGTGTTTGCTGCTGCTGCTGTGCAGTAGTCATTGTAGCATCTTGTCTAAACTGGCTTTGCATCATATTCATCTGCTGTGCCATTGTAGCAGTCTGAGATGAAGCCTGTTGTTGATTAGACAAGTTAGCCATACGTCTTTGCATATCTAATGTAGACTGCTGCATATTAGCTTGCTGCTCATTAGACAGGTTCTGTGCTGAACGCTGCTGAAGGGCCTGTGCGTTGCTTTGAGCCAAAGGCATAGCAGAAGTAATGATAGCATTAAAAAGAGCGTCACGGCCTACTGTGGAGGCTGAGAGGCCCCTCTGAGCTAGGTTAGCCTCAATAGCTGCAACTGCTGGTCTTGCCCATGCAGGAGTCTTACCTTCTTCTATACCAGCTAACAAGCCTTCCATCTGAGAAGATACCAAAGCTTCTGTAGGTAACGCTGCAATAGCTGCACGTACTTCTACAGGTTGATCATCTATAGCTGCTGTCATCGTAGCAGGATCTTCTACAATAGATGCTGTAATTTCTGGTGGTAGCTCACCTACTATTGCAAGCATTTCTGCTGCTGCACCCTTAGCTGCTTCACCTTTTACTGTACGTCTCTGTGCAGCTTCATAACCTACAGTATCTACAATCTGTGCAGCCTGACCATCATCTGCTTTAACACCTGTAATAGCCTCACGCTGCTTAGCCTCTGCTTCGCGTGTAGGTGCTACATCAGCAATTTTACCTGTAACTTTATCTACATAAGAACCATCAGAAATATCATAGTCTGCAACACCAGATAATGCTGCTTGTTCTTGTGCAGCATCCCTAGTAGCTGCTACTGCTCTTTCACTAAGTGTAGCTTGTCCTGCTTCTGCTTGAGTACCTGCGCTTACAGTACCCTGTGCTGCTTGTACATCAGCTACTGGGCCTACTCTAGCTGCAAGTGCTTTAGTTAAACCAGCTTTAGCAGGTGTATCTGCTGTAGTTACAGTAGCTGTTTGTGCTGTAGGACTTGTTGAACTAGCCTGAGCAGCAGTAGCTTTTGATTCAGGAGAAAGATTAAAGGTTGTTGCAGTGCTATCAATATTTTTATCTATTTTAGATAGTGTTGAAGGATCTAAATTAACTCCCGGAGCTACTTCATCAAACTTACCTGTTGCAAGTTTTTCTGCATTTGAAGCTGTTCTATCTCTACGAGCTTGAGCTTCTGCTTCTCTAGCTTTTTGAGCTTCTCTATCCGCTAATGTTGTGTTTGCAGAAGGAGTAGGTGTACCAGCAGGATTAGAACCTTGACCACCCTGTGTCCCTCCCTGTTGGTCTTGATAGCCTCTAGTTCCTTTTCTTCCCGCCATTGTTTGTTCCTCGTCTCTATTCATTTCTGACTGTATTTCAGATGTTACAGGATCACTTTTCTCCATGCCTCCAGACATAGAAACCCCTAAAGTAGAATAAGGATTTACTG
>Ga0315320_10003926_pt1 | contig 12164 bp, 8 predicted proteins | sample M140m21515metaG_FD_203458 | JGI IMG/M metagenome (GOLD analysis project Ga0315320, IMG submission 203458) | Ammonia-oxidizing marine archaeal communities from Monterey Bay, California, United States - M1 40m 21515 | ecosystem: Environmental > Aquatic > Marine > Coastal | place: USA: California...
TCCCCCGATGATACCAATTAGAAGACTTTCAAACAGAAGCATCAGACCAAGGCTACTTGTAGAAGCCCCTAATACTCGTAATGTTGCCAGTTCAAAATCACGTTCTGCAACATTCATAATCATCGTATTAAACATTACAACTATTGTAAACAATAGACCAAGATACATCATACTCTGGAAAATTTGGGTTTGTTGATCAAGCAAACTATTGATACCAGCGAGAAGGTTTTGTCGTTCTACGATACCAGTAGAAAATTCACCTAAGTCTGAATTAACCTCTACTCCTTCAGGTAGTTGAAGATAAATTGAGGTTGCATTAACACCTGTAATTTCACTCAAATCTTCACGAAGAAAATACATGGTTCTGGCTAGCTCAGAACTGGATATCCCAACAATTTCAACATCCTGTCGTATGCCATTAATGCTTATAGTTTGTTTTTCTCCAACACTCCATCCAAGAAATCCCATACTGCCTTCATCCATAATCACTTCAGGTAATACTCCATTGGTATTTGGAAGACCCCCCTCAATTACTGAGACCGGCCGCATTCCACTTTGAAAATTATCTAGACCTACAACATTAAAAATTCGCTCAATTTTTTCAGAATCAGAAACTGATCCAAGTGGCATTTCGATAATAATTTCGTAATTAGCAGAGTTATTTTCTGCCCAATCTAAAACAGGCCCCTCGGCATCTGACATAATGTATACTTGAGCATCCCAAGTCTGGTCATCTTCAAGGCCACCAACAAAAGTTTCTTCCAGTCCAGCACCCATCATTTGAATCGACCCAAAGAGCATCAGAGAAATACCGACTGCTACAAACGTCATTGTCAGTCGGATAGGTTTACGGACACTTGATCGAATTGAAAGCCCAAGTGTTGTTGGCATCCATGAAGTAAGTTTACGGAGTTTGTTAGAACCTACACGCATTTCACTTTGACCACTTAATACTTCTAGTGGGTCAAGGCGACTCGCTTTCCATGCAGGAAATACTCCTGATAGAAATACAACTAACATAGTTGAAAAAATGACTGAAAAATAAATTGAGAGTGGAACTGTTCTCTCAACAATTGGTAAACCAACAAGATCTTGATAGTAATCTAACATTCCATTCATCCCCCAAGGCCCTACCAGTGCACCCAAAGTACATCCTACTCCTCCAATGCCCAAAGGAGCAACAAGATAACCAATCATTAGTGATGAACGTTCGACACCGAGAGTACGTAGTACAGCGATTTCTCTGGATTGACTTTGTACCAAACGTTGCAGACTCAAAACAATAGTAATGGCTGCAATTGAGGCAATCATCACGGTGAAAGGAACTGTTGTTCTCTCGGCACCAGCCAAATCTTGTCGCATGATTTCTATCGGTTCATTTTGCCCTCTATCTCTAACTCGTGCATCCAGTTCGTTAATGCTGAGTGATGTTGTGACAAGTTCCTTCACTATATCAATTTCTGTACCTTCATACTCTTGAGTATCTGGCAAGTCATACGAAGGTGTACCTTCGACATCCAAAATAATCGTATTACTGGAACCTAACATACTACCTGTAAGTCTAGCCATTCCAGTGTCGGAAAGATAGCCTACAACGTATTCACCGGGTTCAGTTGGAAATATTGAGCCTTCAGGAGCCATAAGAACATGCAATGGATGATAACCAATTCCTACGAGAGTAAAATCTGCAGTTACATTTCCTGCTCCTATACTGACAACATCTCCAATACTGAGGTTGAGAGCATCAGTGACGTGAGCATCTATGACAATTTCATCTGCTGCAACTGCTGTCCGACCTTCTGAATTACCCTCGGGCATCCAAACGCGGTCTGCATTAGCATCGGCAGGAATTCCGTGCCAGAGAGAATTGATTATACGTTCTCCATCAGCATTACTGTAGAACATCGCTCCCTGAGTAACGGTTCGACCCTCACATGAATCTAAAGAAATTGAGGTTGTAGTATTTGGTTCCCAATTTGAATATAACGAGTCACAGAAAGCAGTTACTTGTTCAGGCGTCCATATCGCACTACGATTATCAATCCAGATATCTCCAAGATTAGCACCTCCGTCATCATCAGCTTGCATTGTATCATACATACCTCCAAGATTATGCGTATAACCGCCAAAGGTGATTCCAGCAAATACACCAACAAACACCATCAATACGACGGCAACAAGACGAATTTTGGTACGCCAAAGACTACGTGCCAAGCGTTTATTCAGTAAATTAGACAACGAAATACCTCCAATCAATCCCCATCAAATGAACTATTAATTTTTTCGTCAGATATAATTTTACCACTATCAATTCGAATGACTCGTGTAGCGAATTTAACTAATCCTTCATCATGTGTAACAAAAACAGAAGTAATATTTTCTTGTTTACATGCTCCTACTAAAGCTTCCATTACTTTGTTTGAAGTATCAGTATCTAGGTTTCCAGTCAACTCATCTCCAAGTAAGAGAGTAGGACGTTTTGCTATACTTCGAGCGATCGCAACACGCTGTTGCTGGCCGCCACTAATCTCTCCCGGGAAACGATCGATTTCGGCTTCTAGGCCAACAATTCTCAACAATTCCTTCGCTCTAGAAGAGTCTTTTTTTCCTGCTAATTCTTGAATCAATAATATATTTTCGAGAACTGTGAGATCTTGAAGTAAATTAAAAAATTGGAACACATAGCCTATATTTTCTCTTCTAAAAGAAGTCATTTTCTCAGAATTATTACGTGGTACTTCGTTGCTGAGGAATGTGTAATCGCCACTGGTGGGGCTATCAAGAGCTGAAAGACAGTTCAAGAGTGTGGTTTTCCCTGAGCCAGATGGACCTAGAAGAATGACACGTTCACCTTCTGAAATTTCAAAAGAAACACCATCAAGAGCTCGTACAACTCCTGCAGGTGTTTCGTAATGTCGCTCTAAATTTTTCATTTGTAATAACTTGTTCAATTTATTCACCTACTCTTATGTATTAGAATTACTAGATGTCGCAAAAAATGCCATTGACTCTCTGAATAATTCTTCTCTTCGTCGTCTCTTATTTCTTCTAAGATGTAAGAAAGTAAAGACAAAGGCTAGTAAAATCAAGAATGGGATGAAAGTTTGAGCGTGATATTTTTCCATAAATTCTATTATCCCTCGAGCAGTATAAGCCCAAGTTATTGAAGCGGCAGAACCGCCAACTAAACAGGCAAGCAAAACTCTTCTAAAACGCATTCTAGCTACCAGACCCAACATAGCACCTACCAATACACCACTGGCCATGAATGGGATCCAGACAAAAACAATTAAACCCCAAAATCCATATTTATCTATCCTAGATCTATTTGAGTGTGCGACATATTCAACAGATGACAATATATCACCCATGAATGGATTCTGTAACAGAACACCAGTTAATCCTGCTTGTTTTGCGACCATAGCCTCACCAACTAAATCGTCTTGATTAGCCCCCATCTCAACTCTTCCTGCAACCGCTCTATCTGAAAGACTGGCTTTTTCGTTCCTTGCACTAACAATTAATTCTCTATCTCCCAATAAGTCTTCTAAATTCACAAGAAGGAAATCTGTTAAATCATCTTGCATATCAATGAATGACTTCCTGTAAAGGAAATAAGAAAACTTCATCATTGGAGTGTATATCACTCTAATTAGGACTGATTCTTCATCGACAATTATTGCAGAACCGTAATCAAGAAGATTATGTTTTCTGAACCATTTATCTAGAACATGAATTATCTTCTCTTCCAATTTACCATTGGCCCCAAGACCTGAAAAAAATACGCTATAATCTTCAGTTAAAGGGCTCCTTTCAGAAACAACCAAAGATAGATCGCTAGAAAGAATGAACTCATTATTAGATGTATTATTTTTCCCATCTAAGCATATTGACTTTATCTGTAGCGGCCTCATCTCACCGAAAATAGAGAACTCTTCAAGTAGATCCTTAGTTAATCTAGCACGGATATCTGTGGCTTCACCAATTGTCTTATTTGTTGTAATATATGGTATAATAATATCAATTGAAATGGCTCTTTCTTGCATTTTTAATTCATCGAGATTTATACTTATTCTGAGATTTCCTTCTGATTTAATTAAAGTTCTTTCAATAAGTCTGAAAAGTTGATTTTTAGTTAATATATCGTCTATATCACGATGATACATTCGATGCATTAACGGATATTGAACACATAAGAAGAAAATTGACATTCCTAAGGAAATTGAAGCCATCCACCATGCTGGAACTCCTGCACTACCTCCAGTTAACATTGCGGTTTCTCTACCTCCTGCCCATTCTGCAGCCATTAGGGCCCAGCCCCAATATCCAAATTCAGTCATCGTAAAACAGTCTCTAGGTTCTGGGTCTGAAATCTCTAATGAATGATCAGATACCTCTAAGTCCACTATTTTTTCATCACCGCTTTTTTGAAGTTGTGATGAAACTTCCTCGAAAGTGGATTTGTTTGTTACAACTAATTCACTATCATCCGAGCTTTGAAAAATCTGAGCGGATAATAAATAATGACCATCAGAAATATCCTCTTCTAATTCAAACGAAAAATCTATATTCCCAATATCACTTTCATAATATTCATAATATGGTTCTGAATCAGTATAATTGGTTATTTTAACAACCAACACGGAAAATCTATCCTGTAAAACATTCTTAGATCTTACTTTCACATCATCATGATCCTCGATAAAGATACTGAAAGATACTGCACCCAGATTATCTACACATTCTCCTCCTGTATCGAGCGGGGTTTTTGAAAGAGTTTCATCTAAAATTATTGAATCACCCGCAAACATGCCTGATGACAAGAGAGTCACGCCACCAAAAAACACAATTCCAGCAACTAAGCCGAAAATTAATACGACGTCATCGAAAGTCTTGGGGAATTTTTTATTTTTATCTGTCCGACGTAATCTAATCCTATCAAGTTCTTTATCGAGGCTATTATTTTCTGAGAGTTTATTATCTGAAGAGGATTTTGCCTCCATAGACTCAGTTGCCTCCCCACCCATAATACTTGCAAGAAGGCGCAGGACATTAAGTCAACGGTTCGGTAATATATAGGAATCCTAAAAAAAAGTAATTATGAGGATAATAAATGGTGCAGGGGACAGGATTTGAACCTGCGAAGCACTACGCACTGGGACCTAAACCCAGCCCCTTTGACCACTCGGGTACCCCTGCTTGTGTTCGTCGGAGAGCATTTGAGTCAAGAATGCAACGGATGAGCCCTTCTCAGACCCAAGGGTCTTAACCGGATGTTAAAGCGAGAGAAATTGAGGGAGACTATGGCTCGTATAGGTATTATTGGTTTAGGTAATTGGGGGACTGCACTTGCTAAAGTATGGTGTGATGATGGGCACAATGTAATGGGATGGACAATTGAACAAGAAGTATATGAGTCTATAATGACAGAGAATATAAATAAAAAATACCTACCACATACAATAATTCCAGATTTACAGGCTACAATGCAAATTGAAGATATTACTACTGATTGTGAAATTATAGTTTTAGCAATACCCAGTGGCATTATCCTGAGCGTTGTTGACCAAATTATCCCATATCTAAGACCTTCTCATTTACTAATTGATTTAGCAAAGGGCTTAGCTCCTGAAGAAGAAGGGGGTTCTGGAATTATATCTAAGGCAATTACAAAAAGATTGAAAGAAGCAAAAAAATCCAATCCATTAGTTGTAATGACCGGCCCCACGATAGCTCCTGAAGTAGCTAGAGGGGTGATGACTACAGCATTGGTTGCTTGTCATGATAGATTAGTGGCTGAAAAAATTGCAGCGAGATTATCTACCAATACCTTGGTACTTACTGCCGCTGATGATCCCGAAGGGGCAGAACTATGGGGTGCATTCAAGAATACAGTCGCACTTGCTTGTGGGCTAGTAGATGGACTCAGGAATAGTATCGGAGGAGATAATCTGAAAGCAGCATTGGTTCTAGCAGGATTCAGTGAAGGAATCAGATTACTAAATGCAATGGGGGCTGAACCTTCAACAGCATTTGGCCCCGCAGGATTAGGTGATTTATACGTCACAGCTACCAGTCCAAGAAGTAGAAATAGAACGCTTGGAGAAATGTTAGGATATGGAAAATCATTAGAAGAGGCTCTAGATGAAATGCATATGGTTGCAGAAGGTGTTAGAGCAACTAGAATGTTTGTAAAAATAGCTCCTAAATTAAATGTCGAGATACCTTTCTTATCTTCTTTAAGCCAGTTATTGGATGGAGAAATACCAGTCGAAGATGCTGTACGATTGATGGTTGCTTCATACAAAAACTAGTAAACTTAAATGAAACTTCTGGAGAAGAAAATGAGAAACTCGGGCCATAGATTAGGTGCTTCAGGTACCAAACTTGAGAACACAATTCAAGGGTTAAGAGACTCAATAGAAAATTTAGATCGAAAGAAATTCAAATACTGGGAGTTTGATATCAGAGAATCAATAGATGGAGTAGTTTTTGTATTCCATGACGATATAATTGACGTAAATGGGGAACTGAGAGAAATCTCAAAAATGTCTTTTTTAGAAATTAGAGAAGCAGGAGAGAAATTAGATATTTTAATACCGACTTTCGAAGAAGTTGTGATTGAATTAGAAGAACGTAAAGAGAAAGTTTTTGTGGAAATAAAAGAAATTTTTTCTGATAAAGCAAGGAATGAAATAATCAACAGAATTTCAGGATTAGATGGCTGGAAAATCATGGCAACACCAGAGCGTTTTGAAAAATCATTTCCAAAAGAGTCGAGAGATTTATGGAGAAAAGAAATTCAAAAGGCAGGAATTGATCTAGTAAGAGTAGGGAGACATAGGGTTGAACTTTTCAGAGCATCGAAATCCACCTTAAAGTGGATTTTGGCAAAGCCGAAATGGTTATTTGGACTATAATTAAGTTAAATATTTTTTATTTTTAGGCTACCCTAAATATTAACTAGGAGGCTTCTTTGGATACAATCATGAAGACGTCTGCGTTTACGGGCTGGGCAATAAAAAATAAGGCAATTTTAATGGTTAGTGTTTTATTGTGTGCAGCAATGATATATCTGATTTTTGATGTGAATTATGATGAATGTGAGGACCAAGATAATTGTCTTGTTGTTGCTTTTGAAGTGCAAGATACGTACCTGATTTGGGATAAAAATCCACAACATTTAGCTGATAAACTCAGTACCATAACAGGAATGGATGTTGAGATATATCCAGTCACTGATTCGGGAGCTGCAATTGAAGCAGTCAGACTAGGTAATGCAGATATTGCATTCATGGATGGTGCAGCGGCATGGTTAGCATGGGAAGTATACGGACTAGATGTCTTGGCAGCTGAAGAGAAAGCAGATGGTAGGGTTTACTACAATGCAACTGCATGGGTAAAAGCAGACTCAGATATGGCGGAAGCTTACCTGGATGATGATGACTCTACAGATCCATTTGCACTAATGAAAGGAAAAACTTCCTGTCATACAGGGTGGCTAAAAAGTGCAGGAATGCTCATTCCTATGGGTTATTTGATAGGTAATGGATATGCAGAAGTTGTAGGTGATGAAAATGAAATTGAATCTCTAAGAGATACAGTAACCACTTTCTTCTCAGAAGATTCTAGTATCCCTGAAGGAGGGACGCCTTACTCATCGTACAAAGGAGCACTTAGGTGTCTATCTGATGGAACGGGAGATGTGGCATTAGCTAAAGATTCGGTGGTAAATTCATACTGCACTGGGGATGAACGCTACGATTGGTGCTTAGATGTTGATGAATATGTAATGTTACCTGCATTTGGACAGGCTCCCAGTCACCCTGCCATATATAATTCAGAAGTAATGGATGAAGAAACTGTTATTATTGTTCAAGAAGGATTAGCAAAACTTGGAGATGATGATGAAGGAAGAGAAATCCTCAATGACTTATTGAATACAAATGGGATGGTTGTTGCTAACTCAGAAGATCATTTAGGTACCTATGCAGATGCTATTTCCAATGTACCTGGAATCCAGGCTTACTTTGAATAACACAAAACTATGTGATTACTTATTAGGGTATTATTATGAAGAAATTTGCTATACTTGTTCTGATGATGCTGTGTTCAGGATTAACCGGTTGTATGGCTTCAGATTCTGAAGATGAATTCGAATGGCCTGAACCCACAGAATTTAATTGTGAGATGTCTCTAGATTTTAATCTCGAATGTAAATTGTATATGGAAGGATTCGAAACTCCTCATCATTCAATATTAAATCCAGAAAATGGTGAACTATGGATTATTTATCTTAATGGATTTGTAAAGTCATGGGATGGAGAAAAACTGGGAGAAGTTGCTGATTTAAGCCCATTAATAAATCGCTGCCATATGGAACAGGGACTTCTAGGAATGGCTTTCGATGAGGATTTCAATACTTCAAGAATTGTGTTGATTTCATATGTCGAAAAAGGAAGTTGTGATGGCCCAAATGATTCTGATTTAGTTTTAGCATCAATGAAAGTGGGAGAAAATGGATTACTTGATCAATCCACTATTTCACCTCTAAGAACTATAGAACAACCTTACAGAAATCATAATGGTGGACATCTTATTAGTATAGGGAATAATCAATACCTTTGGGGTATTGGTGATGGAGGAAGTGCAAATGATCCTGAGGATAATGGACAGGATAAAAATAATTCTCTCGGAAGTATAAACTTTTTTTTATATAAAAATGGAGAAATCTCTCCGGCTCTTAACAACTCAGAAAATGACCCCTATATCTTACATCATGGTCTGAGAAATCCATGGAGATTTTCACTGGGTGAAGATAATATGATCTGGATTGGAGATGTTGGACAGAATTGCTGGGAAGAAATAAATTTAGTACCTTTACATGAAAAGAAAAATCTTGGTTGGTCGATAAAAGAAGGTTTCCAAGATTTCGAAGAAGGTGGAGAATGTTATGGAAATAATGATCAAGGCGAAGATGAACTTACTTATCCGGTTGTAGTTTATGGACATGAAAATGGAAATTGTTCTGTTACTGGTGGATTTTGGATGGACTGGGGGCCGGAATCACTACAAAATGGATACCTATATGGGGATTTTTGTAGTGGAGAGATTTGGTTGTTAAAACAAACAGATGACGGAGGATGGAAAGAGAACTATGTCGGCTCCAGTGGTGGAATGATTGTCGGTTTTGGTAGAGGGATTGCTGATGAAGTACTAATTTTTCATTGGACTGGTGATATAGTACTAATTGAATAGTCAAAACTATCTTTTATTCATGCTAAATGGTATAAAGATACTTTTCCAAGATGGACGATTTAGAGCGATCTCATCTGTGAAATATGAACGTGCCTTGATTGAGATAAAATCAATGATTAAAACTACTATAAAAATAATAATTAGATACGCTATCACTTTATCATATTGTAAAAATTTCAGATATAAATTGATGTAGTATCCAATTCCTCCAGCACCTACTATTCCAATAACAGTACCATGTCTGAAATTATATTCAAACATGAAAATTGCTTGGGAGATTAGGTCATTTGCACATTCAGGAATTACTACCTTAAATGCAATTTCAAATTTCGTAAGACCCATAGCTTCACAAGCATCAAGAGGAGTTTTAGTCATACCTTCTATTGCTTCATATTGAAGTTTACCGAGATACCCTACAGTATAGACAGTCATAGCTAAAACTCCTGCTAAAGGCCCAAATCCAACTAGTATAACGAAGAATATTGCCCAAATAATACTTGGTAAACTTCTGAACGCAGCTAGAAAGAATCTAGGCAAATATGACAGGACTTCAGATAGGAAAAAGGTAATTGGTGAGGCAACAAGTAACAGATTGATGGAATCTTCAATTTTTCTTCTAAAACCTAAATTACGTGAAGCTAATAATGAAAGCGGGATAGAAATAATCGCCCCGAATACTGTTGAAACAAATGCAATTTTCAATGTCTCAACCATTCCAATCCAAGCAGTTGAGCATGTAAAATCCATGAAGGTAGGATAAACAGTACATACAGGATAAGCTTGCGGTTCAAGGACGCTCCAATCAGGTGGCCATAATGATTCGTTAAAGAATTTTACAAGATTTCCAAGACCTTGAGATGCTCTACCCCAATCATTGATCATTCCATCAAAAATAATAATGCTGGATAAGAAAATTAGAACACAAATTCCAAGCCATGAGCGGAGCGGAGGAAAGAATGAACCTAACAACTTCCTTGGAAGATCAAAACTAATCATATCTTCACCTCCATAGCAGTAGGTTCAGTGATAAATGGATTAACTCGTCCATCATCAATTACTAACAACCTATCTGCCATCATTTTTGCACGTGTAATATCATGTTCTACAACAAGAAGTGCGGAATTACTAGATTTGACATATGTTGTTACTTCCTTGAGAACCATATCTACTGTTTTTTCATCAAGCTCACTTAGGAACTCGTCAGCTAATATTAATTCTGGACATTGGGCCAATGTCCTAGCAGTAGCAACTCTTCTCTGTTGACCGCCCGAAAGTCTCCTAATTGGTTCACTAATTTTCTCTTCAAGACCCATTGAATTAATTGCCTCAATAGCTTTTTTCTTTGCAACGAATGATGGCAGACAAATTCCAATAAAAGGAATAGGGAAATTATGACCTGCGTTCGCACCTAACATTACATTATGTAATACACTGGCATGTCTAACCAAACCCAAACTTTGAGGCACATACCCCAATTCACCCCTATTTGGCCTATTGGGAAAGGATCTACCACACACTACAATACTTCCCGAAATAGGTCTAATCAGTCCTGCAATGGTTTTCAATAGAGTGGATTTACCGACACCGGAAGGACCGGCAATAGCGACAATTTCTCCGGGAAATATTTCCAGATTTGGTATCTGAACTAAAGGTTCTCCTTTCTTATACCCTATCGAAACATCATTTAAGCGTATAATGGGTTCTATCTTCGAAGGAAATTTTTCCATAGAATCACTCCCCATACTCGATCACTGAGTTTAGGCGGCCCTAATCTCTATTTGGTATTGACGGATTGAAGTAAAAACTAAAAAATTAATTTCAACAATAATTAGTTCAGAAAATTTTCAGAATAATAGAAAGAAATACCGGGAATAATTGCAATAAATGATGAATATTGCCCTAGATGTTCTTGAGATGTTGCTCTGGTTAATCCAGATGTATCTAATATGTTGTTCATTATCTCAGAACCACAAGTATTTTTCTGAGATTCTTCATCGATTACATGTACTGAGATATCATAACAACCCGTATAGACTGATCCTCGTGTACTGAAATTTTCCAAATACATTTCATAGTTAAGTGAGATTAAAGCATTCAAGACGGCTGTTCTTGTCTGAATATCCAGCAACTCAGGATTATAGATTACAGAATCGCTTGGGATAGGGGCGATAGCGGGGAGAGAAGTATATTCTTCAATATCTAGACACCAATCCATATTTTCTGAAATAATGACATTGTCGCAATACACATTAACAGTATTTTCTTCTAAAAATACGATATCTCCTCCTCCTTCAGAAAGACACCTTAGAGCTCCTGAATCACTAAAATATGTGTCATTTTGATTAGGTATTGAAGAATTAGAATTGAAGAAGGAATAAACTATTTCTGACAGAAAATCTATGTCATTACTTTGGTTTAATTCGAGATAATTATTTTTAGCCAGGTAACCGATTGGAAGCATCATACTTTCCACATCTGAAGAATCAGAATGACAGGATGTTTGTCCTTCCAACAAATCAAAAGGATTAGTCAAAGGATCATCGTCTAAATGACTCGCTGCGATTGAACTATTCGAATTAACCCAAGCTAAAATATCTGAATAAGTTCTACTATCTTCCATTTCTACTGCTGCCATTACAGCCAAGTCATATTGTTTCCATCCAACCCATGCTAATTCTGAATTAACAATTGCAATATCAGCACGGCCATCTACTAAACTATTGAGTAATTCATTTTGAGAATTAACAAGAAGTATTTCTACATCTATATTTAATTTCAAAGAGAGGAAATCTGCTAAGAGTTCTGGATTTTTATCTTCATTATCAGACATTTTACCTGAATCAAAAGCAATCTTAATTTTATCAATATCTGGAGAAACTGAAGTATTCAAAGAAAATTTATCTTCA
>Ga0315320_10003929_pt1 | contig 12163 bp, 11 predicted proteins | sample M140m21515metaG_FD_203458 | JGI IMG/M metagenome (GOLD analysis project Ga0315320, IMG submission 203458) | Ammonia-oxidizing marine archaeal communities from Monterey Bay, California, United States - M1 40m 21515 | ecosystem: Environmental > Aquatic > Marine > Coastal | place: USA: California...
GCCTAAAAGATAAGCATATGGACTGTCCGGAGGAGAAGTGCACTGGACTTCCGTTCGCGGGCGGCGCCCAGATGTGCAGCTGCAACCAGTACAAGTGCGAAGCCGGCACCGACGTGGAGAACGCAACAGTGGCATTGAAGCTGAAAACAGGGCTGGACGCGGGATACACGGCCGATCTTGAGGAGCTGTTCCTTGTACTTGTGGACAAGACCACTGGTGCGTCAGTGCGGGCAGAAGGCTGCACGGGGCCGCAGTCGCGACTGGAGGGCGGGGAGTTTGGGGCATGTGCGTGCCAGCCGGCGGAAACGGCTAAGACGGTCGTTGTGTCGTCGGGGCCTGTTTACGAAAAGTCGGGGGGTACTGCCGCCGATTGCCTCCGGGATGTAGACTGCATTGGCACTGCAAATGACAAGATGCTATACACGCACGCCACAGCGGAGCGGGATTACAATTCGAATGGTCACGCCCCATACCAATCTTACCCATCACGCAGCCGCCCGTACAGGTGCAACTACTACGAAACGTGTGCGCCCGACAAGCCGTTTCCGGGAACAATTGCGTTTACGAAAATTGGAACACGCGGCATAAGTCACGTGCTTGTAGACTGCCAATCCTTTGAAGCAGTACATCGCGCGCAGCACTGGTGCGTCGGTCTGGGCGACAGCTGCGCGTACCTCGCGAAAGACGCGGATGGCAAGTACTGCGCCCTACCAGACCTCCCTCCGGATTCCGGCACTACCTCTACGGTATACGAGAAACATACGGCACACGACCTGTACGACTACGTGCAGGGTACATCGACAGTCAACTTGGCCGTCAAGAGCACGCTAACCATGTTCGACGCCAATGTCGCCGCCGTATGCAGCGCGGACGAAGAATGCGCGGCGTACAAGGTGGACGGGGGTAATCTTGAATTGTATGAGGCTGGCGGGTCGTCGTTTGCCAGCGGCGTATATCTGAAGGGCGATAAGCGACCCGCAGGAGCGCCGTGCCCGCCGCTTCAGCCGTGCGTGCACGGCACCAACGTGCGTCAGGGCGACAAGTGCGTCTGCCGCTGCGACGACTTCTTCGCCGGACCACTGTGCGACCGCTGCTCCTCGGCCAATCGCGACGAGACCTGCCGCGCGTGCAAGGATAATTTCATGCCCGGCCAGAACGACGTGTGCATCTGCCAGCCGGGGTTTGATATCAGTACCGGCTGTACCACCTGCAAGTCCGGGTTCGAAGGTGTGTTTTGTCAGACGAACACGTGTGCCGTCACGATGCAGGAAACGGTCGGGCCGCTGTCGTACACGCTGAAGAACGTGGCCATCGCCTACGACGCAGCAGGGCAGCTGTACGACGGTGTCATCGGCGCTGGCGACGGGCGTGCCCCCTATTCCATGCAGAATACGTTTGTGAAGGTGCACGACAAAACGTGGTTCCTGTACGCCAGCCCCACGGTGACGCGTGTGGAGGTGACGGATGCAGCAGGCCTGCCCACCAATACCGTACACACCATCTCCGGAGGCGAATGGCTGTACTCCATACCGGAAAAGGCAGGAACTACAACCGTAGCGGGTATTGTGGCCGACGAGGATACATGGGGGTACGTGTGCACACTGGGCACGGGTGCCAACGCACCGACTGATGCGGTCGATGCACCTGCATGCGCTACAACGTGCGATACTACCACCTGCGGTTCGTGGCACTGGAATACCGGCGGCACGTGCACGACATATGCACTTAACAGCACGCAGGAGTTTACGGCCTCCGAGCACAACATCGACACCCGCAACTGCCGCAGCGGTGGGGTGCGCCTCGCGGGCAAGTATCGCAACCTGCCGGCAATGCCATCTCTCGCAGTGCCCAACGCTACTCGTATGCTCCAGAAGGTACCCGACAATATGCTGTGGACCGTGGTATGCGCCTATGGCAATGGGACGGCAAAGTTTATTCTTTCTGAATATCGCAGGCACCCGTGGACAGGCGGGCCATGCGCGCAGCAGGTACAGCTTACGTGGTTGTACAGCCTCCCGCGCGGGCAGGCCATGGACGTGACGACCCCGCACTACCATGGGCTTACAAGGACAACAGCGGTACAGACTACGGTCAACGCCCCGAACGCGGCCGCATGTGCGGACGAGTGCAAAGCGGATCCAACCGCATGCGAGGTGTGGGTATACGACGGTACGGACTGCATGCTGTCAATTGGTGACGTAGTGGCGACCATGAGCAGCGACCACGGCGATTTTCCTGCCTCAAACTGTGTCGATGGCGACGTTGCCACCTTTTGCCACTCGGGGATTACCACGGGTGGCGAGTGGCTACAATTAGACCTTGGCAGTAGCCAGGCCATCTCCATGCTAAAGATATGGAATCGAGTAAATTGCTGCCAGGGGCGCCTTGGGACGTACTACGTGGAGTATACTGATGACGCAAATGGTGATTGGGACATATGCGGAACGTACACTGCTTCGGACACCGTAGGGCCCTTCGATGCGGCGTGTGTAAAAACAGCGCGGTACGTACGCATTCGACTGCAACAAGCGAGCGAGCACCTCAACCTGGCCGAGGTGCAGGTCTTTCGCCCGTACACGGCATGGGGGGGCGCGCTTAAGCCGACCAATACCTTCCCTGTGCCGGCAAATATGGTGGCCAGCATGAGTAGCCAGTACGACGACAAAGTAGCAGCAAACTGCGTCGATGGAAACACAGGCAACATGTGCCATTCAGATGCTACCACTGCCGGCGGCGAATGGCTTCAATTGGACCTTGGCAGTCGCCATCGCATCTACGCGGTGACGATATGGAACCGCCAAAGCACCGAGTCGGACGTGCGAGCTCGCCTTGGGGTACACGAGCTGCAGCATTCCAATGACGCAACTACATGGATCACCTGCGGCACGTATACCGCTACCGCCACCGTCGGGCCCTTCAGGGAGGAATGTTTTGGGACAGCGCGGTATGTACGCATTCATCAGCTGTCAGATCCCATGTGGCTAAACCTGGCCGAGGTGGAGGTGCTCCGCAGCCCTGTCGTACCAGCATACCTGCTCCCCGACAAAGCGGCGGCCCTGCCCGACGTTGCCACTAGCATATCCACAGTATCCAACTACCGCGAGTGCTGCTACGCGTGCGCAGGCAGTGCATCGTGGCAGATGGCCGGCACCCGGTGCGCGTGCTTTGATGGCGGGGAGATGAATGGCGCAGTTAGCGAATGCTACGTGCCCACCAAGCCGGCAGCGGGGCAGGCGTGCAATGTTGCCATCACCATGGTGACCGAGGGTACCTTCAACAAGCCCGATCGTGCGAAAGGTACATGCTTCAACCTGCTCGCGGTGACCAAGTATCCAAAGCCGGAACACTGCTCGGCACTTTGTCTCGATGAGGAAGAATGCGATGTCGCGCACTACAGTAATGATGAGGTGTGCACACTCCTGCAGTGCACGCGTCCTGACCTGGCTAAAGCCACGGGCGGTAACGGTACACTGTATATCAAGGCAGGGGCGTGCGTGGAGCAGGCAAACGGCATGTGCCACTACCGCCCGCGGCGGGCCGGCCACGCCAGCGGGGCGTGCAGTGCCAACGGCGCTAGCGTTGCGTACCAGGCCGATGTGCGGCTGTACTACAATGACGACAACGAGGGCAACAGCGTGCCTGTCCTAGGCGGGCAAGGGTGCAGTAACGCGACAGGCGTCGATAGGACGGCGGCGATTGTGGCCGAAATGGGCAAGCTCGAGCCCGCCTTGCCATCCCCGCCGGGCGTGCTGCTGCAGACGGCCGACACGAACCTGCTGATGCACCGCTTCGACCCCGGTGTCTACCCATCCACTACCGGCTTCGAGTACACCGATTCGCCCGAAAACGGCCCCACGCAGGCCGCGGCAGCCATCACGCGCGACATGCGCCTGCCCACGCTCAACGTGGCGGGCAGACGACGCCGGACGGTGCCGAATGCACTAGGTGTCGCCCCCAACCAAGCCGGCACGTTCCAGATCACGCAGTCCATCGCAGTGCCGCTCGCAAACGCGGCATGCCACGAGCAGGCCCGGCTGGCTACCGTGATGGCCGGCCTCAAGTCGCCATCCATGGAGCAGGGCCGCTGCTCCGGCACCAATGCCAAGGATCTGGCGGCCTGCACGCGCGTCAAGCACTACACGAGCGCACTCGAGACCATACAGGCAGCGTATGTGCAGCAGCTGGCGAGCTGCCATGCGGAGGCGGTCGGCATGGACTACGCATCGCCGCTCCAGCTCATGATGTACGTGCAGCCGCGCGCTGGACTCGAGCGCGCTGAGTACCATGGGCTGCCGACGTACTACGCGCCACGCAACGTGCACGAAACCGCGGGGCTACCGCGGATTGATGCAATGCCAATGGGCTCGGACCTTGCGCCCGCGGTGGCAGGTACCCCCGTGCCGACCACGCCGGTGTTCGAGACGCCAAGCCCGACACCGTCTCGGCATGCGGACAAGCCCAATATCAACTGCACGGTGCAGGAGCATTGCTGCTTTGCGCGGCAGACGAATCGCAAGACCAGCCCTGCCTGGCACGCGGAGGAGAAGGTACTGGAAATTGTAGTAGACACGGAGCACATGGCGGGCACAGGACCGGAGTGCATGGAGCTGTGCGCCCGGTTCTTGCTGTGCCGCGTCGCCGAGTGGACAGACGGGGTGTGCCACATGTGGTCGCTGCCTATCAAGCTAGCACACCTGCAGCACAACGAAACATTCTGGGTGACGCCCCCCGAAACAGACTGTATTCCCTCGGCCTCGATCACGGCGGAGGGTGTCAGTAAATGGGAAGGCGCAGCCGTGTACGTCAAGCAAGACTGCTGCCTGCGCCACATGCTTCACTAATATATGCAACTGGCGAATGCCCTACCCCTATTACCATGTAACGTGCCCGATGGCACACCGCTCGCGCAACTGGCTCCGACACATCCGGCATGACCACGACCGTGTCGTACTCGCCCGCCCGCACTGAGCCGGGGGACACGACCACATGCTGGTACAGGTGCGCGCGACTGGCCATGCGGCGGCCGCCGTCGACGGATACCGAAAGCGCGTTTATGGGTGTTTCGTGCACCTGCGTGTACTTGCCATGGCGGTCCATGGCCCCGTCCCCCTTGACCATGCCTCCCGGTCGAATGTGCGCGTACAGCCTGTCACGCGTCTCGTGCGAGCCACACAGCACCACTGCCCGTCCCAACAGGTTAGGCAGGCATGCGGTCACGGTGCGCGAAAAGCGCAGCTGCGGTGCAACGCGCACGCCCTGGGGCACTGCCGCCTTGGCCAGCTCCGCGGCAAATCGCGCGCAGGACTTGGGCCGCAGTGCGAGCGGATCCCCCTGGACAAGCAGGTTCGGCATGCGGCAGGCAGATGCGAACCACTCGTTGGGCGCGCGGTGCGCGTCAAGCAGCACGGCCGGCTTATCGGTGAACGCATACGACTGCAACACGGGGGTGCGCTGCATGCCCGACGCAGCAAGAGCAATGTCATGATCCACGCAGAAGTAAATGGTGCCGGGCGCCGGGTGGCCCTCTGGCAGCGGACCTCGGCACACGCGCATCGCTAGCCGGGCACAAATGCAAACCGGTGACGTCCCCAACACGCTGATATCCAACGCATGCTGGCCTATATTGGTGATACTCACCACCGTGTCGACCATGCGCGTCCGGAACAGCCTGTGCACCAAGCGCCCGCGCTTGCGCACCCAGTACGCTGTCGAGATGCAGCAGGTCGTCTTTTCCAGCACACTCGCCTTCGCCAGCATCGTGCTCTGGGCGTCTGCGTTGCACCTGGACATGATGCAGCTGCTGACCATTGACATGCTCGTCGGCCACATCCTGGAGCGCTGGCTGCTGCGCGTCATGCGTACCGTCGACCCACAAACCTACCACCCGGGCGCGCCCATCGGCCGAATCGCCATCAACCAGCGCCTGCGCTACTCTCTGCTGGTGTGCACACTCGTGCGGGGCTACTGCGCGGCCATCACCGCGGCGATCAAGGAGGACGACGACTTCGTATACCAGGTCCAGCCCGAATGGTACTACGTCATCATGCCACCCGTGTACGCCGTGTTTCGCACATGCCTTATCGACGTGCAAATGTACGATCAAAGCATCCTGCACGTCGACACGCACGACTGCCACACCGTGCCGTGTGGGGAAGAGGACTTTGCCATCTCCGGCGGGTCCGACGAGGAGGCCGGCACTGGCACTACGGCAGAGTAAATGGGCGATTCCACCCAACGTCCGTGCCAGCTGCCGTCCATCCAAATCGACACGTGGGGTGTCTTACATCGGCCGACTGCGTGTACCGACAACACGCTACAGTGCCTGGCCAAAGAGGTGTGCGCCGACACAGAGCTGCTGCTGCTGTCGCTGCTGCAGTGCACCCGGGCCGTCACGGTGGCGGAACTCGTTGAGTCGGTCGGTGTGATGCATGGGCCGTTGCAGGCCGTCGTGCGCGGGGGGCAAGTGTACATGCACGGCACGTGGCGCGTGCGATACAGAGACATGAGCGAGCGCATTCAGGCGCTGGTGCGACAGGTGCCAGATGGTACGTGTGTCAACAAACACTTTATATTACACTACACACCCAAGACGGTACACGATCTCCTGCTTACACTAGCAGGGCCTGCCCGCTCGGCCGGGATGCAAGCTCTGCTTCCGGCTCCTGCAGATCCAGGCCGACGTCCTCGTCCGCTTCCTCGTCGGCCGCCGTCTCCGGTGTAACGTACCGGCCATCTCCAGCCATGACAAAGCGCAGGTCCGCAGACGTAATTGTATCTCGATTGGAGTAATGCGCCAGGCGGGCGGCCTCGCTAAACATCTCGGTCAGATGCTCCTCTGCTGCACACTGCAAGGCCCGCATACCGGTGCCGCGCACGTTCACCGCCTCATTGCTGTACGATGCCATCACCTCGCGTACAAGGCGGCCGAACGAGACCCTGGGCAGCACCGCCTCCGTCGACAGCTGCTGCTTGAAGATGGCGCGTATCACCTTCACACGGCGGCGGCGGCGGCGCCTGGACTTCGCGGATGTCGAGTTGAAGCTTGTCATACTTACTGGATTGTGCAGCCTATGGTGTCCTTGGAGCAGCACACGCTCGCATTCAGCACCGCGAGCGAATCTATTAGCTCGTGCAAGGTCGTGGAATCCGCCGTCGCAAATCGCACGCTGTTTCCCGTCAACACGGCAGAAACGGCATTGATGTGATCTCGCAGCCGCATCATGAGCGGCAGAGTGTCTTTGCCATCCTCGCCCGTTTTAAGCGCGCGATACGGGCAGTCGAGGTCTTCACGCACTTTTGTCAGCACACCTTCAACCTCGTGCAGGACAAATCCTGGGCCACGCGCCGATATGGGCTCCACGGCGGTGCTGTCGCCGTCGCCCATCAAATTTAGCGTGTACGACAGATGCATGGCACTTTCCAAAAGAGCACGGGGTGACGTCTCGGACACGACAATAGACATAATGAAATTATAAGTAGCCGCACACTACACCAGTGTATGGAAGATCTGTCGCTGCACGACCCTGTGGCATGGGAATCGGAGCAGGACCGCTGCGTTCTGTGCGAAAATGCCGATGACGCCGGCTCCGCCATGGGGTACCTGCATCAGATGGACGCCGCACTAGGGGGGCGTACCACAGATGCGCGCCTGGCACAGATGATGCTAGAAAGCTACAACACCTTCTTCTACGAGCCGGCCGTGCAGGCTGGCGAAAACCCGCCCGTGCTGACCGAGCAGTGCATTACGCTGCACTTTACCGAGCACGACATCAACCCGCTGCGCCAGATGCGCACCGACATCAACCGTATCAACGCAATTCAAAGCGCACTGGCGCCGCGCCACTCGAGCGCCAGCGGCCGCGTCTGCTGCAACGAGGGGGACGCCAAGCAGTGGGCCGCGCTGCAGCGCTTGAAGATGGACCTCATGCAGCAGTACGGGGTGCGCGACCGTGCCACGCCACGCACCATGCCCACGCTGGGAGACTAGACCGGCACACAGTGTGCCGGTGATAGCGCGCACAATCTGAAGCCGATGCACACAGATTCTGCGACATCACATGAACCTGCCAGCGAAACGCCCGCGCCCGAGGACACCTACGGCACTGGCACCGACAGCGATACTGACATCGCATCCCCGCTGGAAGTGGGCCCGAGCTCAAGCGACGGCGCAGTGCACGAGGTGCTGCGGCAGCCGCCATGGCGAGGTTTGTACGCGCAGTACTTTTCCGTCGGACTTGTGTGTGGTGCGCTGCCTGGCACGCTGTACGGCTACTTCATGGGCTATCTGGACGTTGAGTCGCACGTCTACGCTACCGCCGTGCAGGTCGTGTCGCTGCCATGGAGCTTCAAGTTCCTCTATGGCATGGTCAACGACTGCATGCCCATAGCCGGATCGCGCCGCAAGGCCTACATGGTCATCGGCTGGACACTCTGTACACTGTCCCTAGTGGCCCTGGCCCAATCCGATGAGCCGCAGCAGGGCCAGCGGTCGGCGGCGGGTGCCATTTCCGCCATGATGGCCTTGGCTGCCGCAGGGTACATTATGGCAGACGTCGCCGCGGACGCCCTTGTGGTGCAGTACGCCAAGATGGAGCACGTCGATGTGCGCGGCACGCTGCAGGCCAACGTCTACCTTGTCCGAACCCTTGGCTCGATCGCCGCCGCGCTGCTAATCGGCCTGTGCCTGAACGGGCACGAGTACAACGGCACGTTTGACTGGACGCTGAGCTTTCGCCAGGTATGCGCCCTGCTTGCGCTGCAGTCCGCCACAATGGTACCTATCAGCTGGGCCTACATCACCGAGCCAGAAAGCGAGCCACACCTAACGCCACGCGCGTACCTCCGGCTGTGCTACAAGGCGCTGCAGTCGCGTGCCATGTTCTGCGTGGCCATCTACAGTATCTCGCACGGGGTCATCGGGGGCATCAGCACCACCGCGGCACCAAACGTCACCAAGGTGTGGGCCGGCGTGCACACGCTGCAAGCGCAGATGTTCGCGGTGCTCGCCATGGCCATATTTGCCGTGGGGCTCGTCCTCGTCAAGAAGTATCTGCTGCAGACCAACTGGCGGCACGTCATCGCGGGCACCACCGTGCTGCTCACAGTCGTCGATGCCTTCTTCGTCTATTGCACCATCTACGATGTCGTGCGCGACCAGTACTTTTACCTGGGGGAAAGCGCAGTCGTCATGGTGCCCGCGGCAGCCAAGTTCCTCGTGACAAGCTTTGTTGTCGTCGAGCTTGCCGAGGACGGCCAGGAGGGCATGGTGTACGGCCTGCTGACCACACTGCACAACCTGGGTGGTCCCATTTCCCGTGGGCTTAGCAACACACTGTACGGCGTTGCGTTTGACGGCCTGAGCGACGCCGCCAACTACACGAAGGACACCGCTACATTTCGCGACACGGTGGCGTACAGCTACGCGGTGGCGTACGGTTGTGGCCTGTCAGCACTTCTGCTGCTGTATTATTTACCCTCCCAAAAGGCACAGACGCATGCGTGGAAAGAGCTGCCGCATAAAACGTGGTACGCCCGCGCCACGGTCGCGATGCTGGTCGCCTCGTGGGCATACGCGCTCGCCGCTAGCGCGCTAGCCATGCACCCGTCCACCAACTGTCTCCGGATCGCGGGGGGATCAGGGTGCTAAGCGCAGCGGCAGTGGCTGCCATCGCAGCCCGCGGTACAGTGGACATGGCAACCGACTGCATGGTTGCAAATGCAGAACCCGCAGCTACTGACCCTACGGCCGACTGCGCACTGGCGGCAAGCGAACCGGCAACGGGACCACCTGAAGAAAACCCGATGAGATACAGCGCACATTGGGGAATGAAAGCGGCTATAACGGCAAGTGGGCGGCTGTCCATAACAGAGGGGTTGTATATCATAAATTGTGATGGACAAAAAACAAGTACCCTGGCAGAAAATTATAAGAATCAGCGTGTGCGGTGCAAATGCACACAGTGCTGGCGTCGCTGCACCTTCACATCAATAAACACCTTACCTTCCTGCATGACTCTCACGCGTACCGGCAGCATACCAATCACCTGCGTGAGCCGCAGTGACGGCAGACAGCTGCCCAGGTGCATGGTCCAGTTGCTAAAATCAATCGCGCCCGTAGTAAAGGTAAAGCCATCGCGCCCGTGGGGGACCGTGTACCGCAATTCGGCATGCCCCGGGCACTCAAAAGGGGCGGGCAGCATGTGGCTCATGGCCCATAGCCACATCGGGAGCGGCCGCTCGCGCAGAGAGGACAGCACCACCGTGACGGGGGCGCTGGGATTGGCACCGCGTAACGTGCCAGCCACGTCCAGCTGCAGTGTTGGGCCCAGGTGGATCATGCACTTTCCCGCCACGGCGGACACTGTAGTGTGGATACATATCCCCGGCATTGGTGGTGCCAGCAAAATGGATGTGTGGTAGACCCATCGTGCAGTACTAGCACACGCCCCTGGCAGTTCGGCATAATGCAGCGGTAGGCGTCCAGGTAGAGCGAGCGCCGTGCGAGACAGGTCGAGACGTGCCATTGCGGAATGCGCCACCGGTGCAGCACGGTGTACGGCCATGCCCCGGGGCTGCTCGCACATGCCAGGCTGGACAGGTCGCGTAACGTCAGGTACGGCGATAGGCAGTACCGCCAGAATTCATGATGCATTTAAGTTCACACCCGTTCATCCCCACCAAATATACACGAACGGCACTGGAGTCGTGGTACTACTTTGTGCGCAATTACACACACCTTCGTATCGGCCGCCTCTACGTTCAAGAAGTAGATGCCAAGAGGCGGCGCGTCGAGAAGGAGCGCGCACTAAGCCGCGCCAAGGACAAGCTGCAGCTGCGCCTGGAGCGGGTCGCGGGCGGCTTCCAGGAGTGGGATGCGGTCGGGTGCAGCGCGCGCGAGCTGCGCAAGCACCTGGAACAGCAGTTCGTGCGCGGCATGACGTGGCACAACCATGGCCGCCTCTGGTTCATTGATCATATACTGCCACGCCTTACGTTCCGAGACGAGGGGCGCGCGTTCCGGTTCGACAACCTGCGGCCCACGCTCGGGTCGTACGAACAAGCTATTTACCGGGTGCCGCCCGGTTAGCGATGGCGACGCCAGTCTCTGCATACCTTCGCAATTACCCGCAAGGATTCAAGAGGAAGCGCGACAGCGTGCAGCGGGAGAAACAGCGCGTGGCGCAGCGCAGGTACGAGCGAGAGCGGCGCGCCGGCCCCATGCGCCGCAGCATGCACGCGCTGCGCAACTTTGCGCGTGGCGTGAAGTGCGGGGACACGTCGTGCGAAGAGCTGACCGGGCTGCCCCTGCTGCAGTTTCATCGGCACATCCGTAGCATGCTTGCCGTGCCAGGCATGCCCTTCACGCTGCGCTTTTACAAACCGCTGAAACGCTTCAACCTGAACGACCCGGAGCAGGTCAAGAAGGCGATGCACTACAAGAACGTGTACGCCACGGCCCGTGGCAGTGTGTCGATAAACGTGGCGCTGAGCGCATTGGTGTAAAATACCGTTAGTGGCAGTTTATTGCGCGCGAAAGCGGTCGGCAGTCACGCCGAGCTCGAACACACCGGGGCCGTACTCGACATCGTACGTACCGCTTGTCGAGTCCACCTTGACGACACGCACAGTGTGCCACGTGCCGTTGTACTCGACGTCAACCTGCTGCCCCACGGCCATCGACTGCTCCAGCGCCTCCAGGCCGTCGGTGACGAGGTTGATCACGATAGGAGAGCTGCACGAAAGATCGACGATGGCCGACGCCGCCGTAGCAGGCGCCGGGCTGCTGGTGGTCAGGTCGACGATGACGGGCGCCGGCACCAGGCTGCCCACGTCCATGTCGAACGCGTCGAAGGCAGCCGGCTCGACGGTGCAGTCGCTCAGGTCCTTGTCGTCGCAGCCGTAGTTGATGCTCGTAGTGCCGAACGCCTCAGACACGATGTGCCTGCCACCTGGGGCGCGAGACACGTAGCAGCACGGATGCCAGCCGCTAGGGCGCTTGAGCCACACCAGCTGGTCGACGGTGTACGCAGCCATCGTGAACGTGAACGAACGTGAACGAACGTGCAAGTCGAGAAATGTGCTCAACCGTAGGACCAAAAAAAAAACAATAGACAACTACTTTTAATTTTTGGTTGAAAACTGTATTGTCTACCCTGCTTGTGTG
>Ga0315320_10003931_pt1 | contig 12161 bp, 6 predicted proteins | sample M140m21515metaG_FD_203458 | JGI IMG/M metagenome (GOLD analysis project Ga0315320, IMG submission 203458) | Ammonia-oxidizing marine archaeal communities from Monterey Bay, California, United States - M1 40m 21515 | ecosystem: Environmental > Aquatic > Marine > Coastal | place: USA: California...
ATAACCGCTCTTCATTTCTGTTTTTTAGACCTCAATTGAAAGTCTCATGACTATTTGTAAGTGTTATCTGTATACGGTGTTATCCGTTCTTCTGTTCGTTTCAGGTTGCGGGGTGAGTCCATTGTCGGATTCGCAGGGAGTCGGGCCTGAAGGAAGTGAAAGGCCTAATGTGCTTTTGATCGTGGCCGATGATTTGGGCTATGCGGATTTAGGCGTATTCGGAAGCGAAATTGAAACGCCGAATCTGGATCGGCTTGCCAATGAGGGAGTCTTGTTGACCCAGTTCTACGTGGCGCCCGCTTGTTCGCCTACGAGAGCGATGTTGTTGTCGGGTACGGACAGTCACATTGCCGGGCTCGGGAATATGGCGGAATTAATGGCGCCCAACCAGGAAGGGCAGCCAGGATATGAAGGGCACCTGAACTTTCAGGTAGCGGCATTGCCGGAACTGTTTAAGGAAGCGGGATACCGTACCTATATGACCGGCAAGTGGCACCTGGGGATGACGGAAGCAACCGGGCCCGCCGCACGCGGATTCGACAAATCGTTCGCCTTGTTGCCAAGCGGGGCCGGACATTTCGGGAATATGCTGCCGATCGTCGGACCAGATAATGCGAAATACAGCGAGGATGGAGAGGCGCTTGCGACTCTGCCTGAGGATTTCTATTCGACCCGTTTCTTTACGGAGCGCTTGATCGACTATATAGACGAAGGAAAGGAAAATGGCAGACCGTTTTTTGGTTATCTCGCGTATTCCGCGCCACACTGGCCCTTGCAAGCGCCTGAGGAATCAATCGCGAAGTATCGAGGAAAGTATGACGCTGGCTACGATGTATTGCTCGAGCAGCGTTTGCGACGCTTGAAGGAGCTCGGGTTCGTGGGCCTAAATGTGGAGACTTTCCCGAGATTGCGAGGCGAGAGCGCTTGGGATGAATTGAGCGACGAGGAACAGCGCTACCAGGCGAAGCTGATGGAAATCTATGCGGCGATGGTGGACGATATCGATGTTTATGTGGGCAAGCTGATCGATCACCTCAAATCGATTGGCGAATACGATAATACCTTGATCGTATTTCAGTCGGACAACGGGCCGGAGGCCCATAATCTCGATCATGGGTGGGCGGCTCTCGAGAATTGGGTCGAGGAATGCTGCAACAATTCCTTCGAGAATATCGGAGCCCCCGATTCCTATGTCTGGTATGGTCCCAATTGGGGGCAGGCGGGAAACACGCCTCTGAGGATGTTCAAGGGTTACGTGGGTGAGGGAGGAGTACGCGCCCCGGCGTTCTTCCATTTTCCGAAAGAAATTCCGGGCAATACGAAGTCCATCGATTTCACGACGGTAAAGGACGTTATGCCGACCTTGCTAGAGTTTGCGGGAATTGACCATCCGGGCGAAGGCGCATTTCAGGGTCGAGAGGTGGTTGCGATGCAAGGTCATTCCCTAGTTCCGCTCCTTACCGGCAAAGGGGAAGTGGATCGACCGCCTAACGATTACATGGGCTGGGAATTAGTCGGGAAACGCGCGATTCGACAAGGTGAATGGACCCTTGTGTATGTACCTTATCATGAGGTGATCGATGGCGTTTTGCCGATTGCGGAGGTGGATACGTGGCAACTCTATAATCTCGCGGATGACCCGGCCCAGATTCACGATTTGTCCGAATCGCATCCGGAAAAACGAGCCGCGATGCTCGCTCTGTGGGACGACTATGTGGAACGCAATAATGTTATCTTGCCTGATCGATTGAGCGGATACTGAACAGGCCGTTAGGCAGTCGATTTTGTTAGGTTCGCTTCAGAAAGATTTAAGCTACTGAGAATAGAAAATAGAGACAAAAAGTGTATTAGGTTATCGCCCGAACCAATAGTCATTCAAAGAATTTAAACACAATAATATCCTCCCAATCAAATTGGAGCCCATGATTTTCCTATCAACTAAAAAGACAGGGTCTGAATATTACTAATCTCAAAAGGAAAAATGAAACTATGAAGTTAATGCGATTTGGAAATAAGGGCTCAGAAAAGCCGGGTTTGCAGTTGGAGGGCGGAAAGCGGGTGTCTATCCCCGAGTCGTTCGGAGACTATGACGAAGCGTTTTTCGAAAGCGGCGGGCTGAGTCGGCTAAGCGAGTGGGCGAAAAGCGAGGGCGAAGCGGCGCCTGCTATCGAGGACGGTCTTCGTATAGGTGCTCCGGTATGTCGCCCGAGCAAAATAATTTGCGTGGGGCTGAACTATTCCGACCATGCCGAGGAATCCGGTATGGAGGTGCCGAAGGAGCCGGTATTGTTTTTCAAAGCGACCACCTCGTATCAGGGACCTAATGACGACTTGGAAATTCCGGCAGGTTCGGTGAAGACCGATTGGGAAGTTGAGTTGGGAGTAGTGATCGGCAAGCGGGCCAAACAGGTATCGAAGGAGAATGCTTTCGACTATGTTGCAGGCTACGTGCTTCACAATGACTACTCCGAGCGGGAGTGGCAACTTGAGAGGGGCGGCCAATGGGTAAAAGGCAAATCGGCTGATACTTTTGGACCTTGCGGTCCATGGCTGGCGACGAAGGAAGACATTCCCGATCCCGGCAACTTGAGTTTGTGGCTGAAGGTAAACGGGGAAGCGGTGCAGAACGGAAACACGTCGAATTTGATTTTCGATGTGCCGACTCTGGTTTCGTATATCAGCAATTATATGACGTTGCTTCCGGGGGATCTCATTTCGACAGGAACGCCGGCGGGCGTGGGATTAGGGTTCGATCCTCCTCGATATCTTAGCTCGGGCGATCTTGTAGAACTCGGTATTGACGGATTGGGTGCTCAAACGCAAACGGCTGTTTCCGGGATCGATGCCGATTTGTGAAAAACTGAAATTATTGTAAGAGGAAAAGAATCACAAAAAAACTAATCCGAATGACGCTCACTATAGCAGCGGGTCAATGAGCAATCTTCGCGGGTTGCTTATTGAATACATCGCGGATGGCTTCGAGATATTTCATACCATTGATTTTGTCGGGTTCCAGATAGCTGCCTTCGGTCCACTCGTTCCAGGCATTGATGGTTAGGAAAGGCGTTGGGACGGCGCTTTCTTCGAGCTTGGATTTAGCCGCTTCCAGAGCCTTTTTGAAGTTTTCCGGCGTATTGTTGGTGATGGTGTACATGAATGGATATCCGAGGTTCTTGTATGCGTCCGACTGTACGGTGCGCGGTGAGGCATCCCAGCCCATCGTCACGTTCGGATAGTAGGGTTGATCGTATTTATTTTCGGCTTCGTCCCAGTGTTTGATATAGGCGTCGCGTATATCATTGTACTCAACCGTAGGGAAATCGTCCGGGGCGTAGTGGTGAATCCATACATAGGAAGTGACGCTGTCGAAGCCGAGGGCGTCTGCCAGCATTTTTGAATCTGTCGGAGCGTTTTCACCGGGCAGGATCGGATTGTTCCAAAACACTGCGTTTAGGTGTAGATTCTTGAAGCCGGCGGCTTTGACCTTCTCGCGGAATCGATCGAACAGCTCCCGGGTCTTTTCCACGCTGCCGAATCCCGCGATCAGTTTGGTCAATTCGTAGAGGGAAAAATAGGGGCAGCCGTCGAGCAGCCAATAGGACGGGTGCTTGAAATAGCGTTCGATGCACGTATCCATGATGGTTTCGAAGGTTTCAGGAGTTACCGCCCCTGGGTAGAGCAGGCGGGCGTTCTCCAGGGAATTGTCGGTCGCCTTGATCGGGTGAATATCGACCCAGTCGTGATTCGCCCACATTAGAGCGAATTTGAGACGGTCGTTGTTCGGCGCGTTCAGGAAGCCTTCATCGAGGCCGCGTTGGAGAAAGGGGCCGTCGTCGTACCAGTACCAATCGAAAATGAACGTATCGATTCCGTGGTCGGCCGCCGCATCGATTTTCTGAGCCATATCCTTCGGATCTGCTTCGTCGGTTTCGCCCCAGGCGGGAAGGTTGGGCTGCTTGTGTCCGGGAAAGCGCGGCTCGGCGCGTTTCACCAATTCCCACTCGGTCCAACCCGGGCCGTGCTCAATGGTGCTTCGGGTATCTTGATGATAATGCGGAAAATAATAGACGGCTACTTCGTTCATAGAATATTAATCGTTAGTTGGAGAGTCCCTGTTTGCGGCACTTGAGCTGCTCCCGAATTTCATACATGCGTTCTTCGCTTAAGGGATATTTGCTGATTAAATAAATGCCCGTTAATACTACTGGGATGGGTACCCCTGCTTCTAGGATGCGTAACCAGCGGATGGCGCTTTCCGTTTGGGCTGCTTCGAGCGATGCATCGTATCCCGCAGTAACGAGTAGCACGCCACCGAGCATCACTGCGACCGAAATAGAGGTTTTCAAGAACCAGCCATAGACGGCGCTGTACATCCCCTCGCTACTCGTTCCCGTATCCAGTTCATCCTTGTCGCAAATGTCCGCGTTCATCGAAGGCACGATTACCCACAAGCCCGCGAATCCAGCCGCGAGCAGAGCAGGCGGGATGCAGATGAGGAGGGGGTATCCAGGAACGTAGCACCAGATTTTGGCGACATGCCCGAGCAGATTAATACAGATCGCAATCGTTAGAATCTTCTTTTTGCCGAATCGGGTCGCTGCCCACGATACGAGAGGAGTCATGATCAAGCTACTGATCACCCAAGACGTTCCATACCAGCCGAGATAGACTGAAGCAGCTTTGGCGTCGCCGGCCATAACGTAATAGATCGTTATATAGGGGGACAGGGCCATTATGGTGAAAAACGCTGACCCTACTAGCAGAACGACCGCCATTAAGCGCATGAAAGCCCGATTGGTGTAGGCCTGTTTTACGCTGGCCCAAAGCGGAGTTTTTTTCTGCTTAACCGCGACTTCGTAGCGGCCTTCTCTGCAGACGAAGACGGGGATCAAGCCGGTGACGATTAGGGCAAGGCCCAGCCCTGCTCCAACCCATCGCGCTCCATCGACCGTGTCTTCGAATAGGTCGAGTTGGGTCAGAGCAAATAGCCAAGGAAAGAGAAGTGATCCGACGCTTCCGAAAAAATTAGCCCAAGCTTGAAGACGGGTGCGTTCATGGTAGTCGCTCGTCATCTCGTAGCCTAGAGCGCTCCATGGAACCATGAATACAGTGAGGGCCGCGTAGAAGAGTAGTGAGGTGCCAAGAAAATAAGCGAAGTAGGCGTATTCGCTCCAGCCTTTCGGCAAATACCAAATGGCCGCGTAGAATAGACCCATGAAAATCGCTCCGACGAACATGTAGGGACGCCGCCGCCCCCAGCGCGAACGTGTATTGTCGGAGATGTGACCCATCAATGGATCGGTGAACGCATCCACGATTCGCGGAATCGATTGGGCAAGTCCGACAAGTATGGGGCTGACGCCGAGAGCAATGTTGAATACGTAGTTGGCTAGATTGCCAATGGAGTGGCCTCCAAGAATCTGAGACATGGAACCGAAGCCGAAGGCCGTCTTTTCCGATATGGGAATACGGTCTTCTGCTGCGGTCTGGTGGTGTTCGGTTTTCTTCATCTACGCTGCTCCATGGGTCGGAATTTTGAGAATATGCCCTTTTCTGGCAGAACTGTCCCGCTCTTTAGTGCCAAAAAATAGCACAGCGCTGCCAACGCAATGATTCATCGGATTGCAAGCGATTGTTTATCGAAGTATGTTGGCACTCCAAGGCGGTTTTTTGGCATTTGAGTCAAGGTGCTTTATTAAAATCGGTTTATAGTAGCGGTTTTCCAAGATCCCTTATTGAGCGTATCGTATGAGAATAGTATTGTTAGTCTTGTCGGTGGTGTTGAGTGTGGCAGTGGCATCTGTGCTAGTTTTGGCAGCGGATCATTCCAAGCTGAATATCGTATTGATTGTGGCGGATGACCTGGGTGGTCGGGATTTGCCGGTTTATGGCAATCGCTTCAATGAGGCGCCCCATATCGACCAACTGGCAAAACAGGGAGTCTTGTTTCATAATGCCTATGCCGCTCCTGTCTGTTCGGCTACGCGGGCAAGTATCCAATCTGGTCAATACCCGGCCCGGGTGGGGATCTTCGACTTCATCCCCGGCCACTGGCGTCCCTACGAGGAGGTGACGGTTCCTGTTCACCCGGTACAGCATTTGCCGGAAGCCATTACGACTCTGGGAGACATCATGCAATCGGTAGGTTACAAGACGGGCTATTTCGGCAAATGGCACTTGGGAAGCAAAAAAGAGCTCTTGCCCAATGCTCGTGGCTACGATCAGGCCCACATGTATGCGGGAGGCGGTTTTTATGCTCCGAAGTTTATACCTGAGTACGAGACGTCGGAAAGCGAACGACTGAGCGATGTGCTGACCGAGATGGGGATTGATTTTATGAAAGAGAATCGAGAGGAACCCTTTTTTCTCTTTGTCTCCCACTATGACGTGCATGTGCAGTTGGATGCAGATAGGGATTTGATCGACAAATATTTGGCGAAGGAAAAGGACCCGGACTATGCCTGCAATGCCGTCTATGCAGGGATGATCGAGCACGTGGACAATAGCGTTGGAGATCTCATGGGAGCGGTGGACGAATTGGGACTAGCGGATAATACCATCTTCATTTTCTACTCGGATAATGGAGGGGTCGATAATCGTTTCGACAACATTCCCTTGCTAGGGGGTAGGAGTCAAAATGTGTACCCAGAAGGGCACCCATTACGCTACATCGCCACTTCGAATGCTCCATTGCGGGCAGGCAAAGGCACGCTCTACGAAGGCGGTGTTCGCGTGCCGTTGATCGTTAAGTGGCCCGGCGAGATCGAACCGGGAACTACTTCCGAGGCACTCGTCTCGAGCGTCGATTTCTTTCCGACCTTTTTGGAATTGGGCCAAGGGAAGAAGCCTAAAGGGCAAACCCTGGACGGTGTTTCCATGTTGCCGGCCTTGACGGAAAACCAATTCGATCCGGAGCGCGAAGTCTTCACTCACTATCCGGTATACCATCACGAGCAACCGATGTCGGCCCTCAGAAAAGGGGACTGGAAGATCGTGGAGAATCTAGTGTCCGGAGAGTTCGATCTCTATAATCTCAAGTACGACGTCAATGAAATGACGGATCTAAAGTTTAGCTACCAGCAGAAGGCGGGCGAAATGAAAAAGGCTCTCGAAAAATGGCAAGCCAGCACCCAAGCTCAAATGCCAGTCGCGAATCCCGGCTTCGATCCGAAGAAGCGATACGAGTGGGGCAAGCATCCGGATAGGTAGAGAAGGGTGAAATGTCGCCTCAGCGAGACGACCTACAGGAAATGCAGGACAGGTCGCTGACCTATCAGGTAGATGATCTCTCTATTTTTTCCGACCTCCGCGATTAATTAAACCGGCGGTCATACGCGTAGGTTAATCTACGATGCTGCCTTCCGTGTGCGGGTTTAATGCATTCTTTAAAAGGGAGCAGATTGGAAAAAAGAATTGGCACTATAGTACGAGGTTTTGGCATTTGAATTAAGGTGTATTTGCTGAGAATCGATTAGATTAGTGGAATATTTGAGAATTGTTGAAGCAGTCAAACGCTGCTTCGCAAGCTATGTCCTAATGAATCCACGACAACTAAAGTTATGAACGAAAATAAGAAAAACTTAGGCAGACTATTCAAAGGTTTGCTTGCGCTCGCTGTAGCGAACGCTCCAGCAGTCTCTGCTCAAGACGACGAAAATAATATATTCGAGCTATCGCCTTTTGAAGTCTCCGCAGGCGACGAAAATAATCCGTACATGCTTAAAGACAGCTTGGGCGGGACGCGCCTTCGTGCACCGACCAAGGATATTGCGGCAGCGATCACCGTTTTGAGTAAGGATTTCCTCTTGGATACTGGTTCGACGGACAACGACAGTCTTCTCGTTTACGTGCCCTCGACTGAAGTCTCAGGTCCGAGTGGAAGTTTTCTCGGGAACGGAGATGGTGCGAACGTCAATGGAAATGCTAGCATAGACAACTCCACGCGTGTGCGCGGCTTGGATCAAGCTGATAACACAAGAGGTTACTTTGGCACTGAGATACCGTGGGATTCCTACAATGTGGCCCGGGTTGATCTACAGCGTGGACCTAATTCGATATTGTTCGGCTTAGGAAGTCCGGGTGGAATCATCAACGCGACTTTAGAAGGCGCTGCCTTCGCCAATTCCAATGAGATAGGCAACCGATTGGATGAGCATGGTTCGGTGCGCTGGAGAGGCACTTTTAATCGTGAGCTGATCGAGGACGAGTTGGCTATTCGGATCTCTGCGCTGGAAGACCAAACGAAATACAAGCAAGATCCCGCTTATAAGGACGACAGTCGCATCTATGGAGCGATTCGTTGGGAGCCAAGTTTTCTCAATGGGAATGATGGTACACGTTCAACGTTCAAGGCTAATTACGAATCGGGCGAGATCAATGCGACCTTGTCGAACTTGACGCCTCCTTTGGATTACGTGAGCCCCTATTTCAATGAACCCAGTTTTAGGGACGCTGCAGGGAAATTGATTACAATTAATCCGCTGGTGGGGATACCTCAGGATTCCGGGAGTGCGGCTGATTTTCCTTACTATGGACCCTATCATACCGGTTCAAGCAATGGAGTTAACACCGCTTTCACTGGAGCGGGCGTCCAGGGGGCCACCCATATGAAACGGGTATACGGGCAATTGCAATCGTACCCGCCAGAAACTGAGTTATTGAACCCTCCCGGATCGATTAGTGCCGCCCCGCAGCTGAGAGGCATTCAGGGTTATGGGGCTTATTTGAACGACAATGGCGAGTACCGTTCCTTGGGGCCTTATAAGGAATTCTCCGTGACCAATCCGAGTTGGTTTGATTTCTACAACAACACGATTGACGGTCCAAACAACTGGTCGAATCGCGAATTCGATTCGTACAATGTCGCCTGGGATCAAACCTTCATGGACAACACCCTTGGTTTCGAGTTGGTCTATGATAGTCAAGAAGTGACAAATGATAATGTTCGTTCGAGCAGTTGGGGCCGACAAGGGCTCCATATCGACATTATGGAGAATTTCATCGATGGCACTGCCAATCCCAATTTAGGCAGGCTCTTTTACGCGACGAATGCATCTGGTTCAGGAATTGATTATCGAGCCTCCAAGACGGATACCGCTCGCGCGACCGCGTTTTACACGCTCGATTTCGCTAAAATTACTCAATCGGATGGCTGGTTGAGTAAGCTATTCGGCAAGAATACCTTCACGGCGCTCTATGAGAAACGAACCGAGTTTGTGGATATTCGGAATCACGGTCTGCAGACCCAAACGATCACGCAGCCGCAACCAGGGTCAATGATCACGGATGGGTACCAGCCCTATTCGGATGTAAGGTCACATGCGTCGCTTTACTATTTTGGACCGTCATTCTCGGGCTCGGTGAGCAGTCCCGATGGCGCTGGGGGTGTCGGTATCAAGGACAGGCTTATTATCAGGGACTCGACGATCAATCTTTGGGATCCAGTTGCAGGAGGACAGGGAATTTACAACGCCCCCATCCGTACAATCAATCAAGGGCTTGTATCCACCCCCTTGGCTCGCGATTACAACGTCGCTCGTTTGGGTGAATCAAATATAAAATCGACAGCCTTTGTTTGGCAAGGTAGTTGGCTAGGCGATACGGTCCTTCCTCTAGTGGGCTTGCGTCGCGACGAAGTCGAGAATCGTAATTTCCAAGCTGGAACGGATGCGGATGGGTTTGCCGATACCACATTTGGCTCCTACCTGCTCCCTGATGAGCTGGATTCGGTGGTTTTGGGCGATACGGAGACGTATGGCTTGGTCGTTAAAGCTCCGGGATTCATCAAGGATAATATTGGAGGAATGGATGTCCGTTTCTTTTGGGGTAAAGCGGAGAATTTCAAACCCGAAGCGGGTAGAACAGACTACTTTGGCGAGTCCATCCAGAATCCCTCTGGTGTGACCGATGAGTATGGCGTTTATCTTGAATCCGCTGATGGGAAGTACAGTTTCAGGGCCACCAAGTACGAAACCAACGGTGAAAACGTGACCTTGCCTGGTGGTGTGAGCGCTCAGAGTTTCGGTAATTACATTAATTGGGTCAGCCACCACGCTCATAGGACTGCCACCGGGGGCAATGGTCCAAGATTTGGATACGCTTCGGATGGTCGCCCGGTGCAGATGAGACCAGCGGGGCTGGGCTCAGTCATCGATCCCGAAACCGGGGCCCGGTCGTACTCGCAGGCGGAAAAAGACGCTAGAGTAGCGGAGACGGATGCGTACCTTGCCGACTATTTCTCCAAGCCGGTTGATCCGCGTGTTTTGGATGCTATGAACATCGAGAATTACTTCACTCAAGTGACTCCCTACGGCGCTCCTCTTGGAGCTCCTAAATGGTCTGGTATAGCCACGACGGGTGGAACGTTCTCGGAAGGTTACGAGTTCGAATTTTCAGCGAGTCCGATCAAGGGATTGAATATCATAGTGAACGCTTCCAAGACTTCAGCCCGGCGCGCCGGACTGGCGGGCAGCTTCGACAATGCGATCGCGGAGTTCGACCGACTCACCTCTGGTCCTGCTGGAAAGCTTCGGTTCTGGTCTGCAAACGATCCAGACGATCCGGATCATCCAAGAGGTGCTATAGGCCGGAGTCAGGAAGTTGCGAACCTGCAATGGGCTCGCGGTTGGTATAACCAAATGCGACAAGGCATCGACTTCTATAAAGCCTTGGAAGAATCGGATGTTCCAGAATTGCGTCCTTGGTCGGTGAATACGGTTGTGAGCTACCAGTTTCAAGACGGCAAATACCAAGGCTTGCGGATCGGCGGCTCTTCTCGCTACCAGGATGCAAGAACACTTGGCTTCCCCGTTATACCGCGTCCGAATGCAGCTGAAGGACTTTGGACCTACGATGTGACGAAGCCGATCAAGGGTGAGGCTCTGACCAATTACGATCTGTTTGCTTCCTACAATTGGAAGCTAGGACAGAACAAGAACCTCACCACGCGCTTGAATGTTCGCAACGTATTTGCGAGCGATGAGCTGATACCGGTCACGGTACAGCCAGACGGCACGCCCGCGTCCTATCGTATTGCTCCGCCGAGAACGATTAGCATTACGAATACGATCAGTTTCTAGTAGTAGTTTAGTATGGGTTAGAAGGGTGCGCGGCCATTGGGTGCGCACCCTTTTTTTCGGGGTGGGTCGGGGATGGATGCGCACTCGATTTATGCGGGAGAGGCGAATCGAAAAAAATCTGCTTTCAATCGCATTGATCGATGAGGCGATCTGTTTCGTTAATCATGTATAGGGGAAGCATAGGAGTGTGAATGGATTTTGGTTTTCGGTTTAAATTGAGGGACGGAGCCTTGTTTTGGAGGGTAGGTCTGTGTTGAATCTTACGGCTATATCGGAGCTTTTCTCGGCGACAAAGACATGCAGCGATTTCAAGGATCCGGTTTTGCCAGCTTTGATTTCAATGGGTACGACTCTCCCGCTGGGAGCTACGCGGGCTTTGATGTTGATGCCCGGTCGTGAGTACCTCGCGCAGAATGTTTTGAATATCCCATGAAAATAACCCAGTCTATTTCTATACTGATCGCCTCGGTCTATTTGGTGGCGAATCCGCTTCTGGTAGCCTCCCAAGAGGAAACCCCAGCTGACCTTTCGTGGGGGGTGCCTTCCGGTAATTCGCTGGAACTGTCATGGACCGGCGGGGCAGGGGCCTTGAGTTATAATGTCTACTTTGGGACGAGTGAATCCGAGGTGAGCTCCGGAGCGGCTCTCCAGGTTAATAAATCCGGTACGACCTTCAACGCGCTCGCTTTGGCACCGGATACCGCTTATTACTGGCGGGTGGATGAGGTGACTGCGGGGGGCACTAGCACGGGCCCCGTGTGGAGTTTTCGTACCTCGAATCGCACCCTCTATACGGATTTGACGCCTGCGCAACTTGATCAGGATTTCTTCGATCCCCCCAATAAACACCGCATCGTCGACTATCAACTCACCCATGGGAAACTGACGTCGGCCCCGCAATACGGTATAGGTGGATACCAGCCCTTTTTCTATGATGAACTTTACAAGGAAGGCCCCACTGGACCGGCTAAGATTGGCCCACTGGTGGACGGCGCCTATGCACAGGAAAGGATCGTTTGGTTGGCCGATGATAATGGCTACCCTAGCGGCTCGGCCGGTGGGCAGGTGGTGGCGAACAACCCA